>PPYE01597675.1_pt1 | contig 34681 bp, 29 predicted proteins | sample 1559881 | NCBI WGS metagenome assembly PPYE01 (sample SAMN08240022, study PRJNA423297) | Human gut metagenome, whole genome shotgun sequencing project.
TATATATATACGCGCGCGCATCGGAATATAATAAGTTCACCCCTTGACATAGACCACTGAACGGCCGGCACCACGCTTGCGAATCACGCCGGAATCGATAAATGTCTGCAAATCCCTCGAAGCCCGGCGGGCGGTGACATGGACAAGGCGGGAATATTCTGCACGAGTAATACAGACATTAGCTTCCAGAAAGTCCATCATGCTTTTTTCACGGGCAACCATGTCGCCCATTGCTTTCGGTTTATCCGGGAAAAAGCGTTTATCCGCACGTTCCAACTCCATCTTACCTGCCACATAACGTTTGAATTCGATGCCGGGACGGAATTTCACCGTGGACATCTTGACCGACTCCGCACGTACTTCTTTCTTATTCATCACCGGATGGGTACACTTCAGCGTGGTGCTGAAGAAGCCAAGTCCCTCTATCTCCACCGTATAGCCCTTTGCCAGCCAGTCTCCAAGCGTAGTGGTGATGGCTTGCACAATACCCACAACCATGGCGTGGGGCATATGTTCTTCACGAAAAACCCGTTCCATGAACTCTTTACCAGAAATGGTTCCCTTGGAACAGACACGGGCATGCAGCGACTTCGGTTCCTCGCCTTCGGGGACAGGCGTTTCATAAAGGTCATAATAAGCACTCATAAAATAATTTAAATTAATGGTTTATAGAGAATTGAGGGAAACTTGCAGCAAACTTGGGGAAGAAATGTTCTCGAAATCGGCAGAAGCTGGCAGTAAAGGTACTAATTATTTTTCTTGCCACAAGGATTTTTACTTTCTTTCCACTGCCGTATTCTTTTCTTTCCACAGCTGTGGAAAGAAAAGAATACGGCAGTGGAAAGATTAGCATTTAGGATAGAAAAGGATAACTCCCAATGAGTCTGTCCTTAGTTCTTGGCAGGCAAAGAAACAGAAGCCTCCAATATCGGGGAGACAGACTCCCAAACCTGAGCATCGATACTCTGCATTCCTTGCACAGAAGGATGCCCCCATTGTTTATCAATGTCGTGCAAACGAATATTCTCGATGCCATAGTGCCGGCAAATTTCATCCATGGAATCAGTTACCTCTTCGGATAATTCAGAATTGGTAATATTATAAATCCTGGCCGCAGGATAGAGCTGCTTGAGAGATGCAAGCAGATAGCAAAAGGCAGGACGGAAGCTATACAAATCGGCTTTCGTCCAGCCATCATATTGGTATGCGCCAATGGGAGCACCTGCCCAACTGTCATTGGTACCGCCAAAAACAAGGATTATGTCGGGGGTGCCGAGGTTGTGAATACGGGTGATAAAAGAACGGTCGGAGTAATCGGCTTTCTCGTAACCGGTATGACAGACGGTAGAGCCGGAATAGGAATTGTTGCGTTCCAACTGAAAGCCGTGCTCATGGATGAAACGGTACCACCAGGTTTCCTCCACCTTTGTCACATCATTCTCTTTCTTTTCGCCGGGAACTCCATACCAGCAGAGATTGGCGGCAGGAGAGACATGACCGTAAAAAGTGGAATAGGAATCGCCAAGAATAGAAACTTTCTTTTGAGCAAACACCCCTGATATAAGGGTCAGGGAAAAAACAACCAGAAAAAACAAGGATTTGCAGTTCATAATAGATAGATTTTTATGTCGTATGCCGCAAAGTTATAAAGTTTGTCCCGGTTTGACGGCAAGAAACCGTAGTTTTTTTGCCATAGCCCGCTTATATGAAAGCCCCTCTACCATCGGATTCCCACAAAAAAAGGAAATGCCGGATTGATAGAGGGGCGAGAGAATGAAGATGAGAAAGAGTATATTTTACTCCCGCCCTCCACCGAGGGCTTGATAGAGGTTGATGATACCTTGTATTTCATCAAAGCGGTCGGCTACCTGTGTCAGTTGGGCAGAGAGTAGCCCCTGCTGGGCAGTGAGCACTTCCAAATAGGTGGAGGTGCCGTGTTGCATCAGTAACCGGGTGCTGCGGACGGTAGTTTCCAGTGAAGTTATCTGCCTTGCGCGGAGCTCCGTCTTTCCACGGGCTACCTGCACTTGGGTCAGAGCATTGTTCACTTCGCTACCGGCATTGAGCAAAGCTTGCTGAAAAGCGAGCCTGGCTTCTTCCTGCTGTGCTTTGGCTATCTTGAGCTGTGCCACGTTCAGCCCTTTGTTGAACAAGGGTTGTGTCAGCGAGCCGATGGCGGAGAAGAGTAGTTTTCCTGGATTGACAATCATGCTTCCTGCCGAGTTGGTCCAGCCAGCTGTACCGCTCAGGGTGATGGAGGGGTAGAAAGCAGAACGGGCGGCATTGATGCTGTAGAAAGCGGATGCCAGCGAGAGTTCGGCACTTTTCACATCGGGACGGCGGGAAAGCAATTGCAGAGGTACGCCCACCGCAAGTTCCTGCGGGAACTCCTGCCCCGCCAACCGGCCACGCTCAATGGTGCCCGGAACATCGCCCAACAGAATGGAGAGACTGTTCTCCACTTCCTTTACCTGCTGCCGGAGGTCGAGCAGCGAAGCTTCCACCTGACGACAGTTGGCTTCGGATTGCGAGACACTCGCCTCGTTCGTCATACCTGCAGCCATCATGGCTCGCATGGTGCGTACACTTTCGCGCCAACTGGCGGCTGTTTCTTCGGAAATGCGGTATTGCTCGTCGAGCATCAGCAAGGTGTAGTACAGATTGGCCACATTAGCTATCAGCGAAGTGCTGACGGCTTGTTCGTACTCCAAGCTTTGAAGGTAGAGCGCTTTGGAACGGCGTTTGGCATTGGTCAACTTACCAAAAATATCGACTTCCCAACTTGCCGAGGCAATGCCGGAATAGGTCCACGAGCCTTTGGAATTGTCGAAACTGCTGACGCCACCCTGCGGAGTGAGCATAAACGAAGGCAGGTACGAAAGTTTGGCCGACATCAGCGTGGCTTCCGCCTCCTTGATACGTTGCCGGGCGGAAAGCAGGTCGGTGTTGCCTTGCAAGGCTTGCTCGATGAGCGACTGTAATTGTGGGTCCGTAAAAAGCTCGCGCCAGGAAAGGGAAGCGATGGAGGCAGTGTCTGATGCCACAAACAGACTCAGGCTATCCAGACTTTGCCCGTCCAAATCGTGTCCATAAAGTCCATCGGTCGTGATGTCCTCCGGGCGCTGGTATTTGGTATAGATGCCGCAACTGGTCAGTACCAAGCCGGCGACAGCTAATAATATGAATTGTTTCTTCATTATTTTTTTATGTTAGTTACGCGATAATGTACTAATGTGATTCTTCTATCTCCTTCCGGCTTACTTTCATCTCTTCCTCAATCTGCCAGTCGCTCGTCGGGACGGATTGGGCAGGACGAAGCCGCTCCTGCAACCACTGGAAACTGATGAACAAGACAGGAACAATGAACAGCAGCGCCAATGTGCCGATGAACATACCACCGACAACACCCGTACCCAATGAACGGTTACCGTTGGCTCCGACACCCGTGGCAACCACCAAGGGGAAAAGGCCGAAAATCATCGTCAGTACCGTCATCAGGATGGGACGGAAACGCGCCTTTGCCGCACTGACGGCAGAAGCAATCAGCCCCATTCCCGCTTTACGGCGCTCGGCGGCATACTCCGTCAACAGAATAGCGGTCTTTGCCAACAGACCTATCAGCATGATAAGTCCCGTCTGCAAATAGATATTATTCTCCAACCCGGCTATCCTGGCAAAAAGGAACGACCCCATCAGGCCCGCAGGAACGGCCAGGATAACGGCAAACGGAATCAGAAAACTCTCGTAAAGCGCACTCAGAATCAAGTAAATCATCAAGATACAGATACCGAAGATGATGACTGTAGTACCACTCTGCTGGCTTTCCTCGCGGGTGATGCCACCAAAGTCATAGCCATATCCCTTCGGCAAGGCTATCTCCGCCGTTTCTTGTACGGCACGGATGGCGTCACCGGTACTGTATCCCTCGGCAGGCATAGCATTCACGGCAATGGAGTTGAACATGTTGAAGCGGCTCAAGGACTCGGCACCGTAGGAACGGGTCAGCGTAACGAACTGGCTCAACGGAGCCATCTCACCGTTGGACATGCGTACAAAGGCATTGTTCAGTGAAGCCTCATCCAAACGGAACTTCGGGTCGGCCTGAATCATTACCTTGTAAACTTTGGAGAAACGGTTGAAATTGGAGACATATTGCCCGCCATAATAGCCCGACAGTGTGGACAACACCTGGTCGGGAGCAATCCCGGCACGTTTGCACTTGGAAGCATCCACCTCGACGGTCCACTGCGGATAGCGTACATCGAACGTGGAGTATGCCATCGAAATTTCCGGACGCTGGTTCAGTGCCGCCAGATACTGCTGGGTGGTCTGGAAGAAGGTGTTCATATCCCCTCCCTGCTTGTCCTGCACATTCAAGTCCAGCGCATTACCCATACCATAGCCCGGAATCATACCCGGAGCAATGGCAAAGACTGTAGCATCCTTAATATCCGCCGTGCGAGCGTATATCTGGTTGACGACTGCCTGCACCTGGTCTTCCTTTGCCGTACGCTCGTCCCAAGGTTTCAGCTTCACGATAATCATACCGAAAGAATTTCCCTGCCCGGACAGCAGACCATAACCGGCAACTTTCTGCAAGTGCAATTTCTGAGGAAGGTCTTCCAGACGCTTCTCCACGCGGTCTATAATGTCATTTGTCGTCTTGAGCGAGCTACCCGGAGCGGTGCTAACGTTGACAAACAACGTTCCTTGGTCCTCGTCGGGCACCAGTCCGGTCTTGGTGGTATTCATCAGGAATACCAGCAGCACCACCGAAAGTGCCAGCAACGACCATCCCAGCCAGCGGCGCTTGATGAACAGCAACACTATCTTCTTATACTTCTCGACCACCGCCTCGAAAGCCGTGTTGAATGCCTTGCGGAAGCGCGAAGCAAAATTATTCTTCTCCGTTCCGTCCTCATTGATATAAGGCTTCAGCAGCAAGGCACAAAGTGCGGGACTGAGTGTCAGCGCATTAATCGCCGAAATACCAACGGCCACCGCCATCGTCAACCCAAACTGGGTATAGAACGTACCGGAAGTCCCTCCCATGAACGATACCGGAATAAACACCGCCATAAACACCAGTGAAGAAGTGATAACCGCGTTGCTGATGCCCTTCATCGCATCGATACTTGCCATATAGGAGGACTTATAGCCCACATCAAACCGTGCCTGCACCGCCTCCACCACGACAATGGCGTCATCCACCACCGTACCAATCACCAATACCAGCGCAAACAGCGTAATCAGGTTGATACTGAATCCGGCAACGGACATGAAAGCAAACGTACCAATCAGTGAAACAACGATACCTACCAGCGGAATCAGCGTAGAGCGGATGTCTTGCAAAAAGACATAAACCACCAGGATAACCAGGATAATAGCCTCAATCAGCGTTTTCACCACTTCGTGGATAGAGGCGAAGAGGAAATCGTTGCTGGACATCATCTGGGTAAGCTCCACGCCTTTCGGCAAGTCCTTGCGTGCTTCTTCAAGGAGCCGGTCAATCTGCCGGTTCACTTCCGTGGCATTGGAGCCCGCGGTCTGGAACACCATGCAGGAGATACCGGGATGTCCATCCATGGTACCTTTGTAGGCATAACTGTCCTTACCCAGCTCTATATCGGCGATGTCCTTCAGTTTCAGCACCTCGCCGTCTTCGGTAGAACGGATGACGATGTCGCCGAACTCTTCAGGAGTAATGAGGCGTCCCGTATATTTCATGGTATATTGATACGTCTCATCCGAGTTCTCACCAAACGACCCGGTGGCCGATTCGATATTCTGCTCTGCCAGCACAGCCGTCACATCCGAAGGTATCAGCTTGTACTGCGCCATGACATCCGGTTTCATCCAGATACGCATCGCCGCCATGTCCGGGTCTGTACCCTGCTTGAAGTAAACAGTAATGGAAACCGACCCTGCATTGCTGGCGGTAGAAGTCATGTAAGTCATATCCTCCACACCGTTGATGGCCTCTTCCAACGGAGCGATAACACTTTTCTGAAGGGTTTCCGCACTGGCTCCATAGTAAGTGGTGCTCACCATGATGGTGGGCGGCGCAATGTCGGGATATTGCTCAACGGGCAAGGTGAACAATCCGATGATGCCCAGAATGACAATCGTAATGGAGATGACTGCCGAAAAAACGGGGCGTTCTATAAAAGTTCTGAGGTTCATATTCTATCGGTTAAAAATTATCATTCATTCGTTTTGGGTTGGACGGAGGTACCTTCACGCAGCAAACCCACGCCTTCGGCCACAATTGTGTCCCCCACTTTCAAGCCACTCTCTACGATATATTCCTGACCTCCATTCACACGGGTCACTTGCACGGGAACTGATTGCGCCTTGCCGTCAACTACCTTATATACATAGACCTTGTCCTGCACTTCGTAAGTGGCACTCTGGGGAACAACGATGCAGTTCTCTTTCCGTACCGGGATGATGACGTTTCCCGAACCGCCACTGGTCAGCAACCCCTCTTTGTTGGGGAACACGGCACGCAGACTGACTGTACCCGTAGAGGTATCAATTACACCACTGATAGTTTCTATCTTACCTTCTTGCGGATAGACAGAACGGTCATTGAGCTGTAATTCGATAGAGTCCATCTCTGCCAGCGCCTTATCCTTGGAGCCGTAGCGGCGGGTGAGGTCAAGCAACTGATTCTCTGTCATGGAGAAATAGACATACATATTAGAATTATCGGATACGGTCGTCAGTGGTTTGGGCAAACTGGCGCTGACCAACGTCCCCACCCTATAAGGGAGCGTACCTACCATTCCATCTGCCGGACTCTTCACTTCTGTATAAGAGAGGTTATTGGCGGCATTCACCTGCTGCGCCTCGGCTTGGGCCAACTGGGCTTTCGCTGTCAGCAGGCTGTTGTAGGAAGTCTTTAAGTCAAACTCGGAAATCACCTTCTGGGCATAAAGCTCCTTCTTGCTGTCATATGTCAGTTGCGAAGTGGCCACGCCGGCACGGGCAGCTTCCACATTGGCTTCTGCTGTGCGCAAGGCTGCCAGATAGGGCACCTGGTCGATAATAAACAAGACTTGCCCCCGACGCACGGTCTGTCCTTCCTCCACACAAAGTTTGGTGAGTGTACCGGACACCTGCGGATAGATGTCAATGTCCTGCCGTCCGCGGATGGCTGCGGAATAAATTGTCTGCAGTTCTTTGTCGGTAGTCGAAATAGTCATCACCTGATATTCCGACTGGGGTTGCACGACAGGCGCGCTGCCGCAGGCTGCCAGTGTTGCACTACAGATGACGGTCATCATCTGTTTCATCATACTCTTTTTTGTTATCATACTTTTTATCTTAAAAAAATAATACGTCGGCTTTCTCTTTCATTTTTTAAGCCGGCAGCAAAGGTATGCCGTTTTTGAACAACCATTTGTTTCATTGAAGGTACACGACTGTTCATTTTCGGAACATGCCATTTAACAATCCAAAAAGAACTCGTACCTTTGTAACCGCAAATCATAAGCAATCTAACATATGAACCCATTACTGACTACCAAACAAGAAACGTTCAGAGCCGGAACAGACAAGCTGGAATTCTTCCGGGAACGTCTTCTGAAAATGAACAATGGAGCACTGATGTTCTGCACCCGTGGAGAAGCAAATATCACAATAGATTTAAGAAAATATCATATTGTACCCAATACGCACATTACGCTGCTTCCAAGTTCCATTATTTCACTGACAAGTGCGAGTAAAGATTTCCTGGTGGACTTCTTTGCCTATTCCGAGACAATGTTCAAGACGGCATGCTTCCGTTTAGAGCCGCCCTTCATACATTTTATAAAGGAGAATGCATGCTATACGCATACCGAAGACGAACCGGTTCGTGCTATCACAGGACTCATCACGGCAAGCAATGCCATCTACCGCGATTCTGAAAATCTGTATCGCGAAGCCATTGCACAAAACCTGCTGCAAATTTTCTTTCTCGACACCTACGACAAGGTTCAACGTTACTTTACGGAAGAGCAAATCAATGGCAGTAACCGGAAAGAAGAATTGTTCAAAAAGTTCATAAATCTGGTACATACGTACTGTACTACCCAGCGGGATGTCGCTTTTTATGCTGACCAACTCTGCATTTCGACCCGCTACCTATCTGCCATCACCAAACAAGTGGCGGAAAATTCTGCCAAAGAAATCATTGACGAAAACCTGATATTGGAACTGAAAATGGCACTGCAATCCACCGGCATGTCACTGAAAGAGATTGCCGACAAATATCGTTTTCCCGACCAGTCTTTCTTCGGACGATATTTCAAGAAACACACGGGAATGTCACCCAAGGAGTACAGAGCAAAGAAGAACTGAGGTATGAGCATGCATTTATCCCCTTCTCCTCTGCCTCTTTAGTATTTTTTTAGTATATTTGTCAGACACTAATTTAATCAGTTCAATACCATGAGAAAACTTACACACATGCTCCTTGCAGGCACTCTCATCCTGGCCTGCTCTTCATGCGGAGTAGAAACAACAGCCAACTATCAAGTCATTCCCCTGCCCCAGGAGGTTGCCTTGAGTCAGGAATCCCCCTTCAACCTGAATGACGGTACCATCATCGCCTACCCCGAACACAATGAACTTTTGAAACGCAATGCCGAGTTTTTGGCTGAATACATCAGCCAGTCCACCGGCCACACCCTCCAGACAGAAGCCCTTGCCCCGGGGAGCGAAGCGCCCAAAGGCGCCATCACATTGGGACTGGATCCGGCCATCGGCAACCGGGAAGGCTATGTGCTGACCGTCAAAGCCGACCGGGTGACCCTAAACGGACAGACCGAGAACGGGGTGTTCTACGGTATACAAACCCTGCGTAAATCAATCCCCGCCGAAACCAAAGCCACCTCTATCCTATTGCCTGCCGGCAGCATCCAGGATGAACCCCGCTTCAGCTACCGGGGCATGCACCTCGATGTGGGCCGCCACTTCTTTCCCATTGAGTTCGTAAAAAAATACATAGACTTGCTGGCACTTCACAATATGAATACCTTCCACTGGCACCTCACCGAAGACCAAGGCTGGAGAATAGAAATAAAGAAGTATCCCAAGCTGACGGAAATTGGCGCCTGGCGCGACCGTACCGTTATCGGCCGGAACACCGAAGAGTATGACAACACCCGGTATGGCGGTTTCTATACGCAGGAGCAAGCCAAAGAAATCGTAAAATATGCCGGGGAGCGCTATATCACGGTCATCCCCGAAGTAGACCTGCCCGGACACATGCTTGCCGCACTGGCCGCCTATCCCGAAATGGGATGTACCGGTGGACCGTATGAAGTGTGCCCACGTTGGGGCGTATTCGAAGATGTGCTGTGCATCGGCAACGAAAAGTCCATGCAGTTCCTCGAAGATGTCATGGCCGAAATCATTGACATATTCCCTTCCAAATACATCCACATCGGCGGTGACGAAGCTCCCCGCACCCGTTGGGAAAAGTGTCCCAAATGCCAGGCACGTATCAGAACCGAAAAATTGAAAGCCGACAAGAACCATACTGCCGAAGACCGTCTGCAGAGCTATTGTATGACACGTATCGAAAAGCTCCTCAATAGTAAAGGACGCCAGATTATCGGCTGGGATGAGATTCTGGAAGGCGACGTCGCCCCCAACGCAACTGTTATGTCATGGCGTGGCTCGGCAGGAGGAATCAAGGCGGCCCAACTGGGACACGACGTGATAATGACACCCAATGACTATTGCTACTTTGATTATTACCAAAGTGAGGATACCCGGCACGAACCATTTGCCATCGGAGGCTTTGTCCCATTGGAGAAAGTATACAGTCTGAATCCTACCGCCTCACTGACCGAAGAACAAGCCAAGCACATACTCGGCACACAAGCCAACCTTTGGACAGAATACATCCCGACCAGCGAACAGGTAGAGTATATGGTTCTCCCCCGTATGGCCGCCCTTGCCGAAGTACAATGGACACAACTGGAAAAGAAAGATTATACAAACTTCACTACCCGACTGGCCGGACTCATCGGCCTCTACCGGAGAGACGGGCTCAACTACCGGGAACCCTTCCGACAGCAGGCAGACTCCACAGCGACCGAGAAGAAGTAATCAGAACTGGAAATAGATAAACGGCTGTATCTCCGAACTTTTCATCTGAATGACCAGATAGATTACAGCAAGCATCAGTACCGCCTTTCCCAACAAGGGGAGGCGGATTACTGTTTTTGTGCAAGCACGTTCCCAACTGTCGGGCACAAAATGCAGCAGATAGCCCAATGCCATCAGTGCAAACACTTCCCAATAACCCTCTACCAGCTGCGGGAAGAGTTGCGGACGGAAAGTAGTGAATATCTGCTTCAGCATATCCATTGATGTGGAGAACTCCGCATTACGGAAGAATATCCAGCAGAAACAAACAAAATGGAAAGTGACAAGCACTCCGAAGAAGCGGTGGATGCCATGGCTCTCCGTCCCCTTCTTACGCCCGGTAAGCATCATCCAGAACTTATGGGCTGCAAGCGCAACGCCATGCATCATTCCCCAAAGTACAAAATTCCACGAAGCGCCATGCCACAAGCCGCCCAGGAACATGGTAATGATGAGATTGGCATATTGGCGGATTTTCCCCTTCCGGTTGCCTCCCAAAGAAATATAAAGGTAATCGCGCAACCAGCTGGAAAGCGAAATATGCCACCGCCTCCAAAATTCCGTAATGGAAGCGGACTTATAAGGGGAATCGAAATTGATATTGAAATGGAAGCCCAGCAACAAGGCAATGCCGATAGCCATATCACTGTAACCGGAGAAGTCGCAATAAATCTGCAAGGCATAGCCATAAACACCTATCAGATTCTCCACCCCCGAATAAAGAGTAGGATTATCAAAAATACGCTCTACAAAGTTAACGCTGATATAGTCCGATATAACCGCTTTCTTGAAGAGCCCACTCACGATGAGGAAGATTCCACGTCCGAACATCTCATTGGAGACAAACAGCGGGCGGCGGATTTGCGGAATGAAATCACGGGCACGTACAATAGGACCCGCCACCAACTGGGGAAAGAAAGAAACATAAAAAGCATAATCCAACAAACTGGTCAGAGGCGTTATCTGGCGACGGTACACATCTATCGTATAGCTCAACGACTGAAAAGTGAAAAAAGAGATGCCCACCGGAAGGAAAATATCCATTGTCGTGAACGTGCCTCCCGTCAGCGAGGCAAAAGTTTCGCCCAGAAAATTGGTGTACTTGAAGTAACACAACAATCCCAAATTGATGAACAGACTCAACACAACCCATGCCTTACGTAGCCAGGGAATAGCCTCGCGTGCCATCAAGCGTGCAATGAAAAAGTCACAGACCGTCACCAGTCCAAGCAGGAAGAAATAAGTGCCACTACTTTTATAATAGAAGTAATAGGAAAACAAGGTGACAAACAGCAAACGCGCCGTCGTCCGGCGTTGCAACAACAGATAAACCAATATAAAAGCGACAAACAGCCAGAGGAAAATACCACTGCTGAATATCATCGGGGCTTGCGGGTCATAAGTGAAGACATCGCGCAAACGGTCCAAGTCTATATTCAATCCGGATAAAAATTCGTCAATATTCCACATAATCGTTATAAGCTTTTAACAAGGCCTGGTAGAACAGCTCGCCTTGCAGGCGGTAACCGTCCGGCAAATAGTGTACATGGTCCGGACGCATCAATCCGGCTTCCTGCCAGTTGAGGCAGGCACGGTGGGTACCGCCAAGTATTTCGTACATGTCCCATACCGCCAATCCGTTTTCATCGGCATAGCGGCGGATAGTCTGCACGGCAACGGCAGTACGCGGATTAATCTTATAGGTCCGACGACGGCGACGCTGCCGGAAACTCTCGTAAGAGCCCGGAGGAGTGGTCATCAACATCGGTACATTCGGCAGTTTCTCGCGAAGCATGCGTACAAGGTCATCCATCTGGCGATAGTGCAGCATTGTATTGTAACGGCGGTTATGGCTTTCGTTCGTCCCGAAGGAAAGAATAAGCAGGTCGGGATGCAGAGCCGCAATATCAGCAATACGGTCCGGACGGGTGAAAGTAGTACAAAATGCACCGTTGATACCTACATCGGTATAAGAGACTGCCCCGAAAGTGTCCTGCATCAACGCACCGGTGGTACGGGGGAAGATATGGCCGCGTATATGGCTGTCGCCCACATGTACGATGCGAAGCGTATCAGCGGAAGCGCCCAGCCGGGACAGACGCAACTTCTCCCAGAAAGGATTAAGAATACCCAGACTGTCGGTAAGTACATTCTCCTTCATTTGCCGGAATGCGGCGGGAAAAGTTATCAAAGGGACAGACACCGTATCCGTACGTTGGGAATAGAGGCAGAGAGTATCACAATCCGTTCCGCCGACATGACACGAAAGGCTGCCCGGCAATACATCTTGTGCATGGAGCGGCCCTATCGCCGCAATCAGCACCAGCACCGCGCAGCAAATCGTACATCGTAAATCGTACAATCGTGAATCCTCCTTATGGCTCCTCTTCATAGTAGGCCCTCCTTCTGTCATACTGTTCCTTACCATAAATCAAAGACTCATAAAGCAATCCCGCAAGATACTTTCCACCACGGAAGTTGATGTGCGTATAATCATAATTGGCCAGTGACGGCTTGGCATGCACCATCTCTGCCATACTGCCTTCCCCACCCATAGCCTCGAACATGTTCCAGAAAGCGACAGCCTCATCCGCCGCCAAATTCTGTTGATAACGAACCAGATTCTTGATACCGGGCATGGTACGCAGCTCCCCTTCTTCGGTCTTATAGTCACGGTCGCCCACGCTGACCACAAGGATGGCAGCTTGCGGAAAGGCTTCCTTGAGATGTTCCACCGTTGTCTGCATACCTGCAATGTACCTATCGTAATTGCGTCCGCGCTCGGTGGCCACATTCAAGCCGTATTGCAGGATTATCAGGTCGTAGGGTCGCTGCTCGTTGAACTCGCGCATCATCCACACGGGAACAGAACGGAGGGAGAGGCCGGAGCTGCCACGCAGTGAGAAGTTATCCAGCACAATGCCGGAAGTACCGTCCATGGCAAGGCCATAAAACAAGGTGGAGTCCGTACTTTCCACCGTCCAACGGACAGAACCGATATTTCCCTCTACCGTCATCTCCTGCAAATCATCAATCGGCTCAAAAGTCTCGGTAGTTGCTTCGCCACGATTGACGCGGACAGAAAGGGTGGTTGATATTTCTGCTGAAGCATCTCGCGTAAATCAGCCGTCAGAATATCCGCTTCGATAAAGGAGTCGCCGAAGTAGGCGATACGAACCGGACGGGGTGCTTTGGCAAGCTCGTCGAGCGCCTGATAGAACCGCGTCATGCCACGCATGGTAGAATCGCTGTAATCTTCAATGCACGTCATGCCCGCACGGCAGGTGTCCACAAAGGCGGGCTTCACCTTCGGGGGCGGAGGCAGCAGGCTGTCCGGCTCACTCACCGGCTTGGAAGGACGACGCACGTCCCCCAAGATATCCACACGCCTCAGCACACGGCCACCCATCGTAATACTTGGCAACAGATGCATCAGCAACAATGCACCCCATACGATAAACGCCAACAGACCCGTATATTTCAATGAATTCTTTTCCATACCTAATGTGGCCGCAAAGATATAGATATAGGTTGAAAAAAAAATGGTCTGTTCGATATTCCAAACAAAAGCACGGAGTCCGAGTTGCTCGGTCTCCTTGTCCATCCGGTGGAGCGCTTCGAGCAACGGAGCCACCTTAGCCTCATCTATGATAGTGATGATGGCGGAACACATACTGGGCCAGGCATGGCTGCCATAGTGCGGTTCCCCCGTCTTACTGCCACGCCCCTGTACTTGCTGCCAATAGCTGAAGCCGCGGCAGTTGTGGCGGTCAAGCAATGCCATGATACGTTCAAAGAACGCTTGGTCGAATGTTATAAATACTGATTTCACGCTATATAATGTTTAGTGATTAATGTTTAATGATTAACGGATAATGATTAATCATTGTTTACGTGGTTTCGTCATCTTCTCCTTATGCAACTGGTAATAATCATTCAGCTCACGGTCTTTCTTAATCTTCTTACGCGTGCGGCGGATACCAACACCTGCAAACGAGCAATAGAGTACGGGGACAAGAATCAATGTCAGAATGGTAGATACCGTCAGACCGCCAATTACGGCAACACCCAACGGACGCCACATCTCGGCACCTTCACCCTGCCCTACAGCCATCGGCACCATACCGAGGATAGTGGTCAGTGTAGTCATTAATACCGGACGCAAACGGCTGCGGCCTGCCGTGACTACAGAGTGAAGCACCGCTTGACCACGTTCGCGGCAAAGCGTGATATAGTCTATGAGTACGATACCGTTCTTCACCACAATACCAATCAACATGATTCCACCCAAAAGCGACATCACATTCAAATTGGTTCCCGTAAAGAATAATGCCATCAACACACCGCTGAATGCAAATGGAATGGAAAACATGATGATGAACGGATAACTCAAAGACTCAAACTGAGCTGCCATCACAATGAATACGAGAATAACAATCAATACAGCCAGCGTTCCCAAGTCGGAGAATGAATCCTGTTGGTCCTCATACGAACCCGAAATCTGGATAGAAACACCACTTGGTAGGTCCATCTTATCAATTATAGCATTACCATCGGCCACCACATCGCCCAAAGGTGCTCCCGAAATAACCGCAGATACAGTAACAATACGCTCACGGTCTTTACGTTCGATGGTAGGAGGAGCAGAACGCTCGACTACTTTGCCGAGGTCTTTCACGCGGATACCCTCACCGGAAGGCGTATAAATAAGGATGTTCTCCAAATCTTCAATCTTTGTACGGAATTCGGGAGCGTAACGCACACGGATGTCGTACTCGTCACCATCTTCGCGATAATAAGATGCCAAAGCACCATTTACACGATTACGCAGATAGTTGGAGGCAGTAGAAAGATTCAAGCCATGCAATGCCAGCTTCTCACGGTCAAAGTCCACCTGATATTCGGGCTGATAATCCTGACGGCTGATGTTCACTTCACTCACACCTTTCACCTGCAACAATTTCTCTTTCAGTTCGGCTGACACTTTGTCCGTAGCGGTGAAGTCGTAACCATAAACCTCAAAGTCGGCACTTGCCTGGGCGCTCATGCCGCCTGTGCTACCGCCCAGAATAACCTGCGCCTTGTCCAATTCGGGATACCCCTTCAAGTCCTCACGCATTTCGTCGCAAACGGTTTCCAGTGTCACGTCACGGTCTCCCGGACTCACCAGACTGATATTGAAACTAATGATATGACTACCGTTGTCCTGCATGGAAGCAAACGTATTGTCAGAGTCCGCCTGCCCCACAGTGTAGTTGCAAACTTTCATCATATCTCCGTAGCGCGTCATCCACTTGTTTGTCAGTTCCGAAGCCAACGCTTCCGCACGCTCCACACGGGCCCCGATGGGCAACTGAAGGTTGATACCGATGCGGCTATTGTCTGCTGCCGGGAAGAACTCGGTACCAATGTACTTGGCACAGAACAGACTTGCCACAAAGAATGCGGCACAGCCTATCATAACCGTCAAGCGATGGCGCACAGCCCAGTTCAACCGGTTCTGATACCACACGTCAAGACCGTCCAGCGCACGCTGAATCGGCGTATAGAGCGTAAGGAACATCTTACTCTGCTTTTTCTGCAAACGCAGAAGCTGCGCACACATCATCGGGGTGAATGACAAGGCTGAAACTGTGGAAACCGTCATAATCACACACATCATCCATCCCAACTGACGGAATAACACACCGGACATACCACTTACCATCGTCAATGGGAAGAATACCGCAATCATAGTCAGCGTAGATGCAATTACGGAGATGGCCACCTCGTTCGTGGCATGTATCGCTGCCTGCTTCGGTTCGGAACCCCGTTCAATATGGGTCGTTACATTCTCGAGTACCACAATGGCGTCGTCCACCACGTTACCAATAGCAATAGAGAGACAAGAGAGCGAGATGATATTCAGTGAACCGCCGTCGATGATACCCAGATAGATGAACGAGGCAACCAGTGACATCGGTATGGTGATACAGATGATGACCGTGGCACGCCAACGCCCCAAAAAAACGAACACCACCAAGATAACGAACAGCATAGCGTACATAATGGTTTCCTCCAAGCTGTCTATCGTATTCAAGATGTTATCGGAAGTATTGACAATGATCCCCAGCTTCACATCGCTCGGCAGTGACTTCTGCAACTGTGGCAACATATCAATTACCTTCTGCGAAATGGCTACAGAATTGGCACCCGATTGTTTCTGCACCACAATCATAGCGCCCTGCACACCGTTGCTATACGTCTTCTGTGCACGTTCCTCCACAGAGTCCACAACTTTTGCCACATCGCGCAGATAGACGGAAGCACCGTTGTGCGTACCTACCACGATGTTCTCCATCTCTTTGGGATCCTTGAACTCACCTTCCACACGCAGCGAATAGGTATTGCTACCCACATCAAACGTACCGCCCGGCGTATTCCGGTTTTCGGCACTGATAATAGAACTGATAGTTTCTACAGAAAGGTTGTAGGCATCCAGTTTATTGGGGTCGCAATATACATTGACCTCACGCTTGGGGGCACCCGAAATGGACACCGTACCGACACCGGGCACACGCGCCAAGGGATTCGCCACGTTGTCATCCAATATTTTGTAAAGAGCCGGCTGGCTCTCCTCCGCCTGCACGGAGAGCAGCAGGATAGGAATCATGTCCGTACTGAACTTGAAGATGATGGGAGTTTCGACCTCATCGGGCAGCATGGAGCTCACCATGTCCAGTTTATCACGCACGTCGTTCGTCAGCACGTCTATGTCATACCCATACTCAAACTCCAGCGTAATCACGGAAATATTCTCCGACGAACGGGAAGTGATATGCTTCAAGTTGCTGACCGAATTCAGCACGTTTTCCAACGGACGGGTCACGTTATTCTCGATGTCCGAGGCACTGGCACCCTGATAGGTCGTCATCACCATAATGGTGTTGGTCTCGATGTCCGGATAAAGGTCTACCGGCAATTTCGACAGAGAGAACAGACCAAATATAGCCACTGCCAGGAAGCAGAGCGAGGTCATAATCGGTTTCTTAACCGCTCCTTCGTATAAACTCATAAGATTAATTCTTTAATTTGCCAATGTGCTAATATGCTAATTGGCTGCGCAATGTAGCTACATCGGCACATTAGCATATTATCACATTACCACATTACCATATTATTTTTCTACCTCGACTTCCACACCATCGGCTAATTTAGACTGCCCAGCAATAACAACTTGAGAGTTATTGTCTACACCGGAAATCAACTCATACTCCGTATCCATACGACGGCCAAGCTCTACCTTATTATAAGACACCTTGCCGTCCTTGTAGACATAGACATAGCGGTCGCCTGAACCGGCACGCTTCACAATGGCCAGGTCGGGAACAACCACGTGGTCCTGTGTTCCGAAGTTCAGCGTGGCGCGGGCAAACATTCCCGGACGTACGCGCTGATCACGGTTGACAAGCTGTATCTCTACCGGGAAAGTACGGGTAGCCGGGTCGATGGTAGGATAAACAAGGCTGATTTTGCCTTCGAACTCCTCGTCACCATAGACATCTACTTTCACGGATACGGGAGCGCCCTTCTTCACTTTGGTAAAGTAGCCTTCGGATACGTTGATGTATAGTTTTACCGGAGTGATTTGCTCCACTACCAGTACCGGTTCTCCACCGCTATACATATCTCCGTTATCGTAATTGCGTGCCGTCACCACCCCGTTAATGGGACTGAGCAACGAGGTGTTCTCCAAGAGATTCTTATAGGAAGTCTCACGGATGTCGAGATTCATCTTGGCGGTATCCCACTCCGACTTGGAGGCACCGCCTACCTTATACAACTCGTCAATACGCTTGAACTCTATCTGCTGGTTGTCCAACTGATATTTTATCTGCTTCAGATTGGCAGCATCCATGCTGACCAGCTTCTGGCCTTTCGACACGCGGTCGCCCACCTCCACAAAAATGCGGTCTATACGCACCGGAGAAGAGGGAGCAATATTGTTTTTTACTTCGGCTTCCACCGTAGCGGTGTATTCCTGAATCTGTTCCACGGGACGGGACGACACCTCGGCCAGTTTCACCCTCGGCTTTTCGTCCACCTTCTCAGCAGCAGCTTTATCACTACCTCCGCTACATGCCCCCAGCATGGCAACAACCAGCAGGGCCATCCATTGAAAACCTTTTTTCATATCGTTGTTCTTATTTCTATTCTTCATTCTTAGTTCTTCATTCTTAGTTCTCTGCAATATAATCCTTTCCCAGCACTTGGTCAAGGTCAGCCTTCGCAACCAGATAATCATAGATGGACTGATTATAAGTCAGTTCGGCCTCCGTAAGCTGCACTTGCGAAGTGTTCAGCTCCAACACCGTACCTTTACCTACCTCATAGCGTTTACCGGCAATCTGCACAGCTTTCTGTGCCTGCATCACATTCTCGCGGTTGCTGACAACCTGCTCGGAACTGGCAGCCATGTTGTTCTGGTAGCTGGTAATCTGCATGTTCAGCTTTCGCTCTGTGTCCAGACGGTTCTGCTCCAACTGACGTATCTGAATACGGTTGGACTTGAGCTTGGTGAAATTGCTTGCCTTATACAAAGGAATACTCAGCGTAAACATCAGTGCGGAACTTCCGCTCCAATTATAATCGAGGATGTTCCAATCCTCGTTGTAGAGTGACTGGTACTGGTAAGAATAGTTCATACCCAAAGTAGGCATGAAGTTGGCACGGAGTGACTTGATGTTCTGATTGAGCATCTTCCGGTTCAAGTCCAACTGCTTCATCGTCGTATTATTGTTCAGATTGGCAGCGGGCTGATTCAGTTCATTGGCAAACAGCTCCGTCTCATAGTTGCCGAGATTGTCGGCAATCTCTATATCCACATCGGCCGTTACCCCCATCAGTACCTTCAACTGCAACTTGGACAACGTCACGGCATTACCCGCCGAAATCACATTCGGCTTAATGCTGCGCATCTGCACCTCGGCACTGATTTTATCGAACTCACTGACGGCACCCTGCTGATACTTGGCATTGACAATGTTGTAGTTGTCTTCCGCCAGCTTATAGCTCTTCTGCAACACATCGTAGGAGTCTTGCGTCAGCATCAGCTGATAGTAACCCTTAGTTACCTGGTTCACCAAGTCCAGCTTAGAAGCCCGTGACTTTTCCACAGCCAGTTCAATGTCTGTCTTCGTCATCGACATGGCCTTATATACGCTAGGGGCGAATATGGGCAAACTGATATTCAGCACCCCGCTTACCGTATTCGAATTGTCCATACCCATCTTGAACGACTGTCCGCCAAGATTCATCTGTGCCGCACTGATGGTATGATTCCACGTACCGTCAATGCTTGCCTGCGGAAGCAAGTTCTGCCAGGTTTCCTTGTGAGTCACTTTCTTCAAAGCAATTTCTTCCTCCGCCACCTTTATGGTAGGATTGTCGCTTAAAGCAATCTCCAAGGCACGGTCAAGGGTCAGGGTCAGGGTATCCTTTGCCTCTTGTGCGCGCACATAGCCGCCGGCATACAGCACAGCAACTGCCAACAGTAGTGCTCTTCCTACCCAAAATCTCTGCATCTTCATAAATCAAAAATAGATTATTTATTAAAACTACTCCTTCGTTTCATCCGGCTTTACTTGATTCTTGCGATATTCGCAGATAAAGTCCTCCAGGACACGGGCACCCTTCTCCGTAGAGATACCGCGCAAGAAAGTGAACATGATAGATTCGTACACTTCAAGGAAAGAATACTCATTGCAGATGTCCGAATTCATCAGCAAATCGAGCTGGTCGCGCACGAGCAGATTGATAATGGCGAAATTCACATCATCACGAAAAATGCCTTGCTTCACGCCCTCTTTGAAGAAGTTCACTGTATCTTCCGAGCTCCGGTTCCGATTGTTCTTCATCAACTGATAAGCCTTGGGATATTTCTTGATATCCTCGAAAAACTTCTTGTTCGTGGCATGAAAACGCTCTATGCTCCACTGATAACATCTCAACAAAACTTCCAATACGTTACTGGAAGTCTCTATTACTCCTTTCACAAAAATATCACCATCCTTCTGGGACTTCAGGATACATTCTTCCAACAAGGTTTCCTTGTCCGGAAAAACTTCGTAGAGAGTGCGCTTAGAGATACCCAAAGATGCGGCAATCTCATCCATCGTGATACTTTTTATTCCATTTGTTGTAAATAATTCTACGGCGGCCAGAATGATACGTTCCCTCAGTTCCACCCGTGATGTTGAATGCTTCGTGTGTTCGCCCATTTTTCTTCCCTTTCTAAACTAAAACTATTTTTATTCATTATCGGAATAAAACGGGACAAATATAGAAAGAAAACTCAATTCGCCAATTAAGTTTCCTTTCTTATTGTTAACAGATTAATAATTATTATGTTTCTGGCAGATTTATTGGGAAGTTCCTAATAATCAAACTTTGTCCGGTTGAGGAAAGCGACTGTCTTATGGATTTCCTTATACATCACGATGTCTTCCTTCACAAAAGGGACTTCCTTGCGATATTCGTGCAGGAAACGCTCCAGAACGGGAGAAGTCTTTGCCGGACGGCGGAAGTCGATGCCTTGAGCGGCATTCATCAGTTCAATGGCAAGGATATGCTCCAGATTGTCCATAATGCGATAAAGCTTAGTAGCTGCATTGGCACCCATGCTGACATGGTCTTCCTGCCCGTTGGAGGAAACGATGGAGTCGCTGCTGGCGGCATAGCAGTACATCTTATTCTGGCTTACCATAGACGCGGCAGCATATTGCGGAATCATGAAACCGGAGTTCAGACCGGGATTGGCCACAAGGAATTCCGGAAGTCCACGCAGCCCCATGATAAGCTGGGCGATGCGCCGCTCGGATATATTGCCCAGCTCTGCCAGGGCAATGCCGAGAAAGTCGTAGGAAATGGCAAGCGGCTGGCCGTGGAAGTTACCGCCCGAGATGATACGGTCCTCATCGGGGAAGATGGTGGGATTGTCCGTCACAGAATTGATTTCCGTCAGCAGGACGGAAGCCACGTAACGGATGGCGTCTTTCGTGGCCCCATGCACCTGAGGGATGCAACGGAACGAATAAGGGTCTTGTACATGCTGCTTGGGACGGGCTATCAGTTCGCTGCCTTCCAATAGTTTGCGGAAGTTGGCACCCGTTTCTATCTGGCCCTTGTGTGGACGGATCTGCTGGATACAGTTCATAAACGGGTCTATACGCCCGTCGAAAGCTTCCAGAGAAAGGGCGGCAATCAAGTCGGCTTTCTTGGAGAGACGGAAGGCTTTGAGAAGGGCAAAGACACCGTTGGCACTCATAAACTGGGTACCGTTGAGTAATGCCAATCCCTCTTTACTCATCAGCTTCACCGGTTCCCAACCGAACTCATCGAGCACACTGATAGCCTCGCGCTTCTTTCCTTTATAATAGACATCGCCCACACCGATAAGCGGCAAGAAGAGGTTGGCCAGAGGAGCCAGGTCGCCGGAGGCGCCCAGTGAGCCACGGTCATAAACGATAGGCATCACGTCGTTATTGAAGAAATCTAGGATGCGCTGCACGGTGATGACCTGCACACCGCTATGCCCCAAAGAGAGGGCATGCGCCTTGAGCAACATCATCAGTTTGATGATGACCGGGCGTATCTCCTCGCCCACACTGCAAGCATGGCTCTTGATGAGATTTTCCTGCAAGGTGCCCAGCTCGTCCGACGAAATGCTCTTACTGCACAACGAACCGAAACCGGTAGTAATGCCATACAAGGGTTCTTCCGACTCCGCAATCTTCTTGTCCAGATAATCGCGGCACTTCTGTATCCGCAGCTTGGCTTCCGGAGCCAGCTCCAGTTTCAGGTTTTCATTGATGATACGTTCGATGAGGTCGAAGGTCAACTCACCGGAACCTACATAATAGACATTGTTCATACTTTCAGCTCTTGATTGATTTCGTCCAACAATTCCTTTTCTTTCGCACAAGCCAGGCGTTCCAATTCGTCGGCTTCACTTTGGAGCTTGGACACAAACTCCTTGTCCTTCAGCGAACCCAGGTTGATGCGTACATTCATCAGTGCGCCCAGCACAGCCGAACGGGCAGACATCATGGCCACACAAGCATCCGTAACGGCATTGCGGTTGCCCAGGCGGGCTACATCCATGATGACCGTCATCAGCTCATACGCATTGCGTGCCACCTGCATGGGAACAAGGGCGGCAAACTTGGTAGCCTCCTGGATGGCAGCGCTGCGCGCCGCCTTTTCCTCATCCGTAGCTTTCGGCATCTTGAAGCAGGCAAACACCTTGTCGTAGGCTTCAGAGTCGCGGTCTATATCTGCTACAAAAGCCTCCTTTTGCTGCAAGGCAACTCCGGAGATATGGCGCATCAGCTCTTCGTGAAGTTCATAACCTTTCTTACCGATGGTGAGGTTAGCAACCATAGCGGCAAGAGCAGAAGCAATAGCACCGTTCAAAGCGGCAATACTACCGCCACCGGGGACGGGATCGCTACCCGCCACTTTATTCAAAAATTCCTTTACTGTCAAATCAACTAACATGATATTAAATATTAAAGATTAAGGATTAAGAGGGGATATCAGCACTTCTTAAAGTACAGGATAAAGCACTCCCCCCTTTATGGTGGTATTGACACAATTCATACCTACATAATAAGGTAGAAAGTGATAATTATCCGTATTGAGCACTACGAAGTCTCCTTTCTTGCCCACCTCGATGCTGCCGATGCTATCCGCGCGGTTCAAGGCGGCGGCACCGTTCAAGGTCAGGGCAGTGATGGCCTCTTCAATACTCATTTTCATATAAATGCACGCCAAGGCAAATGTCAGGGGGATGGAGCCGGAGAAACAACTGCCCGGATTGAGGTCGGTGGCAAGGGCCACGGCACAACCGGCATCAATCATTTCGCGTCCACGAGCATAGGGTTCTTTCAAAGTAAAGGCTGTCAGCGGAAGAAGGGTCGCCACAACTCCCTTGTCGGCCATGGCGTGGATGTCCGCATCCGAAGCATGCAGCAGATGGTCGGCAGAGACGGCAGAAAGTTCAGCAGCCAGTCCGGCACCCCCTAATGGTACAATCTCGTCGGCATGGAGTTTCAAGGCAAGTCCCATTTCCTTGGCTGCCAGCAAAAGGCGACGGGACTGCTCGATGGAGAAAACGCCCTGCTCACAGAAGACATCGCAGAACTCTGCCAAATTATTATGAACCACTACGGGCATCACTTCGCGGATAATGTAGTCCACGTACTCGTCCGTCTGTCCGTTGTATTCTGCAGGCACAGCATGTGCACCGAGAAAAGTGGAGACAACGTCTACACGCTTGTGCTCGTCATTATTAAGGCTACGCATCACCCGAAGCTGCAGGAGCTCGGTTTCCTTGTCCAGACCGTAGCCGCTCTTTCCCTCTACGGTAGTCACTCCCATAGCACTCATCTGCTTCAGAAAGCCCTCCGCCTTGCTGCGCAGCTGGATGAAATTACATGCACGGGTAACTTTCACCGTACTCACGATGCCTCCTCCACGTTCCATGATGGACATGTAACTCTCTCCCTTCAAACGCCAGGAGAACTCCTCGGCACGCTCGCCACCAAACACAAAATGTGTGTGTGAGTCCACAAAGCCGGGTAGCAGACACTTGCCGCGGGCATTGTAATGCCAGTAGTGCTGATAATAGCCGTCACGCTCCTCTCCACGGTTGGGACCGACGTAGGTGATGACACCGTCGGTCACTTCCACCGTAGCATTGTCGATGATGCTCAGTTGCTCCATCTCCTTGCCGCAACGGGCAGAAAAGCCGAGGGGGGTCACTACACGGGTATTGAATATAATAAGGTTTTCTGTCATAAAGCCTCTCTCCTAACCCCTCCCCCGTAGGGAGGGGAATTAAGTTAGTACTATTTAATTCGGTTACATTCGTGCTTCTAAGACTTGCTCCATGGAGAAGTTCTCCAATCCCAGATAGTAGGACGCTGTATCTATCAAGGCCTCCATCGGCACCAGACCGATAATTTCACTGCCCACAATGCTGACGCCGTAGCGGCGGGCTTCCACACGCACCAGCTCGAAGGCACGGTAGAGGGCGGTGCGGGTATAGTCCGTCATGTTGATGGATACCTGCGTGATGCCGCGGTCCTTCAACTCCACTCCCATTGCCTTGCAATAACGCAGTCCTCCGCCGATGAAACGGATTTTCTTAGCGATGTCATGGGCTATCTCCAGACTGGGGGTATTGAGGTTGATGTTATAAGCCACCAAAGGCATGCGGGCACCGATAGCCACTGTGCCTGCGGTGGGATGACGTTCGGCCAGTCCGAAGTCGGGATGCCATTCCGGTTGCTTTATCTTCTCGGCCATACCTTCGAACTCCCCTTTACGGACAGCAGCCAAATTCTCCCGATGAGGGGCAGAAGCAGACTTTTCATATAAGAAGACGGGAAGATTGTAACGTTTTGCAACCTCCTTGCCCACTTCTTTCGAGAGGGCAACGGCTTCTTCCATCGTCACATTCCGGATGGGGATAAAAGGTACTACATCTACAGCACCCATACGAGGATGCTGTCCCTGATGGTGATTGAGGTCTATCAGCTCTACCGCCACGCCGATAGCTTCGAGCACAGCATCACGAAGCGGTTCCGGCTCGCCCACTACGGTCACCACAAGGCGGTTGTGGTCTTCATCGTTACTGTAATCCAACAGTTTCACACCTTGTTTGCCCCGAAAAGGAGCTACTATCTTATCTATCTTCTGCAAATCGCGCCCTTCGCTGAAATTGGGGACGCATTCCATAATCTTATTCATAATGCTCTTTAAAAAAAAATATATATACTCTGATTTTTCAGACGCAGATGACGCGAATTCTTTTTATCGGAATACAGAGACGTCGGGATTCTTTTGAAAGAAAAAATCCGCGTTATCCGCGTCTAAAAAATGAAATCATCACTTTATTTACTCCTTCACCACTTTCTGCACCAACTTCTCATCAGCCACATACGGCATCGTGATATGATAGCCGTCTGCATGCGTACGGTTAAACTCCTCGCTCGTCTCCATGGCATGCGGATTGCGTGCCCACGAACGGCGGGCCACACCACCCATTACATCCCACAACATAGCGGAACGCAGGATTTCGTCTACCCGGTCACTGCCGTCGCACACCATGCCGAAACCGCCGTTGATGGCTTTTCCGATACCTACGCCACCTCCATTGTGCAAGGCCACCAAGCTCATGCCACGCGCACAGTTTCCAGCAAAACACTGCACCGCCATATCTGCCATGACATTACTGCCGTCCTTGATATTGGATGTTTCACGGAATGGAGAGTCTGTACCGCTGACATCGTGATGGTCGCGTCCCAACATAATGGGGCCGACCTCTCCCTTACGCACCATTTCATTGAAGCGCAAAGCTATATTCATACGTCCCACGGCATCCTGATAAAGAATACGAGCCTGCGTGCCTACCACCAAGTTGTTTTTCTCCGCATCACGAATCCAATTATAGTTATCCAAATCTTGCCCGCGACGTGTAGGGTCGATACATTCCATCGCCGCACGGTCGGTCTTCACCAAGTCTTCATGTTTTCCACTGAGGCACACCCAGCGGAACGGACCATAACCATAATCAAACAGTTCCGGTCCCATTATGTCTTCCACATAGCTGGGAAAGATGAAGCCGTTCTTATCATCTCCGTCCCGAGCAATTTCGCTCACGCCGGCATCGTAGACGGCTTTCATGAAGGAGTTCCCATAATCGAAGAAGTACGTGCCGTGTTCCACCAGCCTTTTTATAGCCTTGAAATGACGCTCCAAGGAAGCATCCACCAGACACCGGAATTTCGACGGATTCTCGTGCAGCATATGGGTACGCTGCTCAAACGTCAGTCCGGCAGGACAGTAACCGCCCTCATAGGTGGCATGGCAGGAAGTCTGGTCGGAAAGTAAATCTATGTGCAACTGCTTCTGCACCGCATATTCCAGCAAATCGACGACATTGCCGTGATAGGCCACAGAAACCGGGCGACACTCGTCCATAGCTTGTCGAGCCAGCGAGAAGGCTTCTTCCAGAGAATCTGTAACGTGTCCCACCCAGCCCTGGGTATGGCGGGTTTCGATGCGGGAAGCATCCACCTCGGCAATGATTGCCGCCGCCCCTGCCATCTCGGCAGCTTTGGGCTGCGCACCGCTCATGCCTCCCAGACCGGAAGAAACAAACAAGCGTCCGCGCAAATCGCCGTCCTGCGGAATGCCCAGTTTCAGACGGCCTGCATTCAGCAACGTGTTGAACGTGCCGTGCACGATGCCCTGCGGACCGATGTACATCCAGCCGCCGGCAGTCATCTGCCCGTAGTTGGCAACGCCCATCTGCATAGCGGTGTGCCAGTCCTTCTGATTATCATAGAGCCCCACCATCAACGCATTGGTAATGATGACACGGGGCGCCTCGGGCTTGGACTTGAAAAGCCCCAACGGATGCCCGCTTTCGATGACCAGTGTCTGTTCGCGCGTCAACACTTCGAGGTACTGCTTGATGAGCCGGTATTGCATCCAGTTCTGACAGACCTGTCCCGTCTCACCATAGGTAACTAATTCATACGGATAAAGGGCGATGTCGAAACAAAGATTATTGTCAATCATCACCTGGAATGCCTTGCCTTCAATACAGTTCCCCTTGTATTCGTCGATGGGTTTCGCTTTGAGGTCGCCCTGCGGGCGGTAGCGGTAGCCGTAGATACGTCCGCGTGTACGCAGCTCTTCCATGAACTCCGGAGCAAGGGTTTCGTGCAGCTCTTTGGGGATGTAACGCAAAGCGTTCTTCAATGCCGTAGCCGTCTGCGCAGGGGTAAGGGTGTAGCCACGGTCGGGTGCCCGCCGGATGCCCTCGACAAAGGAAGGATAGGAAGGCAATGTTTTACTTAAGGTTATCTCCATGTCCTATAAAGATTAAGGATTTACAAAGTGTCAGCCCACAAGGGCTGTATTTGCCGCAATATAGAAATAAATCCCGATATTCGCAATGAAATATCTGGATTATTTATCTTTTAGTCAGAAATCCACCACGGCACTTCGCCCGACACACTCGCTGTTTGTTACAACGCTTTCACCAGAGATTACCCAAAACCTGCAAACATTCCAGATGTTTTTCGTCTCCACACACTACATCTTATCAAAATAATCTCTATATTTGTGAAACTCTTCCAGAAGAAGACGAGATAAAATCATTAAAATCCCAAAACATATAGCTATGAAAAACTTACTATCAAGTATCATCCTGACAATCGGCATGCTTAGCTGTTCAGGTTGCACAGACCTTATGAAAGACGACGGTTCCAGAGGATTTGCCAACGTGGCCACCATCGTGGGAGATGCAGAAAACGGTTTCTACTGCTACCAGAGACACTATGCCGGTCTGGTTGTTTCGCACAGCAAGGAACTTGCCGGCAAGGAACGGGGTTACTTCAACTTTTACTACACAGAAGACGACCGGACCACCTCTACCAATGGCATGAAATATATCGACAATGCGCAGGTCTATACGATAGAGGCATACGAAACAGTCCATCCCCTCACCCGGGAGGAAGCAGATGCCGGACACATCACCGGCAATGAAAATTGTGCCATTCCCCAATCATTGTCTATAGATTATGCCTCTTACGGCTATGTGGATTTACAGGCAGGATTCTCCACCTTCAACCACATAAACGGCGAAATCCACGACGGAGAAGTGAATCTGGTATACGACGCAACCAAGCAGGAACCGGACACGCTCAGACTGCAACTTTGCTACAATCCGCGCATTCCCGACGGATGGACAAAAACAAGCCATCACTTCCGCACCGTGTCATGCGATATTTCTTCCCTATCTTCTCTCCAACAATGGAGCGATTCGCTGACCCTCGTCATTGATGACGGAAGCAAGGAGAAGCATCTGAGAAAAATGAGCCGGAACGACTTCTTGAAACCCAGCGCAGGAACTAAGTAGCCAAAATCAAAGTATTTTTTTTCTTTATTCAGTCTACGTTGGTTTTGGCATACCTCAAGAGCAACTCTCCTCTTTTGAGAATCAGGCTGTCCTGCGTCAGTTTTTCTATTGTCAGCGTATCCGTGAAAGAAATCTCTTTTCTTTTTAAAACTATATTTCTAAACAAAGAAACTCTTGTATTTCCTCTATGTTCCTGCAAAAATAATGTTTTTACGGGAGCTTCCATATATTGAAGAGTCTTTTCACAAAACAAATTATGAATATTTATTTGGAAATTATTCAAGCTAGCATTACCTTTGCGCCGAAATTCAAAAAACGATATGAACCAGTCCTTAACTACAACATACAATACGCGCAATGCTGCATGGGGCAACAAGACCTTATGCGGCCATTTCATAGTGCACGTACATTGGTTCAGCGGATTCATTTAACTACCCTGCAATTTACATTTTACTATTTTGCACTTCCCTTACCGAGAAAAGGAGGGAGAAATGCCGTGTATGGGGTTTCCATTCGGAAAAACCGGACTAACCTATGTATTTACCAAAAAGAAGAAGAAAACTTATGTTTACAATTATATCTATCATGTTTATAGGAATCGGTATCGGATACCTGATGCGTAACGTACAGATGTTGCAAAAAGTGGAGAAAAGCGCCTCGCTCACCATCTTACTGCTGCTCTTTGTACTCGGTGTATCCATCGGTTCCAACCGTCTGATTGTTGACAATCTGGGAAGATTCGGGTGGCAGGCCGCCGTACTGGCCTCACTGAGCATTACAGGCAGCATGTTGGCCTCACTGATGGTGTTTCACCTATTTTTCAAGAAAGGAGAGAAGAAATGAAGGGAAGTTTGACGGTTGTTGCATTTTTCTGTGCCGGCTGCCTGATGGGAGTAGCCAATGATTTTCGGTTCGACCTGCACGACTTATCCATGTATGTGCTCTATGCATTGATGTTCCAGGTGGGCATCGGCATCGGAAGCAACAAGAAACTGAAGGAGCTGGTCAAGAGCCTGCGGCCCAAAATGCTTTTGGTGCCGATGGCCACCATTGTGGGAACGCTGTTGTTCTCTGCCTTCGCCAGTCTGCTGTTGAGCCAATGGAGTGTGTTCGACTGCATGGCGGTGGGTAGCGGATTTGCTTATTATTCGCTTTCCTCCATTCTGATTACGCAATTCAAGGAACCTTCCATAGGCCTGCAACTCGCCACGGAGCTGGGCACCATCGCCCTGCTTGCCAATATCTTCCGTGAAATGATGGCTTTGCTGGGTGCACCGCTCATCCGGAAATATTTCGGCAAATTGGCACCTATATCGGCGGCAGGGGTCAATTCGATGGATGTACTTCTACCCTCCATCACCCAATATTCCGGAAAGGACGTGATTCCTATCGCTATATTCCACGGAATATTAATTGATATGAGTGTACCGGTATTCGTATCCTTCTTCTGCAATCTGTAAACAGCAGGCCGAAAAGAGGGAGATAAGGCCTCATTGTATTCATACTGTAACAACGTGAACAACAGCGACTTCTCACTGCAAAGTGAGTGCATGCATTTTGCAGTGCCACTGCATACCGTTTGCAGCATCACTGCATACCTATTTGCAGTGATACTGCAACTGCTTTGCAGCGCGACTGCAACGGGTGTGCAGTGACGCTGCAAAAGGTGTGCAGTGACTTTGCAGCCGGTCACCAAGCTACCGCATACTCGTAGTGGTCGAACTTAGGCTTGGTGCCTATGCCTACCGCTTTGAATACCCGGGCTATCCGCTGCTGTTCTTCGGGAGAGATAGGGCGCTCGCCCTTGCGGCAATGATAGTAATAGCGTTCGCAAGAGAAGCATCCCATCACGCGATGGCGCACGGTGAAAAGCAGCTTGGTGGGTACTTCGTCGAAAAGGCGTGTCATACCGCGGGCATAGTGCAGCTGCTCGCTGGAGCGGTAACGGGCACAGGTGGAGGACCCGGACAAGCTGCTGACATAAAAAGGATTCACCGCACGAACGGACTGTGGTTGGGGGGCTTCACTCTCGGACAACAGTTGTGCCGCTATCGCCCGCAGGCAGGAAGAGGCTTTGGGGCACTTTCCGTTACCCGCAAAGCAGTATTCGTACCCATCGGGCACGTCTTGCAATAATATCATCTTATTAATGATTAATGATTAGTGATTAATGGACGGAGTGCACGCAGATACTTGCCGATGACCTCTGCCGACTCGCTTGTTTCTTTCTCGAATTCGGCGTGCAGTGTCGGGTATCCGTCAAGCAGTTGCATCATCCGCTCACGCCCCACGAATTCGGACTTTCCGGTTTCGGGATTCAGTTCGTAATAAACGCGCGCATGCACCAGTCCCGAAGCATGGATGGCATCTCCCACTTCACCACCCAAACGCGTGGCATCATCGGGAGTCATGGTACTGGCGGCCGCTTGTCCCACGGGCTGTGCACAGAAGTAAACCTTGCCGCCGAGCCACATGGCAGGTGCATACCACTGCCCGAAGCGATAACGCTTATAGCGCATCTTACGGCAATTGACATAAAGCGAGGTATCTACCCGTACAGCATAACAACGGGACTTCAAATAACGGCAAAAACCGGGATTGTCGTCTACCGTAATACGATAATCGGCACCGCCCATGAGGTAAATCTGGTTCTTTGTACGCTTCTCAATCTTCAGTGTGGTAACCGTATCGCCACGGTTCTCCACCAACTCTTTCAGATTGGAATACATTACCTGTTGCGCCCCCACCGGCAAAACCGCCAGCAACATCAGAACGCCTAACAACCAACTCTTCTTCATATCCCAACCTCCTCTTTTCTGAAACTTTGTTTTAGTGAGCGAAAGGTACATTTTTTATCGGAAGTAGACAAAAAATCGCGGAAAAAACAATTGGAAATGTATATCTTTGCCTTAAACTTAACATGTATGGAGCAAATAAATACGATAGATAAAATCAGCGCCGTCTACCGCAACACGGCAGAAGAGGCAAGACAAGAACTGAATAAAGTACAACAGAAGATTTACCGCATCGGCAGCCTGCGCCTGCTGCTATTTGTGGCAGGAGTAGTAGGAATTATCTATTTCTGGAGCGAGAGCTGGGGTATACTGGCCTGCATTGCCCTCATCACCCTACTGCCGTTCCTATTTTTAATGAAATACCACAACCGGCTGTTCCATCGCAAGGACTATCTAGAAAAGAAGATAGAAATCAACGAGCAGGAACTCGCCGCTCTGGATTACGATACGTCTTCTTTCGATGACGGCGAAGCATACATCGACCCCACCCATCTCTACACCTATGATTTGGATGTTTTCGGTCCGCATTCCCTTTTCCAGTACATCAACCGTACCTGCACACAGCCCGGGAAACACCGCCTCGCCCACTGGCTGGGGAAACATCTCGAGAGAAAGGAAGAAATCATCCGCCGACAAGAAGCCGTCAGTGAACTGGCTCCGGAACTGAAATTCCGTCAGCGCTTCCGTATCCTCGGCCTGCTGTACAAAGGAAAAGCCGCCGATGAAACAGAACTGTGCCAATGGGCGGAAAGTCCGAGCATCTTCCGGAGCCGGAAATTACTGCGCCTCCTGCCGGTACTGGTGACGGGAGCCAACCTCATCTGCCTCGCACTCGTCATGGCAGGAATTCTGTCCGCAAGTATCTACGGCATCATCTGGACCTGCTTCGTCATCGCCGGCTTCGGCTTCACTGGCAAAGTCACCAAGATGCAGGCCATCTATGGCAAAAAACTGCAAATTCTCTCCACCTACGCCGCCCTGCTCCACCTCATGGAAAAGCAGCCTGCACAAGCCACCCTGCTCAAAGAGATAAGACAACAGATTGACGGAGAAAAACGGAAAGCCTCCCACTCCATCAGCAGGCTGAACAAGCTCATGGATGAACTCGACCAACGCAACAATGTCTTTATGTACGTCATTCTGAACGGCCTCTTCTTCTGGGAACTGCGTCAAATCATGCGCATTGAAGCCTGGAAAGAGCAATATGCCGCTGAACTGCCCGGGTGGCTCGATGCCATCGGACAAATGGATGCGCTCAACTCACTGGCAACATTTGCCTATAATCATCCGGACTATATTTACCCAAAGATAGTTCAAGCGGAAAGAAAGGGAAAAGGAAACCTAAATAAAGAAGAAGAAAGCAATTCTGAAACGGAAGCACCCATCAATGCCCCTTCCTCCTTCCGTCTCCGTGCCGAAGCCCTGGGCCATCCGCTGATGAACCGTGACCGCTGTGTCCGCAATGACATCGACATGGTGAAACGACCGTTTTTCATCATCGTCACCGGCGCCAACATGGCAGGGAAAAGCACCTATCTGCGTACGGTGGGCATCAATTACCTCCTTGCCTGCATCGGCGCCCCCGTCTGTGCCCGCCAAATGGAAATATGCCCGGCCCGGCTCATCACTAGCCTGCGTACCTCGGATTCACTGAACGACAACGAGTCCTACTTCTTTGCCGAACTCAAACGTCTGAAACTCATCATAGACAAGCTGCAGGCTGGTGAGGAGCTTTTCATCATCCTCGACGAAATTCTGAAAGGTACCAACTCCATGGACAAGCAGAAAGGCTCCTTTGCCCTTATCAAGCAATTCATGACTTTGCAGGCCAATGGCATCATTGCCACCCACGACCTGCTGCTGGGAACACTCATCGACCTCTTCCCCGATGACATCCGCAACTATCGCTTCGAAGCAGACATTACAGACAATGAACTGACCTTCTCCTACCGCTTGCGCCCAGGCATCGCCCAGAATATGAACGCCTGCTTCCTGATGAAAAAAATGGGGATTGCCGTTGCCGACTAATCCCCACCACAGTTAAAGTCAAGTCTAACTCTTTGACTGATTATGCTGTTTTACATTTCTCCAGGAAAGTAGATACTGCAACCGCATCGCTACCCGTATAGTAGCGTACGGAAGTTACCGGAGTATACGTGTAAGGCACAAACTGATACAACTGTACAGCCGCAAATTTATTGTCCTGCGAAATCATGACATCCATGCGCACATTTCCACTGCCGCTACTTTTTATTTCAGTCTCGCCATTCAGCTGTTCATTCTCAATCATATCTGTAAGTTTGCCCAAATATTTCAAATCGAAGAAAACACTGCGTTCCTTGGTCACACTGCCCGTCGGCAAATAGACCACTTCCTTCGATTTCCAAAACAGACGGAACACGCCAAGCAAGACGAATGCCGTACCCAGCACCATCAAAGCCATGCTGAGAGTGGAAGATTTATCACTCATCTCAAAAATGGATGCAAAAATAAAAACACCGACCAGCAGCATAGCTACTGAAAAGATAAGTCCTGAAACACTGGTACGCTTTACAATATCGGGATGTGAAGACGCAAAAAGAGTTGCGTCAATAGTTTGAGTTGCCATAATTATAATATGTTTTAATGAATTTATTAGAAATAGAAAATACAGTATTTCCCTGCAAAAACACATAGTCTGACCATACACAAGGGAAAAAGGAAAATTCAATAAAACACTAAATGAGAATACGCCTTAGTGTGAAAATGTAATATTCGCACACCGGCTGGCAACGATAATAGGCAGTGGCATCATAGAGTTTCTCACGATGCAGAGACAAAACAGCCGCTCGCTGGGCCAGTTTGTCAATCCAGTCCTTTAAAGAAAATATATATTCCGTGGTAGAAATACGCTGTATACGGGAGTACGTCAGCGAATGTAATTGTCCACCCATGCCCGCCAGCTCTGCATCCGGCAGATAAGGCAATTGAGGCATCGCAATATAGGCATCAGTCTGCTCATGTACGGCAATAGTATTCTCACTCACAACATTCCCACCACTCGCCGCTTTATTGGCAAATGTATCGCTTACAGTCTGCCATAAAGCCAATGCAAGCACCATGAATCCTATGAATCTTAAGAATTTAGCCATATCTATGTGCAAATATAACAGTTTCTTTCAGGAATTTGTTTAATGCACACATCTTTTAATGTTTCTTGGATGATTTATAGGAAATAAAAAGCCGCTCCAAACAAATTGGAACGGCTTCTATATATAAAAAGAATAGTTGAATTATTCAGCTTTAGCTTCCTCAGCAGCAGGAGCTTCGGCAACCGGTGCAGATGTTTCTGCAGCAGGAGCAGCTTCAGTAGCAGCAGCTTTCTTTGAACGGCGGGTACGAGTAGCCTTCTTGGCAACCTTTTCCTTAGCCATGTTTTCGTTGTAGTCAACGAGTTCAATGAAGCACATTTCAGCATTGTCACCCAAACGGTTACCAGTCTTGATAATACGAGTGTAACCACCCGGACGATCAGCAATCTTCACAGAGATTTCTTTAAACAATTCAGTTACAGCATACTTGTCTTGCAAATTGCTAAATACAACACGACGGGAATTAGTCGTATCGTCTTTAGCCTTTGTAATCAAAGGCTCAACAAACTTCTTCAAAGCTTTAGCCTTTGCAACGGTCGTAGTGATTCTTTTGTGCTTAATCAAAGAACACGCCATATTAGCCAACATAGCGTTTCTATGAGAGGCAGTACGACCCAAATGGTTGAATTTCTTATTAT
>PPYE01661836.1_pt1 | contig 34671 bp, 29 predicted proteins | sample 1559881 | NCBI WGS metagenome assembly PPYE01 (sample SAMN08240022, study PRJNA423297) | Human gut metagenome, whole genome shotgun sequencing project.
CCGGACGGCGCTGAGACCCCGGCCGTACAACGGACATAAAAACAACGCCCCCCTTCCCTTTGCCGTGCATCGGCGGGGAACGGGGGCGTTTTCATCAGGCAATCCAAAAGGGCGGGCCCTCTTTCCGGGGACCCGCCCTTTGACTTTTATTCGTGGACCATCTGGCTGTGCTCCATCTGGTTGCGCTCCTGCTGATTCTTCAGGGAAGCGGCGATGAAGCTCTTGAACAGGGGATGGGCGCGGTTGGGACGGCTCTTGAACTCGGGGTGGAACTGCACACCGATGTGGAAGTCGCGGTCCGGCAGCTCCACAGCCTCCACCAGGCGGCCGTCGGGGCTGGTACCGGCAATGACCAGGCCCTTTTCCTGCATGGCCTCGCGGTAATCGTTGTTGAACTCATAGCGATGGCGATGGCGCTCGTCGATCTCATGCTTGCCGTAGCTGGCATACATGTGGGTGCCTTCGGTCACCACGCAGGGGTACTTGCCCAGACGCATGGTGCCGCCCTTGGGAATGTTGCCCTGCTGGTCCGGCATCAGCGCAATGACATTGTGGGCGCCGTCGGGGGTGAACTCGCTGGAGTTGGCATCGGCGTAGCCCAGCACATTGCGGGCAAACTCCATGACCATGATCTGCATGCCCAGGCAGATGCCGAAATAGGGGATCTTCTGCTCCCGGGCGTACTGGGCAGCCTGGATCATGCCTTCAATGCCCCGGTCGCCGAAGCCGCCGGGCAGGATGATGCCGTCCACGTCGCACAGTTCCTCGGCGCAGCGCTGCTGGTCCACCAGCAGTTCGCTGTCCACCCAGCGGATGTCCACCTTGCTCTCGTTCTCAAAGCCCGCATGGTACAGGCTTTCCATCACGCTCAGGTAGGCGTCATGCAGCTTGACATACTTGCCCACCAGGGCGATGGTGCAGTTCTTGCTGCGGGTGGCAATGCGGGAGATCAGTTCCTTCCATTCGGTCAGATCGGAGGGAGGGGTGTCCAGATGCAGCTGGCGGGCCACCACGTTGGTCAGGCCGGCCGCTTCCAGCATCAGGGGGCACTCGTACAGGCTGGGCATGGTCAGGTTCTCGATGACGCAGTCGGGACGCACGTTGCAGAACATGCTGATCTTGCGCTTGATGTCGGAACCCACGCTGCCGTCGGCCCGCAGCACGATCACGTTGGGGATAATGCCCATGCCCTGCAGTTCCTTGCAGGAGTGCTGGGCGGGCTTGGACTTGTATTCATTGGAGCCGGAAATGTAGGGCACCAGCACCACATGAATGTAGCAGCAGTTTTCCAGGCCCTGCTCCAGACCCACCTGCCGGATGGCTTCCAGGAAAGGCTGGCTCTCGATGTCGCCGGTGGTGCCGCCGATCTCGGTGATGACCACATCGGCCTCGGTGCTCTTGGCCAGATTGTAGATATAGCTCTTGATCTCGTTGGTGATGTGGGGGATGATCTGCACCGTCTGGCCCAGGTACGCACCCTGGCGCTCCTTGTGCAGAACGTTCCAGTACACCTTGCCGGTGGTCAGGTTGGAATACTTGTTCAGGTTTTCATCGGTGAAACGTTCATAATGTCCCAGGTCCAGATCGGTCTCGGTGCCGTCGTCGGTCACAAAGACCTCACCGTGCTGCAGCGGGCTCATAGTGCCCGGGTCCACGTTGATATACGGGTCCAGCTTCTGGGAAGCAACCTTCAGCCCGCGGGTCTTGAGCAGACGTCCCAGGCTGGCCGCCGTGATGCCCTTGCCCAAACCAGAGACCACGCCGCCGGTGACGAATACATATTTCGTAGCCATTGTACATCCTCCACGTCAAGTAAAAACACATACATGATTATTATACACGGTCTTTACCTGGTTTGGCAAGGCATAAACACGAAAATGCGCAGAAATCACAAAATTTGGCCGTCGGTTCCGTCTTCGTTTTCTTCCAGGATCTCCCGGGCCACGTCGCCCCGGCTGCGGCGGGTGTCCATGGCCCGCTTTTCGATGAGGCGATGGGCGTCGGCCTCGGTGTAGCCCTTGTGCTCGATGAGGAAGCACTTGGCCCGGTCCACCAGCCGCAGCTGGGCGATCTTGTCGGCCAGACGGGCGTTTTCCGCCCGCAGCACGTCCAGACGATGGTAACAGCTGGCCGCGATCTGCATGGCCTGACGGAACTGCGGGCCGGAGAAGGGCTTGCCCAGCACCAGGACCCCCCGCTCCTGCAATTTGGCGCCGATCTGTTCGGCGTTGCCGCTTTTGACCAGGAACAGCACCCCGGCGTGGCTCTTTTCCACGGCGTGGAGCGCCAGTTCATGGCCGAACTCATCCGGCAGAGGCGCGTTGATGATAACGATCTCAAAATCTTTGTCGCTCAGACGGCGGCGCGCCTCGCCGCCGCTGGCTACTATGACCGGCCTTGTGTATCCCAGCTCGGCGGCATGCCGGGCCAGGTATTCATTGGCGTTGTTGCCGGCCGATGCGATCAATGCCAGACCCAATGCCGTTCCCTCCTTTCCTGCGTCTGCATGCGGTATACCGCATCACAGGACCAGGAAGCAGTGTTCCCGCTCCCAGGCGGCAGGGTCGTGTGCGGTCTCGCTGGCAATGCAGAGCTGGGTCTGGTATTCAAAATACTTGTTCATGACGGCCAGGGGCAGTTCCTTGGCGATGAAATCGCTCTGGGCCGCCACCGTGATGGCTTCCCGCAGGGTGCGGGGCAGGCTTTCCAGTCCGGCGGCGGCATCCTTGTGGAACAGGTTCCGGTTGACCGGCGCCGGCAGAGGCAGTTCCCGCTCGATGCCGTCCAGTCCGGCGGCCAGGATCAGGCCGATGACCAGGTACGGGTTGCAGGCGGGATCAGGGCTGCGCAGTTCCAGGCGGCAGAATTCCCCGCTGGCCGAAGGCAGCCGCACCAGCTGGCTCCGGTTCTGGCGGCTCCAGCTGATGTAGCGGGGGGCTTCGCAGGAACCGAACCGGTTGTAGCTGTTGGGCACCGGGTTGCAGAAGGCGGTCAGCTCCCGGGCGTGGGCCAGGATGCCTGCGATGAAGTGTCCGGCTTCGCTGTCGGGGGCGATGTCCCCCGCAAACAGGTTGCGGCCGTCCCGGGTCAGGGAAAGGTTCACATGCATGCCGCTGCCGGCCTGGTCGGCCAGGGGCTTGGGCATGAAGGAGGCAAACAGGCCGTTGCTGCCCGCAATGGCCTTGATGGTGCTTTTCAGGGTGTTCACGTTGTCGGCGGTGCGCAGCGGCGCGCTGTACAGGAAGTCAATCTCATTCTGGCCGTGGCCGCTCTCGTGGTGGCTGTGCTGGGGCTGCAGGCCCATGTCCTCCATGGCAAAGCAGATCTCCCGGCGGATGTTCTCCCCCTTGTCCAGGGGCGCCATATCAAAGTAGCCGCCGTGATCCATGGGAATGCGGGTGGGGTTGCCGTGTTCATCGGTCTCAAAAAGATAGAACTCACACTCGCAGCCCACGGTGCAGGAAAGCCCCTTGGCCTGGATGCGCTTGGCCACCGACTGCAGATATCCCCGGCAGTTGCCCTCAAAGGGTTTGCCGTCGGGCAGGGTGATGTCGCAGTACATGCGCATGACCCTGCCTTCCGCCGGACGCCAGGGCAAAATGGTCATGGTGTCCGGGTCGGGCCACAGGATCAGGTCGCTCTCCTCGGTGTTCATGAAGCCGGCAATGGAACTGCCGTCAAAGCAGATGCCGTATTCAAACACCCGGGGCAGCTCACTGGAATAGACCGAGATGTTTTTCTGATTGCCGAAAATGTCGCAGAATGCCAGGCGAACAAACTTGACGTCGTTGTCCTCCACATAATTCAGGATGTCCTGCGCGGTGTGTTTCATACAAAATACCTCCGGGTGGGTCGTGCCCCTAAACTCGAAAGGCCCGCCGATGGGGGCGGGCCTTTCGAGCTGGTGTAAGAAATTAGAAAAGGGAAAAGCGAAAATTCAGCGGCGGCCCGATTATTCGGTGTAGAACAGCAGGCGGCTGTAGCACGGCAGAGGCCAGTACTCTTCGTCGCACAGTTCTTCGGTCACATCGGCGGCAGCGCGCAGGCGGGCCATGGCGGGCAGGACCTTGTCATGGAAGGCATGAGCCTTGGCGGCCTCGTCCTCCATAGCGCTCACTTCGTCGGTCACAGCCTTCAGTTCATCGGCCGCATCGGACATCTCGTCCGTATACTTGGACAGCTCGGTCAGCAGCTTGGTCTCCGCATGGGTGGAGATGCTCTCGGACACAGAGGTCTTGGCAGCTGCGGTGCCGGCCACGTCGCCCATGTAGCTGGTGGCGGCGGGGATCAGCTGTTTGTTGGCGATCTTCAGCATGGTGCGGGCTTCGATGTTGATGACCTTGCTGTAATGCTCCATCTCCACCTCGTAGCGGGAGAGCATCTCGGTCTTGGTCAGAACGCCGAACTCTTCCATCAGTTCGATGTTCTTGGGATCCTTCAGGGCGATCATCGCATCGGGGGTGCACTTGCGGTTGGGCAGGCCACGGCGCTTGGCCTCTTCCTCCCAGGCAGCGGAGTAGCCGTTGCCGTTGAAGATGACCCGGCGGTGGTCGTTCAGGGTCTGCTTGACCCAGGCCGCCGCGGCGCATTCAAAGTCGGAAGCGTCCTCGGTGGCGGCGCAGAATTCCTTCAGTTCCTTGGCCACGGCGGTGTTCAGGATGAAGTTCGCGTCGGACAGGTTCTCAGCGGAACCGGGCATACGGAACTCAAACTTGTTGCCGGTGAAGGCGAAGGGAGAGGTACGGTTGCGGTCGGTGGTGTCCTTGCTGAACTTGGGCAGGACATCCACGCCCAGGTCCATCTTCATCTTGACGGGGCCGGCGTAGGGAGAATCAGAGCAGATGGCGTCGATGACGGCTTCCAGCTCTTCGCCCACGAAGATGGAGATGATGGCCGGCGGGGCCTCGTTGGCGCCCAGACGATGGTCGTTGCCCGGGGTGGCAACCGCGGTGCGCAGCAGGTCGGCGTATTCGTCAACCGCCTTGACCACCGCCGCCAGGAAGACCATGAACTGCAGGTTTTCCATGGGGGTGTCGCCGGGATCCAGCAGGTTTTCGTCCTTGGTGCCCAGGGACCAGTTGTTGTGCTTGCCGCTGCCGTTCACGCCCTCAAAAGGCTTCTCGTGCAGCAGGCAGACCAGACCATGCTTGGAGGCGATCTTCTTCATCATCTCCATGGTCAGCAGGTTGTGGTCGATGGCAACGTTGGTGGTATCGTAGATGGGGGCCAGCTCATGCTGAGCGGGGGCCACCTCGTTGTGCTTGGTCTTGGCGGGGATGCCCAGCTTCCACAGTTCCTCGTCCAGTTCCTTCATGAACTCGGAGACCACGGGGCGGATCACGCCGAAGTAATGCTCTTCCAGTTCCTGGCCCTTGGAGGGAGCGGAACCGAACAGGGTGCGGCCGGTCAGGACCAGGTCCAGACGCTTGTCATAGTCTTCCTTGCGGATGAGGAAGTACTCCTGCTCCGGGCCCACGGTGGTGGCAACCCGGTCCACGTCCTTGCCGAAGAGCTTCAGCACGCGGCAGGCCTGATCGGAGATGGCCTGCATGGAGCGCAGCAGGGGGGTCTTCTTGTCCAGCGCCTCGCCGGTGTAGGAGCAGAAGGCGGTGGGGATGCACAGAACGTCATCCTTCACAAAAGCGTAGCTGGTGGGGTCCCAGGCGGTGTAGCCGCGGGCCTCGGCGGTGGCGCGCAGGCCGCCGGAGGGGAAGGAGGAAGCATCCGGCTCGCCCTTGATCAGTTCCTTGCCGGAAAATTCCATGATGGCGGTGCCGTCCGGCTGGGGGCTGACAAAGCCGTCGTGCTTTTCACTGGTGATGCCGGTCAGGGGCTGGAACCAGTGGGTGTAATGGGTGGCGCCCTTTTCAATGGCCCAGCGCTTCATGACGCTGGCCACAACGTTGGCCACATCCAGGTCCAGGGGCTGGCCCTTTTCGATGGTGGCCTTCAGGCTCTTGTAGGTCGAGCTGGGCAGACGCTCACGCATTTCATGTTCGTTGAAGACTTTGCTGCCGTAGATTTCCATAACGGTTGCTGCCATACTTCTTTTACTCCTTTACCATGCAGATTGTTGCCCCACCCCGGGACAAAAGCATGAAAAAAGGCACTGCGAAAGAATTTCGCAGCGCCCTTGCTGTATGCCATTATTATACGAGTCCGCCGCCCAAAATGCAACTGGCGGTTTGAACAAATCACAAACCGCCCTCGCGGTGGAAAACGGACGTTTTGGTCAGAATCCTTGTCAACCCGCACAAAACAAGAAAACATTTCTTGTATGAAACGCCCGGACGGGTGTCAGGCAGCAACCGGTTTGCGGCGTTTGCGCAGGCCCACAAAAACGGTGGCGGCAATGCCTGCCAGACTGACAAGGTCGGCGGCGCGCCAGAACCAGAAGCCCACGAACCGCACGGTGACGGTGCCGCTGTACCCGGCGGGCAGCAGCACGATGAGGTAGCCGTCCTGGCGGCTGAGCTGGGCCGTGCCGGCGGTGTCGGTGAGTTCGTAGCCCGGATAGGCGAACAACGGCACCACCACGGTGGACTGGGTATCGTTGGTGTTGGTGGCGGTGAAGGAAACGTTCAGCTGGCCGCGGTAGTAGGATTCAGCCTCCACGCCCTCGTCAAAATAGAAGTTGGTGTCGTTGAACTGGGCGGGGGTCAGGTCATCCGAAAGATCATAGGGCAGGTACTCGCCCCCCGCCAGCTGGGACTCCTTCAGCGGGCTGGCCACGCCCATGGCCCCCAGGCTCATGTAGGTGGTCACCACGCTGTTGGCGCAGCTGTCGTACATCTGGTACCCGGCGGGGATCAGGGTCAGCAGCACCAGGGCCAGGGCGGCTTGTTTGGCCAGATCCCGGCGCTTGCTCCACAAAAGAGTCAGGGCTCCCGCCGCGCACAGGGTCAGCAGCAGGCTGGCCGGACTCAGGAACCGCCAGGCGAACTGCAGCTTGCCCAGCAGGGAAGAGAGGGCCTTGAGCACCGGGTTCTGGCTCAGGAAGATGTCATACCAGGGGAAGACATCGCTGGCCATCCAGACGCACAGGGCGCCGAAGCCGAAAGCCCACAGGCTGATGCGCAGCACCTTGCGGTTGGACTGGCGCACGGCAGGGTCCAGCAGGACCGCCACCAGCAGCAGGGCACCCAGGCCCAGGGCGATACCCAGGGTCAGGGTCATCTCTCCGTCCATGCCCAGGGCCAGGGACTGGGAGGTGCCGGTGCCCTTGCCGAAGACCATGAACATCTGCCCCAGCATGACGGCGGTGTCCCGCAGGTAGGAGGCGTCGTACCGGCCGCTGATGCGGCAGACCCCCTGCACCATGTACTGGGCCAGGGGAACCAGGAACCACAGGTTCCACACCACGGCCAGACCGGCGGCCTTGCACAGGGCGGGCAGCACCGGGCGGCGGAAGGTGCTCTTGGCGTACAAAATACAGAAGATGGCGGTGAGGAAGCCGGTCATGACGCTGGTCAGCAGATGGGTCTGCAGCAGTCCCGTAAAGCCGATGGCCAGGGGCAGCCAGCACCAGGGGCGGGCTTTCTCGCCGGGTTTCTGGCGGTAGATCAGCCACAGTCCGTACACCACCAGCGGCAGGAAGACCATGGCGGAATATTCGCCCATGGAAGCCCGCACGTACACGTTGGTCAGCCGGTAGGGCGCCAGCAGATAGAGCGCCGTGCCGGCCAGGGCCACCGTCTCATTGCTGAACATGCGGCGCAGCACAAACCGGGTGACCAGGGCGGTGGCCAGGGTGATGGCCGCCACATACAGCTTGTACACCGTCTGCAGGCTGAAACCCACAATACGCAGGAACGCCGCCGGATACAGAAGCAGGTCGGCGTACATCAGGCTGAAAGGATAGCCCTTGCCGTCCACCAGGTCGGGGTTCATCCGCACCGGGAACTGTCCGGCCAGCAACCCGGCCTTCAGCCCCTCAATGCGGGACAGATGCACCGTCAGGTCGTGGCCGTAGATGATGTAGCCCAGCCCCAGGGGCAGACAGGCCACCGCCACCAGCACCAGGGTGGCCAGCATGCTGTACCGGGATTCCAGGGTGCGCCAGGGCAGCGCCACCCGGCGGGTCACCACCAGCAGGATCCAGTCGATGGCCGCAAACAGCACCAGTACGGTGAGAAAATGCACATAGGCAAAGGAGTGGGTGGGGATGATCTGCACCCCGGTGATGAAGGTCACCTGGCCTTCGCCGCAGTCGGAATAAAACTGCATCTGGGCCACATCGCAGCCGTGTTCCATCCACAGGGTAAAGACGGAAGAACTGCGCCCCGGGGGCAGGCTGGCCACGTCGTACTGGGCGGTGGGCATGACCTCGTCCAGGAACCGCACCGTGCCGGTGCCGCCGTTGTTGGCGTAGGTCACCACCACCTGGTAGCTGCCCGATTCAATGTCCAGCCAGCGGGTGGTGGCAAACTGGCCCACATAGTTCTCCACCTGGGTGCCCCGGGAATCATTCACCGCCTCCTCGGCGTAAGGAATGATCAGGTCGGGGGTCACATTGATGGCTGTGCCCGCCCCGAAATCCGAGACGAACCGCCCCAGCAGAAAAACTACCTCGGCGGCCAACAGCAGCAGGAACCACAGGTTCCTGCGGGTACAGAAACGTTTCAAATGCTGCATGAAAAAACTCTCTTTTCTTGATGTCGTTTTGCGGCATGCCGCAGCTTTCTACCATTATACGCGCTTGCCGGGACCGGCGCAAGCGTGGTATACTGTTCCCGGCGGCCGCGCCGCCCCAATTTCACAAAAAGGCAGGGAACAGGGATGGAGATCGAGCGCAAATGGATGGTGACCGGCTGGCCCCGGGGGCTGGAACCGGTGCGGGTGCAGCAGATGGACCAGGGCTATATCAGCGTGCGGCCCACCGTGCGCATCCGGCGGGAAGCGGTGCAGGGCGGCCCCACGGCCCTGGTGCTCTGTTTCAAGGGCGCGCCCGACCCCACCGGCATGAGCCGCCAGGAGATCGAGACCGAGATCGATGCCGATCTCTTTGCCAAGCTGGAAGCCCTCATCGGCAAGCCGCTGATCAAAAAGGAGCGCCGGGACTACGCCCTGTCCGGCGGGCTGCGGCTGGAAGTGAACGAGGTGGACCCGGGCCTGCCGGGGCGTTTCCTGTACGCCGAGGTGGAATACCCCGACGAGGAGACCGCCCGCCGCTGGACCCCGGCGGATGCGGGGCTGGCGGACTACCTCACCGACGAGGTCACCGGCCGGAAAGGTGCCAGCATGGGGGAGTACTGGGAGCAGACCCGGGGCTGAACTCTTTATTTAGGAATCAGACAAAACAAACCGGCGCGGAGAAGGCCAAGCTGCTTTCTCCGCGCCGGTTTTACTTTTGTGTACTCAGTCGATGCCCTTTTCGGCGGCGTATTCCTCAATGAGCTCCCGCTCCAGGAAGGGGGTCTTGACGCCCTCCCGGTCCCGGTAGGCTTCGTGGCCCTTGCCGATGACCGCGATCAGGTCGCCCTCCTCGGCGTGGTCGATGGCGTAGTGCAGGGCGTCCAGCCGGTCGGGGATCTCCACATAGGGCACGTCGGGGTTGCCCTTGGCGATGCCCTCCTTGATGTCGGCGATGATGTCCTCCACCTTCTCAAACCGGTTGTTGTCCTCGGTGAGGATGAGGAAATCGGCCATCCTGGAGCAGACCTCCCCCATGCCGTACCGGCGCAGTTTGCTCCGGTTGCCGCCGCAGCCGAACACCACCACCATCCGGTGGGGATTGTAGGCCTTCAGGGTCTCCATCAGGCTCTCGGTGGCGGCTTCGTTGTGGGCGTAGTCGATGAGGATGGTGAAATGGTGGCTGATGGGCACCAGCTCCACCCGGCCCTTGACCACCGTGTCCCGCAGGCCCTGGTGGATGGGCTCGTCGGCCAGACCCAGCGCCTTGCCCACCCCGATGGTGGCCAGGGCGTTGTAGATGCTGAACCGTCCCGGCATGCCCACCTGCACGTCCAGGGTATGGCCGTCCGGCTCAGTGAGGGTGAATTCCACCCCCAGCATGGTCTTGTTGCGCAGCAGGCGGTATTCCTGGCTGGCGCGGTAATCGGCGGGCTTGTCGATGCCGTAGGTGATGAGCTCGCAGGTGTGGCCTTCCAGCAATGCCTGGGTGTTCTCGTCGTCGGCGTTCACCACGCCGATGTCGCACCGCTGGAACAGCTGGCCCTTCCAGCTGCGGTATTCCTCAAAGCTGGCATGCTCGCCCGGGCCGATGTGGTCGGGGTACAGGTTGGTGAACACCCCTACCCGGTAGTGGATGCCCGCCACCCGGTCCATCATCAGACCCTGGCTGGATACTTCCATCACGCAGGCGGCGCACCCCGCGTCGGCCAGCTGGCGCAGGATCTTCTGCAGCTCGTAGCTTTCGGGGGTGGTGTTGTTCAGGTCGTAGTGGTGGCCGGGATAGTACACCCCGTTGGTGCCGATCATGCCGGTCTTGTGTCCGGCGGCGGTGAGCACCGACCGGATCATGTGGGTGGTGGTGGTCTTGCCCTTGGTGCCGGTCACCCCGATCATGGTCATCTCGTCGGCGGGATGGCCGAAATAAGCGGCGGACAGCATGGCCATGGCGTAGCGGGTGTTGTCAAATTTCAGCACCGTAACATTGGGCATGCTTTCCAGCACGCCGGGGGCCAGATCATGCTGGATCACCAGCACGGCGGCACCCTTTTCCACCACATCGGCGGCGTAGTCGTGGCTGTCACGCTGGGTACCCACGATGCAGACGAACAGTCCCCCCGGGGTCACCTTGCGCGAATCATAGAAGATGTCGGCCACCTCGACATGCAGGGTGCCCTGTACCACCTGGTAGCGCAGCCCTTTCAGCAGTTGTTTGAGCAGCATCGGCCCTTCACCTCTTTACAAAATATTCGTCGTACCAGACAAGGAAGATAAACACACACCACAGCTGACGCCAGTTGTCCCGCTTGCCGCTGAGATGCTGGTCCAGCATGCGGTTCAGTTCCTTGGTGTTGAAGAATTGTTCCGCAGCCGGGGTGGCAAAGGCCTCCCGCAGGATGGCGGCGTACTTTTCCTCCCGCAGCCAGGCCCGCACCGGAACGGGGAAGCCCAGCTTTTTCTTGTCCGCCGTCTTGGCCGGAATGGTCATCTCGGCGGCGCCCCGCATGGCAATCTTGGTCTGCTGGGCGTTGACCTTGCATTTGGTGGGGATGCGGCAGGCCAGATCGAACACCCGGCGGTCCAGGAACGGCACCCGCAGTTCCAGGGAGTTGGCCATGCTCATCTTGTCGGCCTTGAGCAGAATGTCTCCCACCATCCACAGGTTCAGGTCACAGTATTCCATCCGGGTCACCGGGTCCTGGCCCTTGGTCATCTCAAAGAAGGGGCGGGAGATGTCGGTGGGCTTGCAGTTGCCGGTGTAATGCTTCATCAGCTTGCGCTTGCGGCGCTCGCCCATCAGGTTGGTGTTGCCGATATACCGCTCTTCCAGCGGACGGCCCCGGCGCACCAGGAAGTTGATGCCCGGTACCGGGGGCAGCAGGTTGGCCACCGCGCCCACGCTGCGGCGCAGCCACAGGGGCAGATGGTCGTACCAGCTCACGGTGAAAGGCTCTTTGTAGATGTTGTATCCGCCGAAGAATTCGTCCGCGCCCTCGCCGGACAGGCAGACCTTGACCTGCTTGGCGGCTTTCCGGTTGACGAAGTAGAGCGCCACGCTGGCGGCATCGGCCAGGGGTTCATCCATGTGGTACTGGATGCGGCCCAGGTTGGCCCAGTACTCCTCGGGGGTGATGCGGTAGGCGTAGTTCTTGACCCCGATATGCTTGGAAAACTCGGTGGCATAATCGGTCTCGTCGTACTGCTTGTTGGCAAAGCCCACGGTGAAGGTCTTATCCACCTTGGCCAGGGCGGCCATATAGCTGGAGTCCACGCCGGAGGACAGGAAGCTGCCCACCTCCACGTCGGCGATCTTGTGGGCGGTCACGCTCTCCTGCATGGCGTCGCTGATGGCCTTCTCCCACTCCTGCAGGGTGGGTTCGTCGTCGGGCCTGAACTCGGGGCGCCAGTACCGCTGCACCGTTATCTGGCCGTCCTTCCATTCCAGCCAGTGGGCGGGCATCAGCTTCTTGACCCCCTTGAAGAAGGTGTTCTCCCCCGGGGAAAACTGGTAGGACAGGTACAGGGAGAGCTGGTCCTCGTTGAGCTCCTTGCGGAAGCCCGGATGGGCCAGAAAGCTCTTGATCTCGCTGCCGAAAAGCAGCTCGCCCTCCTCGTTCTGATAGTAGTACAGGGGCTTGATGCCGAAATGGTCCCGGGCCAGCAGCAGGGTCTTTTCCCGCCGGTCCCACAAAGCGAAGGTGAACATGCCCCGCAGCCGGTCTAGCATCCCCTTGCCCCACTGCTCGTAGCCGTGGAGCAGCACCTCGGTGTCCGACCGGGTGGCAAAGGTGTGGCCGGCGGCCCGCAGTTCCTCGGTCAGGGACTGGAAGTTGTAGATCTCGCCGTTAAACACCACAACAAGGTTTTCATCCTCATTGTACATGGGCTGGCGGCCGCCCTCCAGGTCGATGATGGAAAGCCGCCGCTGCCCCAACGCCGCCGGACTTTCCAGGAACTGGCCCTGGCCGTCCGGTCCGCGGTGGGCGATCAGGTCCATCATGGCCTGCAACACTTCGCGCGCGTCATCCCGCGCGCCCACAAATCCAACGATTCCGCACATATACTTTCCCTTTCCTTGGGGTGCCGTTTGATTTTCGATACCCTATATTATACACACATGCCCCCGAAAAGAAAAGCCCGAACGCCCCAAAAGAATGTAAAAGTATGGTGTGAGCCCGGGCCGGGGGTGATACCTTTGGACGCTGCAGCGCATACTGTAAGGGCGGGCGGTTCCTGTTTTCCGGGTATACGGAGATTGACAAGGACACCGCTTTGGACGTAAAATAAGCAGGAATATACCATCTGTATGAACAAAGAGGCTTTCCTATGCTGAAATTTCAACCTGTACTGCTGGGCAGCGACGCCAACGTCTACGGCATGGCCCGCAGTTTTTATACCCAATACGGGGTCGTCAGCGACGCTGTCTGCAAGGGGGTCCTGGTGGCCTGCCGCAACACCCGCCTGGTGCGCATCGCCGTGTGTGAGCCGGACCTGGAAAACGACGAGGTCTTTGTGCGCACCCTGGTGGACTACGCCAAGGCCCACGATTACAAAAACTGCCCGCTGCTGCTGGTCTCCTGCGCCGACGGCTACACCATCCTCATGGCCCGTCACCGCCAGGAACTGGCGCCCTATTTCCATTTTGCCTGCCCGGAACTGCAAACCGTGCTGGATCTTGACATAAAAGACAACTTTTACAAAGCCTGTGCCGCACACGGGCTTTCTTACCCGAAAACGGCCACCTGCACCGCGCAGAACTACAAAAACGCCGAATTTCCCTTCGATTTCCCGGTCATCATCAAGGCCAGCAACTCCCCGGCCTACTGGAACTGCTCCTTCCCCCACAAAAAGAAGGTGTTCCTGGCCCATGACCGGGCGGAGTACGACGCTATCACCGCGGCCATCTACGGCAGCTCCTACCAGGACAATCTGATCCTGCAGGAGTACATCCCCGGGGATGACAACTGCATGCGGGTGCTCAACGCCTACTGCGGTCTGGACGGCAAGGTCCACCTGATGGCCCTGGGCCGCCCCCTGCTGGAGGAGCAGACCCCTGAGGGCATCGGCAACTACGCAGCCATCCTCTCCTCCCCGGAGATCAACGACCCCGCCCTGCTGGAACGGATGCGCGCCTTCCTGGAAGATGTGGGCTGGGTGGGCTACGCCAACTTTGATATGAAGTACGACGCCCGTACCGGGGAGTATAAACTCTTCGAGATGAACCCCCGCCAGGGCCGTTCCAGCTACTTTGTCACTGCAGCCGGCTACAATCTGGCCCGCTGGCTGGTGGAGGACGTGCTGGAAGGCAAGGACACCGGCTTTACCATCGCCGACACCGAAAGCCTGTGGATGATCGCCCCCTACGGCGTCATCCGCAAGTATCTGAAAGACGAAAAACTCCTGGCCACTGCCGCCCGACTGAAAAAGCAGGGCCGCAGCGCCCACCAGCTCTACTGCAAGGAGGACCGCGGCCTCAACCGGGGGCTGTGGTACCTGCGCAGCCAGCTGAACTACTACCGCAAGACCGCCCGCTATTACGGCAACAAGGGTCTGACCGACTGACACAGAGGAGGATAACATCCATGTGTGGTATCACCGGCTTTGCCGAACGCAAACATAACGCCGAGACCGCCCGGGCCACCGTGAAGGCCATGGCGGACCTGATCACCTACCGCGGCCCCGACGGGGAAGGGTATTATGTGGACGACCAGGTGGCCCTGGGCCACCGCCGTCTTTCCATCATCGACCTGGAGGGCGGCCGCCAGCCCATGTACAACGAGGACGAGAGCCTGGTGGTCATCTTCAACGGCGAGATCTACAATTTCCAGACCCTGCGCGCCGATCTGGAAGCCGCGGGCCATACCTTCAAGACCCACTCGGATACCGAAGTCCTGCTCCACGGCTACGAGCAGTGGGGCAAAGACCTGCCCGCCAAGCTGCGGGGCATGTTCACCTTTGTGATCTGGGACCGCAAGAACAAGACCATGTTCGGCGCCCGGGACATCTTCGGCATCAAGCCTTTCTATTACTATAATGTGGATGGCCTGTTCCTCTTCGGCAGTGAGATCAAGAGCTTCCTGGCCCATCCCGGCTTCAGGAAACAGCTGAACGAAAAGCGGCTGCCCGAATACCTGAGCATCGAATACATCCCCAACGAGGAGACCATGTTCGTGGATGTGTTCAAACTGCCCGGTGCCCATATGTTCACCTGGCAGGACGGGAACCTGACCATCGAGCGGTACTATGACATCCGCTACCACATCGACGAGACCAAGACCCAGGAGGACTGGGAGAAGAAGATCACCGAAACTTTTGCCGAGAGCGTGGCGGCCCACCAGATCGCCGACGTGGAGGTGGGCTGCTTCCTCTCCTCCGGCGTGGATTCCAGCTTTGTGGTCAACGAGGTGGCCAAGGGGACTCCCCATGTGAAGAGCTTCTCGGTGGGGTATGCGGAGGAAAAATACTCCGAGCTGCCCTACGCCCAGGCCTTCAGCAAGGAGATCGGGGTGCCCAGCATCGCCAACAAGGTGGACGCCGACCAGTTCTTTGATGCCAACCGGGTGATCCAGTGGTATCTGGACGAACCCATGCCCAACCCGGCGGAGGTGCCGCTGTACTTCCTGGCTCAGAACGCCCGCAAGTATGTGAAGGTGGTGCTTTCCGGCGAGGGCGCCGACGAACTCTTCGGCGGCTATCCCATGTACTGTCAGGCTGTCCACTTTGAGGATTACAGCCGCAAGGTGCCCGAAGCGGTGCGCCGCTTCCTCTCCCACACCGCGGCCAGACTGCCCCACTTCAAGGGCCAGCACTTCCTGGTCCGGGGCGGCCGTCAGCCCTGGGAGCGGTATATGCGGGCCAACTATGTGTTTGAGTCCCCGGCGGAGCGGGACCGTTACCTGAAAAAGAACTACGGCAACCCCGCCCCCGAGACCTTCTTCAAACCCTACTTTGACAAGGTCCAGGGCCTGGACGAACCCACCCAGCTGCAGTGGGTGGATATGCACACCTGGATGCTGTACGACATCCTGCTCAAGGCCGACCGGATGAGCATGGCCAACTCCCTGGAACTGCGGGTGCCTTTCCTGGACCGGGAGATGCTGGAAGTGGCCCTGAGCATTCCCCGCCGCTACCGCTGCGACAAGGAACACACCAAGATCGCTCTGCGGGGGGCGGCCCTCAAGCAGCTGCCCGAAAGCGTGGCCCAGCGCAAAAAGCTGGGCTTCCCGGTGCCGCTGAACGACTGGCTCAGACAGGACAAATACTACAACATGGTGCGGGAAAAATTCACCGGCCCGGTGGCGGAGCAGTTCTTCAACGTGCCGGAAATCTGCACCTTGCTGGATGACCACAAGGCCGGCCGCGCCAAAAACATGACCAAGATCTGGAGCATCTACTCCTTCATTCTGTGGTATGAGCTGTATTTCGTGAACAGCGCCCCGCCGGCGGGGGTATATTCCGCAAAAGTTTGATGTTTTTTACAGCAGGGGCTTGACTTTTCAGGTTGCGTATGGTATATTAACAAACGCAGCTTGTTCCCGTACAAGGGGGTCAAGAACCATGCGCGCCCGTAGCTCAGCTGGATAGAGCAACTGCCTTCTAAGCAGTGGGCCGGGGGTTCGAGTCCCTTCGGGCGCATATGTATGGTGCCTATGGCGCAGTTGGTTAGCGCGCCAGATTGTGGCTCTGGAGGCCGAGGGTTCGAATCCCTCTAGGCACCCCACCAAAGACCGCACAGTCCTTAAAAAGCTGCGCGGTCTTTTTTCTTAGGATTTCGGCGGCCCCGGCCGCCTGTTGCTGGGCCGTAGCCAAGTGGTAAGGCAGCGGACTTTGACTCCGCCATTCGTGAGTTCGAACCTCGCCGGCCCAACCAAACACGCCCCCGTCCGTGTGACGGGGGCGTGTTTTTTTGCCCGGGCATGTTTAATCAGCCGTGGGGCGGGGCATACTTCCAGTGCAGGGCGGCAAATGCCGTCCCCCAAAAAGCTTTGCCTTGAAAGGAAGGTGACTCCCATGGAAAACCGCGGTGTTTTCTGCGATGTGGACGCCTGCGCCCACAACATCGACTGCCAGAAATGTGACCTGAGCCAGATCAAGATCACCCACCATTCCGACAACTCCTCCTCCGGTGTGGATACCCCGCACTTCTGCCAGAGCTACGAACAGAAGTAACTGATCGGCACGACCGTGCAAAACGGCCCTTCCGGGAAAAGGATTCTTCCCGGAAGGGCCGTTTTTTGTCTTTTGAAAGATCAGCCGGTGTGCACGAACTTGGGATAGATGCGTTCCATCCGGGCGTTGTCAAAGTGTTCGTCCAGATACACGGCCACCGGGCTGTCGGCAGGTTTGCCCTCGATGCGGGCGGTGTAGCGGGACAGGGCCGCCGAACTCACCGCCATGTTCACGCACATGAACACCACCAGACACCAGGTGACCACGGTGCCCAGCCGGCGGGGCAGCTTTTCAATACCCGCGGACAGGGGCGGGTAAAAGATCTTGAACCAGGCCACCGCCGCAAAGCCCCAGAAGAAGCAGTACAGCAGGTTGATACGTCCGCCCAGGTTGAAGGGGATCTTGCTGTAATCCCAGAACACGGCGCCGAAGACGATCTCGGTAAAGACGCTGCACAGGTATTCATAGGCGCCGCCCAGCAGGGTGCCGGCCACAAACAGCCAGCTGGCGCTCTTGTCCTTGTAGCGGTAGAGCAGCAGGGTGACCAGGGCGATGGCCAGCCCCCACACGATGGAGAAGGGGCCCCACACCAGACTGGACCGGCTCATCCACACCCCGGCGGTGATGCGGCAGAAGATGGTTTCAGCCACATCCCCCAGGAAGGCACCGATGACAAAAAGCAGGAACAGCTTGTAGAAGCTGCAGCCCTCGGCAAAGACGGTGCTCTTTTCCCGCTTGGGGCGCACAAAGTTGGCCTGGGGGTAGGCCTTGGCCATACGGCGCTCGGTGCAGCCCAGCACCCACATGCCCAGGTTCAGGGTGATGGCGGCCAGACGGTTGTGCACCTCCTGCGCCCGGGAGAAGCGGTACCGGATGCCCGCCAGGGTCAGCACGGTGCCGATGCCGTCCAGGGCCAGCAGCACCAGCAGCACCCAGATCAGGATCTGTCCGGCCAGGGTGGGGAGCAGGGCAAAAAGGTTCAGCAGCAGGGGAGCCGCCCATTTGACGGTGACCACACCCAGCACGCCCCAGAAGACCGAGGCCGTCAGGCAGATGTAGCCGTCCAGGTTGAACTTCCGGTCGGAGTAGTCCCACCAGCGGGCGTCGGTGAACCGTTCCAGAATGTGTCCGCCGACCCATTCCACCGCCGTGGCAATGACGGTGCTGAACAGGAAGAGGAAGAACCAGCTGTCCATGGCCAGTTCCCGCAGACCCACGGTGATGATGCTGCCCGCCACGCCGTAGATCAGGCACAGGGGCCCGCCCAGCACGCCACGGTCCTGGTAACGGCGGCGGCGCACGGCGGTAAACAGGACCTCAGCCAGCCAGCCGAGGAAGGAATAGCAGAAAAAGAGCCAGACCAGATTGAAGAATGTCATACAAGGAACCTCTCAGTTTTAAGAAGGGAGGGGCGGATGGGGCTCAGTCGTCGGGTTCGCAGCGCAGCCGCTGTCCGGCGGTGTCCTCGCTCACATAGTGGGTGCGGCGGGACATCTGGTTGTCCAGGGGCTCGCCGTTGAGATAGTGGCGCAGGTTGCGGGCAAAGATGTCCACGATGTTGTCCAGGGTGCGGGGCAGGCTGAACCGTCCCGAAATGTGGGGAGTGATGAGCACGTTGGGCTGCTTCCACAGGGGATGGTCGGCGGGCAGGGGCTCCGGATCGGTCACGTCCAGGGCCGCGCCGAACAGATGCCCGCTGCGCAGGGCTTCGGTCAGGGCGTCGGTGTCCACCGCCGTGCCCCGGCCTACGTTCATCAGGATGGCCCCCGGCTTCATCCGGGCAATGCGGGCGGCGTCAAACAGATGAACGGTCTCGTCGGTCCCGGGCAGGCTCAGGGCCACCAGATCGGCCTGGGGCAGCTCGGCGTCCAGGTCCTCCTGGCCCACCACCCGCTCGCAGTAGGCGGGGCAGGTGTGGGGGGCATGGCGGCGCACCCCCACCACCCGGGCACCCATGGCATGGGCCCGACGGGCAAAGCTGGAACCGATGTCCCCCAACCCCACACACAGCACCCGGGACCCATCCACGCTGCGCACCGGCCGCTCAATGGCATCCCACTCACAGCGGTTCTGCCGGTCCCGGTACAAAAACAGGTCCTTGCACAGCCCCAGCCACATACCCAGCATCCACTCGCTGATGGCCAGACCATAGGCGCCGGTGGCGTTGGTCACATAGCAGCCTTCGGGCAGCACACCCGGCTCCAGGTAGGGGTCCGGCCCCGCAAAGTTGCTCTGGAACCATTCCAGATGGTCATTCCTGCGGATGATCTCCACCGGCACGTTGCCCATGATCACATCCGCCCACAGAATGTCCTCTTCCGATGGCTGGGGAGTGATCTGCATTTCGGTGCCCGGGGCGGCCCGGTGCAGCCGGTCGCACTGTTCTTCGTTCAGGGGCAATGCCACCAGAATCCGTTTCATGCTTCTGCCTCCTTCCGGCGGGCCGCCTCCTGGCGTTCCCGCTCCTGTTTGCTGAAGATGCACCCGCAGTAGTCCTGCCGGTACAATCCGTATTCACTGCTCAGGGTCAGGCTGCGCTTGTAGCCGTCCTTCTTGCGGAACTCGCTCTGCAGGTACCGCACCCCGTATTGTTCCGCCAGCCGGGTGCCGATGGTGTTCAGCCGCACCGGGTCCTTCATGGGGGAGATGGACAGGGTGGTGGTGAACCACTCAAAGTTGTGTTCCGCAGCGTAGCGGGCGGCCTGCTCCAGCCGCAGGCGGTAACACACGGTGCAGCGCTCTCCCTTCTCCGGTTCGTTTTCCAGCCCGCGCACCGCGGTGTAGAACTCCTGGGGGTCATAGGGCAGGCGCACCACCGTGATGCCCCGCCCCGCGTAGCCGGCGTCCTGCACGAACCGGTCCAGCTCATCCGCACGGCGGTGGTATTCCTCCGGCGGGGCAATGTTGGGATTGTAATAAAGGATGGTCACCTCAAAAGCGTCGGCCAGACGCTCCAGGGTGGTGCTGGAACAGGGGGCGCAGCAGGCGTGCAGCAAAAGCCGGGGGCGCCGGCCTTCGGCGGCCAGGGCCCGGATGGTCTTTTCCATTTCCAGTTCATAGTTGATGCGGTTGGGCATGATGGAATTCCTTCCTTGCGGGTTTATTCACAGAGTATTTCAAGTTCTTTCGTAATTTCTTGAAAGAACCATCACTTTTTTGTCACATCTTTCGGGTATTCTTTAATTGTTCCCAAAAGGAACATCCGGGAACAGGGACCCGGATCCAAAGTCCGCTGGGAAGCAGACAAACTTTTTCATCCACTCCTCTTTCTCTTTTCTTCTTTTCGGGAGCGGCGTGTCGGAACAGGGACCGACACGCCGTTTTGTGTTGCAAAAGGCCCCCGGCAGTCTGCCGGGGGCCTGCTTTTTTGTCCCGAAGCGGGCCGGAGGCTGTCCGCCGTGAAAGGATGCCCATGGGCGGCCTTCCGGTCCGGTTTTTTCAGAAAGAGAATACTACCTGAATTGTACCGTTTACGGGGAACCTTGTCAAGGAAAAGGAAATGCCCGCACAGCGGGAAAAACGGGCAGCAGGCGTCCCGGGGCGGTCTCTGCCCGGTCCTGTTTTACAGACCGTATTCCTTCAGTTCGCCCACCATCTCAATGTACCGGTCCACCACATCCCAGGAGAAGCCGCGGCGGCGCAGGGGACGGCGGCGGAAATCCACCTCGTCCATATGGGAGACGCCCCGCCCGGGAAGTCCCCGCCACTCGGCATGAAAGCCGGTCCACTGGGCGGAAGCGGTGGTCACCAGCCCGTCGTTTTCCCCTTCGATCCGGCCGATGATCAGGTTCTGCCACCACATCAGCAGATCACAGCGCCAGCTGGCCATGGCCCCCGCATAGCTGCGGTAGAGCACACCGGGCATATCCGGGTTCTGCCGGTTGAAGTTCTCCGCCCAGGCGGGGGTGAACTGGTAACAGGTGGCGACAAAATCCGGGTGTTTGTCTCCCAGCAGACGGAACCAGCCGTTCACGAAGACGGCCGCCAGCCGGAAGCACCACCGTGGTGCCAGGAGCAGGGCATCCATGGTGCGGGACCCGCGGTGCGGCGTGGAGATGGTGGTCACCGACGCCACATAAGGGGCCATGCCCAGGGTGGTGACCAGGTAGCGCACATCCAGTCCGCCCTTGGAATGGGCGATGAGATGAACCTTTTCGCTTTGGGTGATGGCCAGCACTTCCTCCACCCGCTGCTTCAGCGCCGCGGCGTTTTCTTCCACCGTACCCCAGCTGTCCTGCCCGCCCGTGAATACGCGGGCGCCCCGGGCTTCCAGGGCTTTGGGGATGCGGCCCCAGTAACTGATGCCCTTGCGGTCCCGGAACCCGGTGCCGTGCACCAGGATGATGGGGTAAAGGGTACGGCAGCTGTCCGGTTCCTGCATGGGAAAGACTCCTTTCGGCGGTTTTCTGTGCGGCCATATGCAAAAAGCCCAGCCGAGCGGCTGGGCTTTCTGGTGCCGGTGGTGGGGGTCGAACCCACACGGTATTGCTACCAACGGATTTTGAGTCCGTCTCGTCTGCCAATTCCAACACACCGGCATGACTATATCATTATAATACACGCAGGCGTGAAAAGCAAGAACATTTTTCTGCGCCGGAAACAAAAAGCGCCGCTGCACCAAGGGGGCAGCGGCGGCAAAAGGGATACCTTACATCTTGTGGTCCGCGAAGATGGGGTCGTCCTCCCACAGCACCACATGGCCGGCCTGACGGGTGCGGTTCATGTCGATGATGCGCTGGTTCCGGGAACCGCGGAACCGCAGGGAGATGTCCTTCTCATCAATAAGGAACTCCCCGTCCACCAGCACGTCGATCAGGCTCAGCATTTCGTCGGTGACTTCGCACCGGGCGGCGCTGGGGGCCAGCAGTTCCTTCTCGTAGCTGTTGCCGGTGTAGCACCAGATGGTCTTGTGGGGGTACAGCACCCGTACATCGTGCAAAAACGGGACCAGGGCCCGCTGGTTTTCCGGCTCAAAGGGTTCGCCGCCCAGCAGGGAAAGCCCGTCGATGTATTCCGGCGCCAGACTGGCCAGGATGGCGTTGCGGGTTTCCTTGTCAAAGGGGTTGCCGTAGCAGAAATCCCACGCCACAGCGTTAAAACATTCCTTGCAGTGGCGGCGGCAGCCGGACACGAACAGGCTGGTGCGCACCCCCTCGCCGTTGGCGATGTCGCAGTATTTGATGTTGGCATAATTCATGGGTGGGCCTCTTTCTGTCAAAGAAAATTCGTGATACAATATCTTGTAGCCGGAAGGAATGACCGGCCCTGTATCTGGATAAAATCAGCTTATACAGTATACCAGCCGCCACCATAAAGCGCAAGAGGCATTTCCACTGCCGCTTTGAAAATAAACGATACAGCGATGAAATGAAAAAACTAGCCCATTTTTTACAAAATTCCGCCCGGAAATTCGGCGTTTTTGCAGGCGTTGGCTTTTCTGCGTGGGAACGTCAAAACCTTTCTATTTTGGGGCTATCTGTTGCAGCGGACACAATATCTTGTGGTATTTTCCCTTGACTTTCCCAGTAGGATACGGTAAGATAGGTTTGCTCGCCAAAGACGAAATATACATATTGTAATATTTCCGCGCCATATCACTTACTGCGCCCCCGGCGAGAGGGGCTTGCCATAGAATCATCGAGGGAGAATCACCATGAAGATCATCAAGCGCAACGGCAGCGAGGTCGTTTTCGACATTTCCAAGATCATCGCGGCAGTCAGCAAGGCGAACAACGTCGTGCCGGCCAACCAGCGTCTGACCCAGGAGCAGATCATCGGCATTGCGGACCAGGTGCAGGAAGTCTGCGCCGGACGCAACCACGCCATGAACGTGGAGGAGATCCAGGACCTGGTGGAAAATGCCATCATGGAAGCCGGTGCCCATGAGGTGGCCCGCAAGTATATCACCTACCGGTATGTCCAGAGCCTCAAGCGCACCCACAACACCACCGATGACCGCATCCTGGCACTGATCGAGTGCAACAACGAGGAAGTCAAGCAGGAAAACTCCAACAAGAACCCCACCGTCAACTCGGTGCAGCGTGACTATATGGCCGGTGAGGTCTCCAAGGACCTGACCATGCGTATGCTGCTGCCTCCGGAGGTGGTCAAGGCCCACGAAGATGGCATCATCCATTTCCATGATGCGGACTATTTTGCCCAGCACATGCACAACTGTGATCTGGTCAACCTGGACGACATGCTGCAGAACGGCACCGTCATTTCCGGTACCCTGATCGAAAAGCCGCACTCCTTCTCCACGGCCTGCAACATCGCCACCCAGATCATCGCCCAGGTGGCGTCCAACCAGTACGGCGGCCAGAGCATCAGCCTGACCCATCTGGCTCCCTTCGTGGACATCAGCCGCAAGAAAATCCGCCGTGACACCGAGGCCGAGATGAAGGAACTGGGCATCGATCCGGGTGAGGAGAAGCTTTCCCAGATCGTGGAAGCCCGCCTGCGGGAGGAGATCAAGCGCGGCGTGCAGACCATCCAGTACCAGGTGGTCACCCTCATGACCACCAACGGGCAGGCTCCCTTCATCACCGTCTTCATGTACCTGAACGAGGCCGGGGATGACCAGCGCCTGAAGTCCGATCTGGCCATCATCATCGAGGAGATGCTCCGCCAGCGGTATCAGGGCGTCAAGAATGAGGCCGGTGTCTGGATCACCCCCGCCTTCCCCAAGCTGATCTACGTGCTGGAAGAGGATAACATCCGGGAAGGCACTCCCTATTTCTACCTGACCAAGCTGGCCGCCAAGTGCACCGCCAAGCGGATGGTTCCCGACTACATCAGTGAGAAGAAGATGCGGGAATACAAGCTGTCCAAGGGCGAGACCGAGGGCCACGGCGACGTGTATACCTGCATGGGCTGCCGCAGCTTCCTGACCCCCGACCGTTCCGGCAACGGCTGGAACAACGTGGCCAATGCCAAGAACTACGAACCGGGCAAGCCCAAGTACTACGGCCGTTTCAACCAGGGCGTGGTCACCATCAACCTGGTGGATGTGGCCCTGTCCTCCGGCGGTGACTTTGACAAGTTCTGGAAGATCTTCGATGAGCGCCTGGACCTGTGCCATGAAGCCCTCATGTGCCGTCACAACCGCCTGAAGGGCACCCTGTCCGACGCCGCCCCCATCCTGTGGCAGTACGGCGCCCTGGCCCGCCTGGAAAAGGGCGAGCCCATCGACAAGCTGCTCTACGGCGGCTACTCCACCATCAGCCTGGGTTACGCGGGCCTGTACGAATGCTGCAAGTATATGACCGGCAAGAGCCACACCGACCCGGCTGCCAAGCCCTTTGCCCTGCAGGTCATGCAGCACATGAACGATGCCTGCGCCAAGTGGAAGGCCGATTCCAACATCGACTTCAGCCTGTACGGCACTCCGCTGGAATCCACCACCTACAAGTTCGCCAAGTGCCTGCAGAAGCGCTTCGGCATCATTCCGGGCATCACCGACCGCAACTATATCACCAACTCCTACCACGTCCATGTGTCCGAGGAGATCGATGCTTTCACCAAGCTGAAGTTCGAGAGCGATTTCCAGAAGCTCAGCCCCGGCGGCGCCATCAGCTATGTGGAAGTGCCCAACATGCAGGATAACCTGGCCGCGGTCATCCGGGTCATGCAGTTCATCTATGAGAACATCATGTACGCCGAGCTGAACACCAAGAGCGACTACTGCCAGGTCTGCGGCTACGACGGCGAGATCAAGATCGTGGAGGATGACGGCAAGCTGGTGTGGGAGTGCCCCCACTGCCATAACCGTGACCAGAACAAGCTGAACGTGGCCCGCCGTACCTGCGGCTACATCGGCACCCAATTCTGGAACCAGGGCCGCACCGCCGAGATCAAGGACCGCGTGCTGCACCTGTAAAAAACAAACCGAGCACCCGTTCCTTTGCACAGTACCCCAAAGGCGGAGACAGCAACATGAAGATGTTCCTGTCTCCGCCTTTTTTATAAAAACACCGCCGCTCCGGAAAGGCGGCGGAAGGCAGGGAGGAATGAACGATGTCATATCAGGATCGGCGCCAGAAAAATGCGGATGTTTTTGCGGACACACAGCGGTGGTACACCGGCGATGAGGCGTTGGGGGATGCGATCCGCCATTCCCAGCGGGGAACGGTGCTGCATGGACCGGAGCCCATCCGGGTCCCGGACCAGGCGCTGTGCCGCTATGAGGAAAAGGCCCGGGTGCTGGTCTCCGCCGACCGCACCCTGCAGGCGGCGGGGAAGTACCCGGGCCGGAAAGTCCTGGTGCTGAACTTTGCTTCCGCCACCACCCCGGGCGGCGGGGTCCTCTGGGGCAGTTCCGCCCAGGAGGAGAGCCTGTGCCGGTGCAGCACGCTGTATCCCTGCCTGAACACCGATACTCTGTGGGAAAACTACTATCTTTTCCACCGCCGCCGGCAGAGTACCCTGTACACGGATGCCTGCATCTATACCCCGGAGGTGCTGTCCATCAAGACGGACACGGCAGACCCCCGGCGGCTGCCCCGGGAGGCGTGGCAGAAGGTGGATGTGCTGACCTGTGCGGCGCCCAACCTGCGGGAAACGGAGCTGGACGGGGCGGTCCTGTATGAACTGCATGTGCAGCGGGGCCGGCAGATCCTTGCAGCGGCAGCTGTCCATGGGGCAGAGGTGGTGATCCTGGGGGCTTTCGGCTGCGGGGCTTTCCGCAACCCGCCCCGGGTGGTGGCCTCGGCATACCGGCAGATCCTGCCCGCTTTTTCCCGGGCCTTTGCCGCGGTGGAATTTGCGGTCTACTGCCCGCCGCATGATGATACCAACTACCGGGTGTTCCGGGAAATTCTGGAATAACAGGCGCCTCCGAAAGTTCCGGGCCGGACCCATGGGGGGCCGGTTTTGTCATATCCCGCCGGCAGGACCGTTGCCAACCGGCCGGCCCCATAGTATAATTGGACCAAAGGCGGAACCGTTCCGGGCCCAAAGGGGGCGTCTGTTTGGAAAAGGAACTTGTAGAAATACGGATGTGGTCGGAATACCATTTCCGCCGGTCCTGCCGGGAACTGTTCGGACGGGATACGGGCAGCGATTACTGGAAATGGTGCGTCTGCAGGATGAGCTACGAAGCCATCATGGAGGAAGTGATCGGGGAATGGGCCGACTACAACACCCCCTTTGATGCGGACCTGTACAGGAGCAAGCTGATTGTGGTGGAGACATACCGGCAGAAATACGCCGACGCAATCCCCCGGGTCATCGACCTGCCGGGGATGCTGGCGGAATACAAGGAGCTGCGGGACTTTCACCGCCGGCCGGACATCCCGGAATGGGTGCAGCTGAAGATGGCGGCATCCCATGGCCGGACCAAGATGATGAACATGACCCCTGTCCGCTGCGGGGATTCGGATGAATTTCTTGCGGAAGTGGACAGAATGGGTACCCGGGCCTATGCCGACCGGATGGAACGGCTGTACCATGCGTGGATGCGCCTTGCCCGGGAGGCGGCGGCAGCACAGGGAGGTAAAAGATGAAACAGTGTGTTGTGGATGTGATCGTGGACATGCAGAACGACTTCGTCACCGGGGCGCTGGGCACCGCTGAGGCCCAGGCCATCACGCCCGGTCTGGCGGCGGAAGCCCGACGGGCGGCCGGGGCGGGGCATGCCCTCTTCTTCACCCTTGATACCCATGAGGCGGATTATCTCTCTACCCGGGAAGGCAAAAAGCTGCCGGTGGAGCACTGCCTGCGGGGCACCGAGGGATGGAACCTGGTGCCGGCGGTGGCTGCCGTTGCCGAAGAGGCGGACCCGGCCTGTCCGGCCAAGGTGCTGGTGGAAAAGCCTACCTTCGGCGCCAGCGAGCTGCCCGCCGCCGTGGGAAAGTTTTTAACCAAAAAGGACGTTTCTGTGGAAAAGTTCCGGGTCTACGGTGTCTGCACCGACATCTGCGTCATCTCCAACGCCATGCTGCTGCGGGCCTTCTTCCCCGAAACGCCCATCGAGATCCTGGCCGGACTGTGCGCCGGTGTCAGCCCGGAATCCCATGCCACAGCCCTGAAAGCTATGGGCGCCTGTCAGTTCGATGTGCTGGACTGACCCTTTCCTCATACATAAGAAAATCCCCGCCGCGGGGTCCTGGGACCTTGCGGCGGGGATTCTTTTGTTGCTGTAAACCGGTTACAGGGCGCAGGGGACAAAGCCGTCCTTGCCCAGCACCTGCACATGGTCGTAGCCCAGGGCTTTCAGCTGGGCGGCGGCCTCGTCGTAGCCGAAGGTCAGGGCCTTGGCATCATGGGCGTCGGCGGTGATGATGACCTCGCCGCCCAGTTCCTTCCAGGCGCGGAGGATCGCTTCCCCGGGGAAGAAGTCATCCCGGTATCCGCGATACACCGAGGAGGTGTTCACTTCCAGCACGCAGCCGTTGGCGGCAGCCGCCTCCAGGGCGGTACGGGCCGCGGCCATGTAGCGGGGGCTGTTCTCATCAAAGAACTTGTTGCCCTTGTTGATCTTCTTGATCAGGTCAAAATGCCCCAGAATGGTGGGCTTGTGTTCCGCCACCCGGCGCACATTGTCGAAATACGCTTCCACAACAGCCAGACCGTCACCGTCAAAGTCGTCCTGAATGCAGGCGGCCAGGTCGGCCTCCCGCCAGTCGATCTCGTAATAGCGGCCGGTCTTGGGGCCCTGCACATAGTGGGCGCTGCCGATGAAATAGTCGTAGGCGGTGGGGTCGTCGTCGCTGAACAGGTCCCACTCCAGTCCGCACAGGATATCGAGCTTGCCTGCATACCGCTCCTTGAGCTTGGCCACCTGCGCCTTGTACAGGGCGGTGCGGCTCTGGGTCATGCAGTATTCGATATCACAGGGGGTGTGGCTGTGGCCGGAAAAACCCAGGGTCTTCAGCCCGGCGCGCCAGGCGGTGACCGCCAGCTCATCCAGGGTGTTTTTGCCGTCGCACAGTTTGGAATGGACATGTACCGAACTCAGTTTGTATTCGTCAGCCATCTCACTGCATCCTCTCCTGTTTTACTTTATGATCGACCACGTGGCGTTTTTCCAGCTCACGGGTGATGTCTTCCACCGAGATGCCCAGCTCGATCATCAGCACCAGCACATGGTAGGCCAGATCGCTGATCTCGAACACGGTCTCTTCCTTGTCGCGCTTGGAGCCCGCAATGATGACTTCGGTGCTTTCCTCGCCGACCTTTTTCAGGATCTTTTCCAGGCCCTTGTCAAACAGATAGCTGGTGTAGCTGCCTTCCTTGGGATCGGTCTTGCGGCCCTCGATCAGGTGGTACAGCCCTTCCCAGGTGAACTGCTTGAGCTCATCCGAAACATAAACCGGGTTGAAGAAGCAGCTTTCGGCGCCGGTATGGCAGGCAGGGCCGCTCTTCACGACCTCCACCACCAGGGCGTCCTTGTCGCAGTCGGCGGTGATGGACACCACCTTCTGCACATTGCCGGAGGTCTCGCCCTTGCGCCAGATCTCCTGACGGCTGCGGGACCAGAAGACGGTCCGGCCTTCCGCAATGGTCAGGGCCAGGGTCTCGGCGTTCATGTAAGCCAGGGTCAGTACTTCTTTGGTGTAGTGATCCTGCACGATGGCGGGGATCAGCCCGTGCTTGTCGAATTTCAGGGTACGGGAAGTTTCGGTATATTCCATGAGAAAAAACTCCTGCTCATTATAGATATGAGATACTTATAGTGTACAGCGGCGGAAGACATTTTGCAAGAGGGGACCGGGAGAAATCAAAGACGCATCTCGATGCCGTTTTGGCGCAGATACTGCTTCAGCTCCCGGATATCCACCTGTTTGGTGTGGAAGATGGAGGCGGCCAGTCCGGCATCCACCGCCGGATGGTTGCGGAAAAGTTCCAGGAAATCTTCCCGGCAGCCCGCGCCGCCGGAAGCGATGATGGGCACGGCGCAGCGCTGGGCCACGGCGTCCAGCAGTTCCAGGTCAAAGCCGTTTTTGACGCCGTCGGTGTCGATGGAGTTGACCACCAGTTCCCCGGCGCCGCTGCGCACCCCCTGTTCCAGCCAGTCCAGGGCGTCGATGCCGGTGTTTTCCCGGCCGCCCTTGGCAAACAGGCGGAAACTTCCGTCCACCCGCTTGATGTCCGCCGAAAGTACCACGCACTGGTTGCCGTAGCGCTGGGCGGCCGCCGAGATGATGAAGGGATTCTTGATGGCGCCGGAGTTGACGCTGACCTTGTCGGCGCCGCATTTCAGCACCCGGTCAAAATCCTCCAGGGTGTTGATGCCGCCGCCCACCGTCAGGGGAATGAAGATCTCCGATGCCACTTTGCGCAGGATGTCGGTAAAGAGGGTGCGGCCCTCCACGCTGGCGGTGATGTCGTAAAACACCAGCTCATCTGCCCCGGCGGTGTTGTAGTACCGGGCCATTTCCACCGGGTCGGCCATGTCCTTCAGACCTTCAAAATTGACCCCCTTCACCACCCGGCCGTTTTTCACGTCCAGGCAGGGGATGATGCGTTTGGTAACCATGAACTCCGCCCCTTTCAGCCTTCATAGCGGCGCACGGCCTCGGCCAGGTCGATGGCGCCGGTGTAGATGGATTTGCCCAGGATGGCCGCATGGCAGCCCATGGCCTGCAGCTCGGCCAGCTCTTCCAGGCGGGCGATGCCGCCGGACGCGGTGATCTCCACCCCGGGGATGGTCAAGAGGTCCCGGTACAGCTGCATATTGGTGCCCTGCATGGTGCCGTCCCGGGAGATATCGGTGACGATCAGGGCCTGCACCCCGGCGTCGGCGCAGCGGCGGCAGAAATCCAGCCCCGGCTCGGGGGTGACTTCCTTCCAGCCGCTCACCGCCACCTGGCCGTTTTTCATGTCCACGCCCACCGCAATTTTATCGCCGTAGGTGCGGGCCATGCGGGCGGTGAAAGCAAAGTCCCGCACCGCGATGGTGCCCAGGATGCAGCGGCCCACCCCGAGGGCCAGATAGTCCTCGATGCGCTGCTGGTCCCGGATACCGCCGCCTACCTCCACAAACAGGTCACCGGCGTCGGTGATGCTGCGGATGGTGGCAAAGTTCACGGCCTGACCGTCCTTGGCGCCGTCCAGGTCCACCACATGCAGATACTTGGCCCCGGCGGCTGCAAAGGCTTTGGCCTGGGAGACGGGGTCGGGATTGTAGACGGTCATCTGGTCGTAATCGCCCTGGTACAGCCGCACGGCCTGACCGCCCCGCAGATCAATGGCAGGAAACAGTTTCATACAGCGCCCTCCTTACAGTTCGGCGAAGGCCCGCAGGATCCGCAGGCCGGTATCGCCGGATTTTTCGGGGTGGAACTGGGTGCCGTACACCAGCCCCGCCCGCACCGCACCGGTCACCGGGATGCTGTACTCGCTGGTGGCCAGGGTGTTGGAGGCGCAGTTCTTGGCGCAGTAGCTGTGCACATAGTAGACGTATTCCCCGTTCTGGATGTACTTGAACAGCGGGTCCTTTTCCCCTGCCGGGGTCAGGTCCAGGGCGTTCCAGCCGATGTGGGGCACCTTCAGGGACGGGTCCTTCAGATCATCGGCCAGGGGACATACCTGCCCGGGCACCAGGCCCAGGCCCTGGTGTTCCCCGTACTCGTAACTTTTCTCAAACAGCAGCTGCATGCCCAGGCAGATGCCCAGCAGCGGGGTGTGTTGGGCCTCCTCCCGCAGGACCGGCACAAGCCCGGTGGCCTGCAGCTTGGCGGCGGCGTCCGCAAAGGCGCCCACACCGGGCAGCAGGATGTGGGTGGCCTGACGCAGGTCCTCGGCCTGGTGGGTCACCCGCACCTCCGCCCCCAGGCTCTTCACGCTGGAAGCAAGGCTGAACAGGTTGCCCACCCCGTAATCCACAATGGCGATCATCTTGATTCCCCCTCTTGTTTCGTTTCAGCGCAGGATGTCGTCCAGTTCCTGCAAAAAGCGCGCCATCTGTTCCGGCGTGCCGATGGTGATGCGCAGCCAGCTGTCGATGCGCGGAGCCGAGAAGTACCGGATCAGCACCCCCCGCTCCCGCAGGGCCTCAAAAATCTCCTTCGCCGGTTTTTCGGCGGGCTTGGCAAACAGAAAATTGGTGGCCGAATCCAGCACGGTGAACCCCCGCTTCCGCAAAGCGTCGGTGGTCTCCTGCCGGGTGCGGCAGATCTTGGCCACCGTATCCCGGAAATAGGCCTCATCCCGCATGGCCGCAGCCCCGGCGGCCTGGTTCAGGGAGCTGATGTTGTAGGGGCTGTAGCTGAACTTGATGCGGTTCATGTCCGCAATCAATGCGGGCTGTGCCGCGCAGAAGCCCAGCCGGGCCCCCGCCAGACTGCGGGACTTGGAGAAGGTGCGCACCACGATCAGGTTGTCGTATTTGGGCACCAGCGGCAGGCAGGACGCCCCTTCCCCCGCAAAGTCCACATAGGCCTCGTCCACGATCACGATGTGGTCGGGATTGCGGCGGATGACCTCCTCCATCTCCGCCACCGGGGCCAGCAGGCTGGTGGGGGCGTTGGGGTTGGCAATGACAATGGTTTGCCCCAGGTCATAGTAATTGGTCAGGTCCAGGGTGAAATCCTGCCGCACCGGCAGGATGTGGGCCGGGACTTTCATCAGCTGGCAGAGCACCGGATAAAAGCTGTAGGTGATGTCCGCAAAGGCCAGGGGCGTCTGCTCATCGCAGAAAGCCCGGATGGCCAGCAGCAGGTTTTCATCGCTGCCGTTGCCGCACAGGATGTGGTCGGCAGGCAGGCCCACCGCCTCCCCGATGGCGGCGCACAGGTCGGCCTCGGTCAGGTCGCAGTACAGCCGCAGTCCGGCCACCGCCCCCGCCACCGCATCGGCCACGGCAGGGGAGGGGGGATAAGGATTCTCGTTGGCGTTGAGCTTGACCAGATCGGGCATCTTGCGCTGCTCGCCGGGGGTGTAGGGCTCCAGCGCCGCCAGGGTGGGGGTGAAATACCGGCTCATTGTTCCGCCTCCTCATAGCGGATGGTCACGCTCTTGGCGTGGGCGTGCAGGCCCTCCCGCTCCGCAAAATCGGCGATTCGGTCCTTCACGTCTGCCAGGGCATCCCGGGTGTAATAGAGGAAGCTGGATTTCTTGACGAAATCGTCCACGCTCAGGGGGCTGGAGAACCGGGCGGTGCCGGAGGTGGGCAGGGTGTGGTTGGGGCCGGCAAAGTAGTCGCCCAGGGCTTCAGGCACGTTGCGGCCCATGAAGATGCTGCCCGCGTTGCGGATCTGGCCCAGCAGGGCAAAGGGGTCCTCCACGCACAGTTCCAGGTGTTCGGGGGCGATGAGGTTGGCGGCTTCTACCGCTTTGGTCAGGTCATCGGTGACGATGATCTTGCCGTTGGTGTCAATGCTCTCCCGGGCGATGGCGGCGCGGGGCAGCTGGGGAATCTGCACTTCCAGTTCGGCCTGCACCGCTTTGGCCAGGTCCATGCTGTCGGTGACCAGCACAGCGGTGGCCAGCTTGTCGTGTTCCGCCTGACTCAGCAGGTCCGCCGCCACCCACACTGGGTTGCAGCCGCCGTCGGCCAGCACCAGAATCTCCGAAGGTCCGGCGATCATGTCGATGCCCACCTTGCCGAAGACCTTCCGCTTGGCGGTGGCCACATAGATGTTGCCGGGGCCCACGATCTTGTCCACGGCGGGCACGGTCTCGGTGCCGTAGGCCAGGGCGGCCACCGCCTGGGCGCCGCCGGACTTGACGATCTTGTCAATGCCCGCCACCGCCGCGGCGGCCAGAATGTTGGGGTTCACCTTGCCGTCCTTGCCGGCGGGGGTGGTCATGACGATCTCACGCACCCCGGCTACCTTGGCGGGGATCACGTCCATCAGCACGGTGGACGGGTAAGCCGCCGTGCCCCCCGGTACATAGACGCCGGCCTTTTCAATGGGGGTGTATTTCTGCCCCAGCACCACGCCGGGGGTGTCGTTGATGACAAAGTCCTTGTGGACCTGATGCTCGTGGAAGGCCCGGATGTTGGCGGCGGCCATCCGCAGGGTGGTCAGGAAATCCTCCCCCACGGCGGCGAAAGCTTCGTCGATCTCCTCCTTGCTCACCAGCAGGCTGTCCAGGTCGGCACCGTCAAACTTTCTGGCGTAGTCCCGCAGGGCTTGGTCCCCCCGGGCACGCACATCGGCGATGATGCCGTCCACCACGGCTTCCACATCCGCTTCCGCCCGGATGTCCCGGTTCAGGATCTCCTCCGGCCGCACGGCGTCAAAAGAAAGAATACGGATCATACTTTCAGTGCCTCCTTCATTTTGGCCAGCAGCTCGGTCAGCTGGCGATACTTGAACTGGTAGCTGGCGCGGTTGGCGATGAACCGCGCGCTGATGGGCATGAACTCTTCCAGCACGGCCAGATTGTTCTCCCGCAAAGTCGTGCCGGTCTCCACAATGTCCACGATCACGTCGGACAGGCCCAGGATGGGGGCCAGCTCGATGGAGCCGTTGAGCTTGATGATGTACCGATGTCCGCGGCCCCGTGCTCCACATAGATGGCCACGTCGCTGGGCTTGACCAGAAAGTACCGCACTTTGGCTTCGGGGTTCTCCACCACCAGCTTGCGGGTCTCGTTGTAATCCTCGGCGCAGCCATACCCGGCCTTGGCCAGCAGGCCGTATGCCTTGTCGCCCAGGCGGCCCTTGGGCAGGGCGATGTTCAGCCAGGTGTCCGGCTCGGCCCCGGCGCTGGGAGCCAGCCGTTCCAGCTCGTCCAGATACAGGGCGAAGCCCAGGGCGCAGGCGCCGGGGGTGAACCGTCGGGCCAGCAGGTCGTACCGGCCGCCCTTCAGCACCGCCCGGGCAGCCCCGGCGGCGTAGCCGGTGAACACCAGCCCGTTGTAATATTCCATATCTCCGGCCAGACTCAGGTCCAGCCGCACGGTGGCGGCGTCGGTGCCCAGGTCCTTGTACAGGGCTTCCAGTTCGTCCAGGGCGTCGGACTGGGCCTGACAGCGGCAGCGGGTCCGTGCCTGGGCCAGGGCGGTGTCAAAGGGACCGTGCAGGCTCAGCAGACCGCACAGGGCGTCGGCGCCCTCCTCATCCAGTCCGGCGGAAAGGGCGGCCTGCCGCAGCTCGTGGGCGTTTTTGTCCCGCAGAAGTTCCAGCAGCCGGGGCCGTGCGGCGGCATCCACCCCCAGGGCATCCAGCAGGCCGGTGAGATAGCCCATGTGGCTCACTTCCAGGAAGGTCCGGGTGCCCAGGCTGGCCAGACTGTCCACAGCCAGCCGCACCACCTCCGCCTGCCGGTCGGCGTCCACCGCACCGATGCATTCCAGCCCCATCTGGCTGATCTCCGCAAAGGTGTGGCTTTCCCGGCTGGGACGGCAGACCTGCTCGGTGTAGTAGTAGCGCTTGCACTCGCCGGGGGCGGGCTGGGCGTTCTTGGCAATGGAGAGGGTCACATCCGGCCGGATGGCCCGCAGCTTGCCGTCCAGGTCGGTGAAGGTGATGACCTGGGCGTCGGACAGAAATTTCTGATTCTGCTGGTAGAGGGAATACTCCTCAAACCGGGCGCAGCGGAATTTGCGGTATCCGGCCTGTTCATACAGCGCCCGCAGCTGCAGGGTGCAGCGCTCGGCCGGGGAAAAACGAGTCAAATCCAGTTCCATACAACGATACCTCACATACCCATGCAAAACATGGTCTTATTATACTTTAGCGGACTAAAGATGTAAAGAGCGGCCTTCCATGAAAGGAGAAAACAAAAAGCAGGCGCAGATTCCCCGTCTGGTATACAAACGGAAAAGTGCGCCTGCTGAAAGGTTCGCAGCTGTTGGTTCAGCCCTGGCAGCCCATCTCGTCCCAGTCGGCAAAATCCTCGGCCTTGGCAATGGCGGTGGGGTCGAGTTTGCCGTCCACGGTGGGAACGGGGGCGGTGTGGTCCTGCACGGGGTTGGGGT
>PPYE01106512.1_pt1 | contig 34663 bp, 25 predicted proteins | sample 1559881 | NCBI WGS metagenome assembly PPYE01 (sample SAMN08240022, study PRJNA423297) | Human gut metagenome, whole genome shotgun sequencing project.
CGTATATCATTTCACCTTGCAGATTATAGAACCGATACCGGTCATTCTCCAGATCGCAGACGACAAAGCGGTCCAGCAGACGCACCATACTCTTGATCAAAAGATCCATAGATGCGTTATCTGAGGCCATCTGCATCCGCCGTGCCGTCTCTGCTTTGGACTCTGTGATGTCCCGCAGAAAACTCATCGCATATTCGGAATCTTCGATTTCGCCGCGCATGACCACGTTGCTGACCCATCGTTCCTCCCCATTCAGAACGATGCGGCACTCCTGACACAGCTCCGTCTCAAGCCCCTTTAGTTTTTTCGTGATGTAGGCGCGATTGTAGAAATCCGTTACAGACTTTTTGTCCTCTTCAACCACATAGTTATCCACAAAGAATCTGATCAGTTCATCCCATGTGTGGCTCTGCTCAAAGGCCGTCATCAAAGAGGGCTCCACTTTGAAAGTATCAAAGGTGTTCTTTTCCAGATTTACATAGTATTCGCAGAGGTTTGCGCTGGTAAATGCACGGTGAAATGCTGCTGCCCGCTGCGCCTGCATCCGGCTTCTTTTTTCCGCGTCAATGTTGCTGATGATTCCGGCAATTCGGTTGGCCGAGCCATCCAGACGGCGTATCACCTCCGCCGATGCCCGGAACCACTGGTATTGGCCATCCTGCATTTTCAGTCGGTACTCAACATTATATTTTGTAGTATTGGTTTTGTCCGCAATCGTTTCCAAAAGCAGCTGCATTACCCGGTCATGATCCTCCGGGTGCAGAAGGTTCGACCACGAATCCAGTTTGTTCGGAAAATCCAGAATGTCATGATATCCAAGCATCTGCCGGAACGCATGGCTCCAGTTTACATTGACGATTTCACCGTTTTCATTGCACTCATAATACCACAGCGCAGAATGAATGGATTCGTTGACTAACGCAAGATTTTCATACGCCCAGTTCATCTGTACCGACAGGACCCAGATCGGCGTTCCATCCGTATCGGCTGCATCTTCTTTATAGAGACGCACATAGACGGGAGAGCCATCTGCTGTAAGGATTCGGCCTTCTCCTCTGCCCTGAATCTGACGAAAGCGTGCATTGTCAAGGAATGCGGCATCTTTCTTATAGAAAAGATTCTTCAGTGAACCCTTTGTCTGCTCCATCAGGGACTCATAGCTATGGTTCAGATTATGCAGCAACAGATTACTGACCGACAGGATTGACAATTCGGCATCATAGTACCCGGTAATGGTTCCGACACCGCCATTATGATAGATCGTCTCCTGCATGGTCTGAAATGCATCTTTTCCCAGCCTTACCGTATCGGAAGTGTAGATTTCATCTGTAAGTCTTCTATCGAATTTCATGTTCTTCATCCTCGCAGGGTTTCGATTCCGCCGCACGCTTCAATTCTGGTATGTCTTTTATGGGCAACCGGCATACTGATTTTTGATCAAGGTTGTACAGTATAACAAGTATAGTATACTTGTGCAGCGTTTCGATTTCAAGCGCCAATTGGCATTGGCTGTGTAAAAAAGGGAGGCCAATCTTCGTGAAAATTTATGCAAGTTGATCCCTGCACTTTTCCACAATCCGGCTATCAGTATAGACAGTCGCCCTGCGATGCGGTAAGGCGGGAATTGAGCGGTGTTGCCTTAATGGGCGAAGGTCTCCGCGTAGGGCGACCATGCGTAGCTCAGGCAGTAGGAGGTGTAGCTTGCGGCGGGCACGCGGATGCGGCAGAACGTGGGCGCACCGTCGAGCAGGGCCTGCCCCACGGAAAGCCGCGCGGGGTCCGGCTGGGTCAGCGTGATTTCCTGCAGCGCGGAGCATTTGGCAAAAAGCCCATCCGGAAGCGCCGTGATATTTTGCTGTATCGTCAGTTTTTCCAGTGCGCTGCATCCCGCAAACGTGTCGGAGGCCAGCGCCGTCACGGGTCGGCCGTCCACCTCGCCCGGAACCGTCAAGGTGCGGCGGGCGCGTCCCGCCGCATTGACGACAAGACGGTCACTTTCCCATGCAAAATAGGCAGCATCGCTGTTATTCGCGGCTTCTGTGTCGGTCTGTATCCGGCGGGCGGGCATGGCGGGCAGCGCGATTTCGGTAGACGAGGTGTCTCCCAGTACAGCTTTGAGATCGCGGATGAGCTGCCGCGTAAAGACGGTCTTTCCGCTCACGTTCAGATGGAAATTTGTGTCATAGAACCACCCGGCGTCCATCACGCAGGCATGCGGATCACCTGCCAGAGGTGCCGTCAGCTGCGACTGCAGATAGTCGGCATACGTGTCAATATCTTCCGCATTCGCTACGGCAAGCACATTCATCGGCGGAAAATGATACAAGACAACTGCCCCGACAGACTCGGCCTGTGCAGTGTAGGCGTTGAGCGCATCACAGAAGTCGGTGTCCAGCATCGAGGGATCAAAGCGTATCGGCATTGTCGTGTCATAACCATCCGGCAAAATATTGGCGCTGCAGAGCGGATTTACCACATCGCCCACCGCATTGAAGGAGCTGCGGCGATAGACGCCGTCCGGGGTAGGCGCACCGGTGAGAAAATAGCGGAACTTCGCACCTGCAAAGCGCGGAAACGCCCCCAACAAAGGTCCAAAATCCCGCGCGTGCAGGCAGGCAAGTGCCGAAAAGTCTCCGTCAACAGCCTGCCAAAAAGTATCCGCGCCGACGGTATCGGAAAGCGCCTGACGCTGCTGCTCCGGCATGATGACGACAAGATCGCCGGGGCGCAGTTCCTTTATGGACAAATCCAGCATGACCCGTGTGCCGAGTGCTGCGTACAGGCCAAAATTTACGGGCTGATAGTCAGGCAACTCCCGGGCCAGCAGAGCGCTGTCAACGCCGAAAGCGGCTGCACTGCCGCCGACAAGAATAAGACGCGGTTTATCGCTTTCCGCGACCAGCAGGGCACGCTTGGCGGGCAGTTCCCCCACAAACGTATTGCTGTACTGCACGGGCAGGGCAAAGCCCCACACCGTCAGGAGCAACGGTATGGCGATAAAAACGCAGAGCATACTTGTAAACAGTTTTTTCATGGCAGGGTCAGAATTGGAAGTAGATAAAGGCATTGGTCGTGCCCGTGTGCAGTGTGGAAAACCACGCGGCGACCACAGTCAATGCCAAAAGACAGAAGGCCAATACGCTGCGCGGGGACGGTGCTGCGGACGACGTTTCGGGCAGCAGATGCAGGCAGAGCGCCCCCAAGACAAGCTCTGCCACCGGCTGTATACCGATGCTCAGCAGCGTTGTGTGCAGTGTACTCAGCGACCAGTCGACAGGCAGGCGGGACAGCAGCAGAAGGGCATCCGAGACAGAGGCTGCCCGGAAAAAGACCCAAGCGATGCAGACAAGAGAAAATGTATAGGCGTGGCGTAGGCACACGGCGGTCCGGGTGCGGGCCTTGTGCTTTCCGCTGCAGGGGGTCGGGGCCTTTTCCAAAAGCAGCAGCGCACCATGCACACCGCCCCACACCACGAAATGTAATGCGGCACCATGCCAGAGGCCGCTTAACAGAAACACGACCATGGTATTTACGGCCAGCCGTACCGTGCCGCGGCGCGAGCCGCCGAGCGGGATATAGACGTAGTCCGTAAACCACCGCGTCAGGCTGATGTGCCAGCGGCGCCAGAAATCACGCAGGGAGTCTGCGCGATAGGGGTGGTCAAAATTGCGGCTCAATCGCACACCCAGCAAGGCAGCGGCCCCAACGGCAATGTCGGAATAGCCGGAAAAGTCCCAGTAGATCTGCCCGGCGAAAAGCAGTGTCGCCAACAGAACAGCCGGGCCGGAGGCGTCAGCCGGGGAGGCATAGACGGAATCCACAAATACGGCAGCGGTGTCTGCCAGCAGCAGTTTCTTTGCAAAGCCGCGCACCATCCAAAGCCAGCCGCTGCTGTCCATACGGCGCTCCTGCGCGTGCAGCTGAGGCAGAAGCGCCGTGCTGCGTTCAATCGGCCCCGCTACCAGCTGCGGGAAAAAGCTGACGAATAAGGCGTAATACCCCGGATGCCGCTCCGGCATGAGCCGCCCGCGGTAAATATCAATGACATAGCTGAGGGTCTGAAATGTGTAAAACGAGATGCCCGCGGGCAGCAGAAGCGGCACATCTGTGCGGAAAATCCCGGCATATTTGAAGAGGCACAGACACCCGATGCACAAAACTGCCGCACAGGTCAGCCAGAGCTTTTTGGCCGTCTGTGTTTTGCTTTTTGCGATGCCCAGTGCCGCCGCATAGGTTCCCAGCGTGATACCCGCCAGCAGCGGAAGTGCCTGCGGACTGCCCACAGCGTAAAATCCGAGGCTAGCGGCCAGCAGCAATACCCAGCGCCGGCTCGGCGGCAGCATCCAATGCAGGGCCAGTACGATAGGAAAAAGCAGCACGAAAGCGGGTGCGGTGAAATTCATAAGCGCCCTCCTATCGGCCACATTGCGGCGGCGCAGGGAATCAACAGGCAAAGCAGCATTGTGCGGGTGGACACATCCAGTACCAGCGCTGCCAAAACCACCGCAGCACCCGAAACCATGCCGAGCGCTGCGGCCCATGCCCGGCGATGGGCCGCCAGTGCCAGCACAGTGGTCAGTGCAGCCAGAGCGCAGACAAGAATCATGGCGCGATCCCCTCCCCTTGCAGTTGTTTTGTCAGTGCATTGATGACCTGTGCCGTGCGCATAGTCACCCCGTTTGTGGACAGATGGTTGTCAGTGCCGTAGAAATACCGCCCGGGCATCAGGGAATCCTGCAGCGGCGTCAAGAACACAACATCGAGATTTTCTCGGAAATACGCATCCAGCGCGGCCACAGCCTCCGGCGTGGAATCCGCCGAAACGGCGCGGCTGTTGCGCGGGCTGTACGTCAGGTACACCCGCACGCCGTCTGCCGCAAAGCGGTCAAACTCGGCGTTGGCGGGGGCTATATACGTGTCATACGGGAAGGACGCCGTTGTGTAATCCACAGGCAGTCCGTAAATCGGCGTGTCATCAACGGCATCGGGGCGGTACAGAACATAGTCACCGTACTCGTTGTAGCTCGGCGTGTCAACGGCATTTCCGTCCTCGTCCAAATCGGACGGCGAGACGGCATAGCTGCGCGCCGCCATGTCTGCGCGGGTCTGCAAATAGGAGCCAAGCGCCGAAAAAACACCGCTGTACTGTTGCAAATTAAGCCTCGCGACAATGTCGTAGTCAGCCTCGGCCATACAGAAGAAGGCGTCGTCGAAGGCGTTTGTCGTGCAGAACTGGCGCTTGGCGGCATCAAATTCAGGCGAGAGCAGCAGCAGGTCGCCGGGGCGCATCTGTGCGCGAATCAGCTCGAGCTGCGGCAGCGCATTGGTGTAGGCGAACACACCCATGTTCACGACCTCATAATGGGGCAGGGCAGCATCCAGCGCGGCGCTGTCATACCCGAACCGCGCCGAGGAACCGGAGAACAGCACAAGCTTCTGCGTATCGGCCAATGAGAGCAGGCGGTCGTACTTATCGGCGAACGTCGCGTAGTAGCTGCCGCTGTAGACGGGCGCAGTCGCGGCATTGATGTACAATGTTTGCAGGCTTGTGCAATCTTCAAATGCGTAATCGCTGATCTGCTGCAGGCTGTCAAATAGGGTCACGCTCTCCGCGGCGCTGCCGCTGAAGGCCCCGGGCTGCACGCGGCGCAAAGTATCCGGGAAGATGACTGTTTTACAGGGCGCATCGGCAAAGGCCCCCGCCGCAATTTCCACGACGGGTGCGCCGCCCAGCGTATCGGGGATGACAAGCACTTCTCCCCCGCCCTGCCAGCCCGTTATAGCTGCGGCGTCGTTTTCAACCGTGTAGGTAAACTCTGCGGCGTCGTTTTGAGCAGCCCACTGCGCGTAAAGCCGCGCGCCGGGCTCGGTCCGACTGCCCAGCCCAACGGCCTGACCACTGCCGTCCGGGGCGGTGTTCCACCCCGTCAGCGTGTACCCGGGGCGGGTGAACAGCGCACCGTCGATGGCGGTGTTCAGCCGCAGATGGCTCGCGGTGACGGGCACAGTGACCCAGCCGCCGCCGCAGTTGTCATTATAATACAGCACAGTATCGCTCTTTTCCGCGGTTACTGCCACGGCAACGGAGTAGCGGACATCGGGCAGCGTCAGGATGTACGCCGCGCCGGTGCGGGTAAGCGACGCATCGGGATAGTCTGCGCCCGTCAGCGTATAGCCGTCGGCCGGGGTCAGGGTGAAGGTCACACTCTGCCCCGGGGTAACGGCTGCGGTCTGGGTCTGCGCTGTGAACGCAGGCGAGGATTCCAAAACGATGTGACACTGCACCGCCAGGGCTGCCGGGGCGGCGGCACAGCCTGCCAGCAGAACCAGCATGGCAAGGATAAGCATCAGGCGGCGCAGGTGGAACACATCCTTTCAGAAAAAATCTGTTTTTTACATCATAATACAAAATACCCCGGAGAGAAAGCCCCCCGGGGTGTGGATGAGGAAAAAGCTGTCACGATGAAGTGACGCGGGAATGGCGCATACTTACTGCTCGTTCACATTAGTGAACGCGGCAATGATGTTCAGCACCACGGCAATCAGCAGCGCGGCCGTGCCGTAGATGGCGCTGGACAGGTCAGCCATCGTCTGGGCGTTGTTCGTAAAGGTCATGATCGAGGCGATGGTGTTGACGCGGGGGCTGATGAACTGTACGGCAGCCACGACCAGCGTGATACCGGCAACTACGCTCATCGCATCGGCGGCAATGGTCAGCTTCTTGTCCAGCACGACGCGCAGCACCAGTGCGAGGATGGCGATGACGGCGCAGCCGATGACAACCGGGCTGGTGCCGATCTTGCGGAAGGAATCAGTCCCGGCGTTGACAATGCAGAAGCCAAGGCCGACAGCACCGGCAACGGCGGTCAGAAGCGACAGGATCAGACCTGCGCCCTTTTTATTCGTAGAACTCATGGTTTGCACTCCTTTACTGCTTCTTGGATTTGCGGTCATTCAGCACATACATGGCGGCGGCCAGTACGGTCAGGGCGGCAAAGACGACCTGCACGGCAACGAGGGCGTTGTCATACCAGGTGCGCACGCTGACAAGGCGGGTGCTGCTGGCCATGCCGTCCATAGCGTTGGAGTTGGCCAGTGCGTAGTTCTGGTACTTCATAGCCTGCTTCAGGGCGGTCATCATGGTGGTATCCTGACTTACGGCCTCTACGGTCCAGTAGGGATACTTCTCGCTGACAGCAGCCATCGTGTTGTCGCCGGTGTTGCAGCTCATGGTAACGCCGTTCAGCACAGCCTCTTTCAGCACAACATAGTTAGCGTTCTGGATGAAGTCCTCGGAAATCAAGCCTTGGAAGCCCCACTCGTTGCGCAGGATGTTCTTCATCAGACCGGTGTGGGCGTTGTCCTGCGTGATGCCAACGCGGTTGTAAGCGGTCATAAGGCCGAGAACATGAGCGTTCTCCACAATGCCCTGCGTGCCGCGCAGCTCGTTCTCACGGGCCTGCTGCTCAGTCATAAAGACGGAAATGCCGGTACGGTTGATTTCGGTATCGTTGAAGGCGAGGTGCTTGGGTGCGATGATAACGCCGTATTCCATAGCAGCGGCGGCGTAGGCAGTGCCCTGACCGGCGGTCAGAACAGCGTCCTCGGAGTAGTACTCGTGGTTACGGGCGTTGTAGGGCAGGCGATGCAGGTTGGTGCCGATGCCCCAGAAGATAGCGGTGTTGGCCCACAGGCTGTAGTTGCCGATCACGCGGCCATAATCAGCGGCGAGGTCCTTGTTGAAGGTCTGGGCGATGACAGTCTCATTGACCATGGTGCCCATCTTGTAAGTCAGGTTGGGGTCGTTGGCATCGACCACGCAGGGATCACCGGTGGAAGCATCGGTGTTGGCATACTGGCCCAGAGGATAGGAGTTGAAGCCGTTGGGGCCATCGTTCTGGATGGCTTCGGGGCTCATGATGGATTCGATAACCTTGGTGGAGGTACCGCCGAAGCCTGTGCGGATCATGCACTCTTCCAGCGTGATCTCATCCATCAGCATATCCCAGCGCTCATCGTTGATATCGGAAACGCCCTTCAGGTCAGCCAGCGTCAGACCGTTGTCAGCGCCGAAAGTAACCGTGGAGGGATCGCCGTTGGCGTTGATCTCGTAGATGTCGTTGTCAAGGATATCGATCATCTCATCGGTGGCGGTCAGATCCTTATAGGTCTTGGGGAAAGTGCCTTCCCAGTCGGCACGGGTCAGATAGGTAGCAGTGCCGGGCAGCCAGTAGTTGACATCCATGTCAGCCAGCTGGTTCTCCACAGCGGTGCCATTTTTGGTCGTTGCGAAAGTGGTGGTGTCCTGAGAGCCCAGATTCCAGCTCTTGGCCTTGTCTGCGTCACCGCCGACATCCTGACCCTCGGCAGCCAAAACGTTCTGCACAGCCTCGTGTGCACCGTTGCCGATGGTGAAGTAGTAGTCACCGGCATCGAGAATGTAGCAGCCCTTGGTACCGGCCGCGTTGTCAGCGGTGGAATCCCAGCTGGCCATATTCTGCATGTCAGCGGTGATGGTCACGGTCTCGGAGGCACCGGGCGCAAGCTCGGCGGTCTTGCCGTAGTCCAGCAGCTGGATGGCAGCCTTCTCAACACCGTGCTCCTTGTCATAATCGGTGTAGGGCAGGCTGACATAGAGCTGCACAACATCCTTACCGGCGACGCTGCCGGTGTTCTTGACGGTCACGTTCGCGGTGACGGTTTCGTTTTCAAGGTCAACATTCAGGTTATCGAGGGTCTGCTCAAACGTGGTGTAGGACAGACCGTAACCGAACGGGTAAGTAACCTCGTCGTCGTAGTTCCATGCGCTGCCGGTGGAGGAACCGACGGTGGAGGCAGCATTGCCCTGCCCCATGACGGTGTCAAAATAGCGGGTCTCGTAGTATTTGTAGCCGATGTAGATGTTCTCGGCCTCGACAACGGCATCGTTCATGCTGATGTCGGGGTTGGCATTGGTCCACTGCAGGTCGCCGAAGTTCTGTGCAGCGGGAGAGTTTGCGTTCTTGACCGCATAGGTATCGGTCAGATGGCCGGATGGGCTGACCGCACCGGAGAGAATGTCGGCCACACCGTAGAAGCCGTAGCCGCCCGGCAGGCCGACCTGCAGGATAGCGTCAACACCGACGTTGTCCTCAATCTCCTGCACCTCCATGGCGCTGGCATTATTCAACAGAACGATGACCTTGCCGCCGTTGGCCGCCTTGGCAGTGACGGCGGCATTGATGAGGTCGCGCTCGTCGTCGGACAGGCCTAAGGGGTCAGTCTGGTTCAGGTTTTGGGTCGGGTCTACACCGGCCGTGCCGGGCTGGTAGGTGCCGTTCTCAGAGGCAGAGCGGGCAATCGTGACGATCATCACGTTGTTGTCGTTCATGCTGTCTTTCCAAGTGGCGTTCTGGCCGTCCAGCGCAGCCTGGCTCGGCTCCTTGCTGGAGAAAACGCCGGTCGTGGAGGGAGCCGTGATGTGGTTGTACTCAATCGTACCGCCCCAGCTCTGGACTTCGGACTTGAAGGTAGGCTGCAGGGCCTCGTACATATCGGCCACAGTCTGGTTCATGCTGAAGCCTTTCGCCTTGAATGCCTGCACCATATCCACGGTGTCAGCATCGGTGCCGGTGTTCTCCACAAGGCTGGAACCCATATCGCCGCCCTGTACGGGATAGTAGCTTGAGAAGCCAAGCAGTGTGATTTTCTGGGTCTCATCCTTGGTCAAGGGCAGTGCGCCGTTGTTCTTCAGCAGGACGCTGCCCTCTTCGCTCATCCGCTCACCCACGTCCTGAATGCCGTGCAGCAGCTCGGTAGTGGAGGTGTAGTCGGATTTGAAAGTATACAGGTCAGTGCCGTCGGAGCTCTCGGTCACGAGCTTGGTGCTCTTGGTGCCCAGGAACTTGTCAATGTCAGTGCGGAATCCGTCCACGACGGTTGAGGCGCAGACACTGAGCGCCAGCAGCGACGCCGTGGCTGTGGTCACGCCGCGCCAGACGCGGCGGCCGGATTTTTTCTTACTCATGTTTTTCCTCCTTGTGTATCCTTGTGTATATCGTAATCGCGTGTAGGGCGCGTTACTTCTTGCTGCGTTCCTTGATAGCCTTCTGCTCCTCGGGCAGGTTTTTCTCAACCGTCCAGAACAGGATCAGGATGACGGCGCCGATGATATAGCAGACGGTCTCGACCCAGATATAGCTGACGGAGATCGCGGTCTGCACACTGGCAGTCTGGGCGGCGGTGCCCAGAGCGACGTCGGCGGCTTGGTTATAGCCGCTGCCGTTCAGCATGGCGCTGAAAATGGAGTTGCAGATTGGCGTGGCGGCGACCATAAGGGAGCTGTAGATGCTCATGGTCAGACCGTCGGTGCGGATGCCGGTGCCGTACTCAATGTGGTCGATAACGTCGGCAATCATGGCCAGAATCAGATAGCAGGCCGGAGAAGAGCCCAGACACTTGAGGGCCACGCCGATGGCGACCGGCACGATATTGCCGCCGCCCAGACCTGCGATGATGCCGCCCGCGGCACCCAGCAGCATGAAGCCGCCGCAGACCAGACGCTTACCGAACTTGTTGGCCAGGGGTACCACAAAGACCGCAGCCACGGCCATCGGGATAGCGCCCATGATGCTGAGCAGGCCCTGGGAGGCGCCCCATGCGTCCGCTGTGCCGAAGAAAGTGTTGTCCAGAACCCATTTGCAGAAGTAGCTCATGGAGCCGTTTTTCATCGCGCCGCTCCACTGGAACAGCATATAGAACGCCATGACGATCCACCACATGCGGTCACCGGTAACGGCCTTGAGCTGCTCGCCCAGCGTGGCGGACTTGGCAGGGGTCTCGGTGTCGGCGCGGCCTTCCTCGGTGACGCGCTCACGGGTGAAGAGGAACTGCAGGTAGATGGTCAGTGCGCTGAAGATGGCGACGGCCAGCATGGTGAGGAACCACAGGTGCTGGTCCTCCTTCAGCGCGAAGGAAACGAGCATCGGGAATACCATCGAGCCGCAGCCCATAACGCCCAGACCCGCCACGTTGGTGAAGGAAGCCAGCGCACCGCGCTGCTTGCTGTCACGGGTGGAAACGGGGATCATGGTGGAGTTGGCGGTGTTGTAGATGGGGTAAGCGACCGCGTAGTACAGGTTGTACGCGATGGCGATCCAGACCATCTTGGCCATGCCCTCAAACGGCACGATAAACATCAGCACACTGGCGACGGAAAGGGTCAGCGCGGAGAGCAGGATCCACGGGCGTGCCTTGCCGGCCAGAGCCTTGGTGTGCTCAATCAGCTGACCGACGATGAGGTTGGACGCCACGATGAGCACCGTGGAGACCAGCTGCAAGGTCGTCAAAAAGCCAAGATCAAGCTTGAGGACATCGGTGAAGTAGTTCTGCAGGATGCTGGTGAAGATGCCCGAGGAAAGCAGTGCGCCGAAGGGGCCGATAAAATAGCCCAGCAGCATTTCCGGCATCTTGACGTCGTCGCTGGTGATACGGGACTTCGTCAGCGGCGAGGACCAGAAGTTGGATTTCGAGGTTGACATGATAGAGAGTCACTCCTTCTTTGTGTATATAAGCAATTTGTTTACGCTGTGCCTTTACGCCTTTGCCGTAACGGTATATTCCCCGCTGCCAAGCACCTTCTCTTCCCCGCTCGGCAGCACGACGGTGCATTCGGTGCCGACGGGCACCGCCACGGTCATCGTCATCTCGCCGTCCGCAATCTTCCATGCGGCCTTGATCACGCCGTAGGGCGTGCCCACCGTGCCTTCAGCCTCGGTGATGCCGCCGCCGACCACCGGCGCAAACTTGAACTTGCGGTACCCGGCCTCGGTGGGCTCCACACCCAGCACGCGGCGGTAGAGGAACGCGCCCACTGCGCCGCTGGCGTAGTGGTTGTACGAGATCATCATGTCGGTGCCGTCGTCTCCGATTGGGCACTCCCCGTTCTCGTCCAGACCGTCCCAACGCTCCCAAACCGTGGTTGCGCCCACGCGGACCTCATACAGCCAGCTGGGACACTGTGTGTTCAGCAGCATCTTGTAGGCAGTGTCGGCGTGACCGTTGTCGGCCAACGCAAACAGGATGTACGGCGTGCCCGGGAAGCCTGTGCCGATCTTGTAGTCGTTCTTCTCAACCAGCTTGACCAGATTCTCGGCAGCCTTCGCCTTGACGTTTTCAGGGAACATATTCAAGTACAGAGGCAGCACATAGGCGGTCTGGAATTCTTCCTTCGTCTTGCCGTTGCCGTCGGTCAGCACACTGCAATAGGCATCGGCCACCTTGCGGCTCAGCTCCTTGTACTTGGCGGCGTCCTCGGTCTTGCCAAGGATGCGTGCAATTTTCGCCAGTGTACCGCTGGTGTTGCACAGGGACGCCGTGGCGGTGTACTTGCTGCGGGCCTGCCACTGACTCATCTTCGGCACATCGGGGGCGACCCAGTCGCCAAAATGCAGCACCGACGGCGTGTGCCAGATGTAACGGTGCTTGCCGATGCCGAACCCGGCCCAGAAGCAGCACGCCTTGACGTACTTTTGCATGGTGGGGTACATCATACGCAGCACATCCAGGCTGCCCGTGGCCTCGTATAGAGCCCATGGCACCAGCACGCAGGCGTCGCCCCACCAGTCCACGGCCATCTCGGGCATTGTGGCGGGGAAACCGTAGCCCTGCACAGGCACGGTGTTGGGGATGCCGCCGGTGGGCAGCTGCTCGGCCTTGACGTCGCGCAGCCACTTCTCCAAAAAGCGGCTCAGTTCAAAGTTGTACAGCGCGGTGGGCGAGAACACGGCAATGTCTCCGGTCCAGCCCATGCGCTCGTCGCGCTGGGGACAGTCCGTCGGTATATCAACGAAATTCGACTTGGCGCCCCATGTAATGTTGGACTGCAGTTTGTTCAGCATCTCATCGGAGCAGCGGAAGGAACCGCTGTGCTCCACATCGGAGTAGAGCGCCACGGCTTCGATTTCCAGATCCTTCGCGTCGACGCCCTTGACCCCCGCATAGCGGAAGCCCATGTAGCTGAACCGCGGGCTGTAGGTCTGCTCGCCGTCGCGGCAGGTGTAGGTCGCCGTGGCCTTGGCCGTGCGCAGGAAGGTCGTATTTAAGCTGCCGTCGGGGTTCAGGATCTCGGCGTGGCGCACGGTCACGACCTGCCCGGCCTTGCCGTTGAATTTGATGCGGACAACACCCGCAAGGTTCTGGCCGAAGTCGTAAATCGTCTCGCCGTCGGGGGCGGTCATCACGGCCACGGGCTTGCGCACCTCGTGGGCCTTGACCGGGGCACCGTAGTCCGCCGTGATGGCGGGGGTGACTTTCAGCGTCTCGGGCGCGGCGTTGTGCCAATCGCTGATTTCCTGCGTGGCATCGTAGGTCTCGCCGTCATACAGATCTGCCATCCGCACGGGGCCGCTCTCGCTGACCTGCCATGTAGCGTCGGTGCCGATGGTCTCCGTCGTGCCGTCCGTGTACTCGATGCGCAGCTCGGCCAGCAGAGCCTGACGGTCGGCAGTCACGCGGTTTTTGCGGGTAAACACAAAGCTGCCCACCGCCCAGCCGCCTGCAACCGTGAAGGTCAGCGTGTCGACGCCTGTCAAAAGTGCCGTTACATCGTAGGTCTGATACTGCAAATAGGACTTGTAGCTCGTGAAGCCGGGGGCGAAGTATTGCTCGCCCAGCTTTTGGCCGTTCAGCTCGGCCTCGTAGATGCCCATGGCTGTGGCGTAGAGGCGCGCGCGGGCAATGGGTTTGTTCGTTGTGATTTCCTTGCGGAAAACCATCGGCACGGGGCTGACCTTTGCCTCGGTGAAGTGGTAGCTCGGGTCGCTGATCCACCGGCCCTTCCAGGGCGTCTCCATGCGGCCTGTCTCAAAGGCAGTGGTGGCGATGGCGGTCTCGCCTGCGTCGTCGGTGGCGTTCAGGCGCACGCTGTAGGTGGTGAACGGCAGCAGCGCAGGGCCGACGTAGGCAGCGCTCTGGCCGCTGGTCACATGGGCGGACCAGTCGCCGACGGTCAACTCGGCGTCGGCCAACTGTGCACCCTGGCGGTCACTGCTCAGGGAAAACCCGATGCGGGGTGTGGAGCAGTCGGTCACGCAGCCGGCGGCCAGATGCTCCACCGTCAGGCGTGTGATTTCAAACATGTGTTCTCCTCCTTCGTCGGACGGGCAGCCCGTCCGGAGATTCTTTTTTTCTGTAAGCCTACCATACCACAAGAATCATGCGGCGGCGCATCATTTGCACGAAATGCGCTCTTTTTCGCACAAACGGTTTTTGGTTTCGTCGGATTTCACAAGGTTTTGCGCTTGCATTTTGTACACATTGCCAAGCACAGCATCCAAACATAGACTTTTTCCGCACAAACAACGCCCCCTGCACGGCGTTTGCCGATACAGGGGGCGTAAAACTTCATTTTTTATTCTTGCTGCGGCTGCCCAAGCGGAATCAGCACGCGCAGCTCAAACCAACCCTCGCGGGTCGTAATTGTCGCGGTACCGCCGTATTTTGCGGCAGCGTTTTGTATGCTTTTTACACCGAAGCCATGGTACAAGACATCCTTTTTCGTCGTGACGGGCAGGCCCTTCTCAAATTTCAGCTCACCGTCAAAGCAGTTTTCAATGCGGATGGCCGCAAAGCCTTTTTGCCTCGCCACGCTCAGGTGGATGAGCCTGCGCTGCGGGTCTGTGATTTTGTCGGTGCTCTCGATTGCGTTGTCCAGCGCATTGCCGAACAGGTTGCTAATGTCCATCACATCCATAAAGTCCAGCGCTGTGCCGTCAGCCACGCAGGTCAATTGAATGTTTTTGGTGCGGCAGGTCAGACTTTTGCCTGTCAGCACCGTGTCCAGCACCTTATTGCCGGTGTCGTTCTGCGCCTCGTAGGCTTTGATTTCCTGCTCCATATTGTCCAGCACGGCATTGCGTTTCTCGCCGCTCTCGGCGCGAAGCACCGCGATTTGGTGCTTCAAGTCATGATATTTTTGGTTGATGAGGTCAATGCTCTCCTGCCGGATCTTGTAGTTTTCATACTGGATGTGCAGCATGTTCCGCAAGGCATCCGCCTCGCGCTGTGTCAATAAATCGCGCAGCTGCGATTGATATGCAAACAGCAGTGCCACGCCGCCGAAGTAGACAACCGTGCGCATTGTGTAAATTTCCATCGTGCCGCGGGCCGAAAACGGCGTGTTCAGCTGCGTATAGCTGATGCTGGACAAAATGTAGATGGCCGCCGCCATGACCGCCGCGATACAGGTCGTGCGGGGCCGAATGTCAAACTGAATGCTGCCCGTGCTGCCGCCATCCTCCAGAAGCCACATCAGGCCGAAGATGATGCCGAACCCCGCCGCAATAAAGAGCACCAACGCAGGCAGACTTTGCAATGCTGCGATGTAACGCGCAAAATATACATACATCTGCCATGTCAGCGCCCCGGCAAAACCCGCCAGAATAAACGCCCGCGTGCAGAAATACCCCACCTGCCAGCGGTCTGCACGGGTGGCCGCCGCCATAAAAAGCAGCATAAGTGCGACAGAAACCGCGTACAGCACATTGAACCGCCAGCCGTCAAAGCCGTCGGTGGCCACAAGGTAGAGTGCCAATGCCGCCAATGCACCACCGTACAGCGCCGCACGCTTGACCCCGCCGTAGCGCGGAGGCAGAAACCGCAGGTACAAAAGGCAGGCCAGCCAGTCTGCCAGCGCCGTGACAAGGCGCGGAATATCCATCTCATAATAAGGAATTTTCAGCGGCATATCGTCACCCTGCCCCGTTGATATAATCGTTCAGTGCATCCAGAAATGCCTTGCGCCGTGCTCGGGCCAGCGGCACACGGTCTCCGTGGACGATGGCATCCTCACCGTCCATTCGGTCAACGTGTTCCAGATTCACAAGGCAGCCCTTGTTTACGCGGAAATAACTGTCCTGCGCCAATTTTTCCTCAGTCTCCGTCATGGAGCCCGGGGCGGTCACCTCCCCTTCCGCCGTGTGAAAGACCAAGTCATGCCCGCAGTTCTCGATCCAATAAATGGCCGAGGTGTCCAGCTTATGTGCCGTGCCGTGGGCGTTGATCTGCAAAAAGTGCCGTGCGCGGCGCGCCACGCGCTCCACGGCGCGGCCAAGTCTCTGCGAAAACGCATAGTAGCTGACCGGCTTCAGCACATAGTCCAGCGCATCGACGGCATAGCCCTTGATGGCATACTGCGGCGAATTTGTGATGAAGATAATGATAACCTCGGTGTCGACCTTGCGGATCTCCTCGGCAGCCATCATGCCATCCATAAACTTCATCTCGATGTCCATCAGGATGATGTCATAGACAGCCTTATAGCCAAGTGCGATCTCGTCGCCGTCGGAAAATTCTGTCACGGTAAATTTTTCGCCCGACACCGCGCTGTATTTGTCAATATATTCGCGCAGCTGGCTGCGGTAGAGCTCGTCGTCTTCGACAAGGGCCAAACGAATCATACCCGGCACGCCCCCCTTTGTTTTTATACTAAATGTAGCATGTTCGCCGGAAAATTGCAAGGAAAGCCGCGGATTTCCATTTTCATCGGTTTTCCGCAGCCTTCGGCTGACACTTCCTACCGCCGGGCGCACCAATAAAAAACCCGCATTGGTTTTGGATGCCAATGCGGTTTTTTGGTTTATGGGGCGGCAGACGACTTTACGCTCTCATCAGCGTTCCCTGCAGGCTCTCCAATGCAGCCATGCGGGCGCTGACAGCAAAGACGCTGGCAACGTGGGTCAGCTCGTCGGACCGGATATCCTCTGGGATCGTGCGCGCCAGCACCGTGCAGTGGTCGATGGCGTCAAAGCGGACACCTGCTTTGCGGCACAGCTCCACCGTGCGGTGGGCACAGCCGGGCATCGTGGCCAGGGCCGCCACGGCGTCCGGTGCTTGGGCGGGGTGGGCTGCGCCGGTATCGCGCAGCTCCTTGTCCAGCACAGTGCCAAAATGCTTCACCGCACGGCGGTTCGCGCAGCCCGGCAGCGGATCCTCCGTTGTCAGGTCCAGCTCCACCGGCTGGCGGATAAAGTCCGTGTACTTCCGTGTCAGGCGGCTGTACTCCCGCTGCAATTCCTTTCTTGTCAGGTCCGTATACTGCATACCTTTCCACTCCTCTTTTACTTGCATCGACTATTATACACGTGGGAGTGGTGTATGTAAAAAGTATTTTCTGTATATCTGGTATACAAAATATACATGACAGACTGTTTTAGTAATTTTTTTGGATATGCAGCAAATGACAGCAGCCCTCTCCCCTGCTCTCACAGCTGCGCCAACGCATCGCGCTCCTGCAGGCAGAGGGCGGCGTGGCGGTAGCTGAACACAAAATAGACGATCTCTGCGGCGGCGGTCAGCGCCCAGGAGCAGGGATACAGCAGGTAGAGCGCCGGGATCGTGTGGAAGTGGGCAAAGATCGTGTAGACCCACGCAACGCGGAATACGCAGGACCCCAGAATTACGATGACCGTCGGCCCTACCGTCTTGCCGAGGCCGCGGGAGGCGGCAATCGTGCAGTCCATGAACGCCGAGGTGCAGTAGGCCCAGCCCATGACCATAATGCGCTTCATGCCCGCGTCGATGACAGCGCTCTCGGTCGTGAACAGCGCCAGGAACTGCCGCCCAAAGACGAGCAGCCCGCCGCCCAGCACCGCGCCCAGGCCAAACGAGTAGGCCAGCGCGATGAAGTAGCTTTTCTTGACGCGGTCCAGCTTGCCCGCGCCGTAGTTCTGGCTCATAAAGCTGGCGCAGGCCATGTAAAACGCCGCCATAGCGTCATAAACCATCGCGTCGGCGTTAGCTGCGGCGGAGTTGCCCTTGACCATCAGCGAGTCGAAGGAGTTGACGCCCGCCTGAATAAAGAGGTTGGCAATCGCAAAGATCGCGTTTTGCAGGCCCGCGGGCACGCCCAGCATCAGGATGCGCTTTGTCATGTTGAGGTCCAGCCTTACCTTGCGGAAATCCAGCGCATAGCAGTCGCTGACCTTTGTCAGCGCGTGCAGGATCAGCCCTGCCGAGACGCACTGGGCAATCGTGCTGGCCAGCGCGACACCGGCGACATCGAGCTTGCAGACGATGACGAAAAACAGGTTGAGCAGGATGTTCAGCACGCCCGCAAACGACAGATAGGCCAGCGGCTTTTTTGTCTCACCGATAGCGCTGAACACTGCGTTGCCGAAGTTGTAGAGCGCCAGCGCCGGCATACCGAGAAAGTAGACCCGCAGGTACAAAATCGCACCGGGCAGCAGGTCCTCCTTGGTGTTCAGCAGCTCCAGCAGCGCAGGTGAGCCGAACAGGCCGACGAACAGCAGCAGCACACCGGCGGCCAGGCTGACCAGCAGCGCCGAATGGACGGTCTTGCTGACGTCCTTGGGGTGCCCGGCACCGTAAAAGCGGGCGACCAGCACATTGACGCCATTGCTCAAGCCGATCAGAAAGCCGGTGAACAGTGTGACAAACGTCGCCGTCGAGCCCACGGAGCCGAGTGCCGTGGAACCGGCGAACCGGCCCACAACGGCAACGTCGGACATGTTGAACAGAATTTGTAAAAGGTTGGATAAGGCCAGCGGCAGGCTGACCAGCAGAATTTGTTTGGCCAGCGGCCCTTCGATCATGGTTTTGGATTTTGAGGTGGTGCTCATGATGGATGGTTTTTGCTCCTGTTTTAATTGTGACTGCACAGTAGGGGCCGGGCATACCCGGCCCTCGCGCGTAAGGCAGATGGGTTCTTGCGGGAAAGCCGCGGTCCGCACATCTGCGGACCCTACAGTTCTGCCTTTCGGTTTGTAAGGGGCGGCGTCCTCGACGCCCCGCGGGCGGATATGTAATCCGCCCTTGCAATTTTCCATTACATCTTGTGATCCGCAAAAATCGGGTCGTCCTGCCACAAAACGACCCGGCCCGCTGCGCGGGTCTTGTTCATGTCAATGATGCGCTGGTTGCTCGACCCGCGGAAGCGCAGACTGATGTCGTACTGGTCCTGCACAAAGTCGCCGTCTACAAGCACATCTATATATTGTAAAAACTCGTCGGTGACCTCGCATCGCCCGGGACCGGGCTGCCAGATCTCGTGCTCCAGATTGTTGCCGGTGTAGCACCAGATCGTCTTGTTGGGGTACAGCACCTTTACATTTTTAATAAAGGGCAGCAGCTCCCGCTGGTTCTCCGGCTCAAACGGCTCGCCGCCCAGCAGCGAAAGCCCATTGATGTAACCGGGGGCCAGACTCTCCAGTATTTCATTGCGAACTTCCTTGGTAAACGGCGCACCGTAGCCGAAATCCCATGCCACGGCATTGAAGCAGTTCGGGCAGTGGCGGCGGCAGCCGGAAACGAACAGGCTCGTGCGCACGCCCTCCCCGTTGGCAATATCACAATATTTAATGGTTGCGTAATTCATGGTGTTCTCCTGCGGGGACATCCCCATATCTTGTGTCGGGCGGGCGTTCCGCCCCCAAACCCTGACATAGTATACCAGCTTTGGGGGCATACTGCAAGGGGGAGCATGATTTTCGAAGAAGATATTTGTACGCTGCATCGACAAACTGTGTAGAACCACTCAAAATCACCAAAATTTCAGTCCTATTTTTGGCAGGGCTTTTTTGCACGTTGAGGCGATGAAAACAGAACATTTTGTTTCCACTTGCTCGCCGGACACTATATCTTGTGGTTTTGTGGATTGACTTTTTGCCCCCGGTGCGGTATTATAGTCTTGCTCACAAAACGGGCAATTTACGAATCGGCATTTCATCTGTATTCTATACAGTTCGTATTGAACGCACTGTATTTATTTTTTTGTAAAGAGGAGTCACCATGAAGATCATCAAGCGCAACGGCAGCGAGGCTGTCTTTGACATTACCAAAATTATTGCGGCCATCACGAAGGCTAACAAGGTCGTACCCGATGCCCAGCGCCTGACGAAGCAGCAGATCATCGAGATCAGCGATCATGTGCAGGAGGTCTGCTATGCCCGCGGCCACGCGATGAACGTCGAGGAGATCCAGGACATCGTCGAGGACGCCATCATGGCCACCGGCGCGTATGAGGTTGCCCGCAGGTACATCACCTATCGCTACGTGCAGAGCCTCAAGCGCACCCACAACACGACGGACGATAAGATCCTCTCCCTCATCGAGTGCAACAACGAGGAAGTCAAGCAGGAGAACTCCAACAAGAACCCTACCGTCAACAGTGTACAGCGTGACTACATGGCCGGCGAGGTCAGCAAGGATCTGACCATGCGTATGCTGCTCCCCCCGGAGATCGTCAAGGCGCATGAGGAGGGCATCATCCACTTCCACGATGCCGACTACTATGCCCAGCACATGCACAACTGCGACCTCGTCAATCTGGACGATATGCTGCAGAACGGCACGGTCATCAGCGGCACTTTGATTGAAAAGCCGCACTCCTTCTCCACGGCCTGCAACATTGCCACACAGATCATCGCGCAGGTCGCGTCCAGCCAGTACGGCGGCCAGAGCATCAGCCTGACCCATCTGGCCCCCTTTGTCGATGTCAGCCGCAAGAAGATCCGCCGCGACGTCGAGGCCGAGATGAAGGATCTGGGCATTGACCCCGGCGAGGAGAAGATCTCCGAGATCGTGGAGAAGCGCCTGCGCGAGGAGATCAAGCGCGGTGTGCAGACCATCCAGTATCAGGTCGTCACCCTGATGACCACCAACGGCCAGGCTCCGTTCATCACGGTCTTTATGTACCTGAACGAGGCCGGTGACAACCAGCGCCTGAAGTCCGACCTGGCCATCGTCATTGAGGAGATGCTGCGCCAGCGCTACCAGGGCGTCAAGAACGAGGCCGGTGTCTGGATCACCCCCGCCTTCCCCAAGCTCATCTACGTGCTGGAGAACGACAACATCTATGAGGGCCAGCCCTACTACTATCTGACCAAGCTCGCCGCCAAGTGCACCGCCAAGCGGATGGTGCCCGACTACATCAGCGAGAAGAAGATGCTGGAATACAAGGTCGACAAGAACGGCGAGGGCCACTGCTTCACCTGCATGGGCTGCCGCAGCTTCCTGACTCCCTATATCGACGAGAACGGCAAGCCGAAGTACTATGGCCGCTTTAACCAGGGCGTTGTCACCATCAATCTGGTGGACGTGGCCCTGTCCAGCGGCGGCGATTTTGATAAGTTCTGGCAGATTTTTGACGAGCGCCTCGAGCTGTGCCACAAGGCCCTGATGTGCCGCCACAACCGCCTGAAGGGCACGCTGAGCGACGCCGCGCCCATCCTGTGGCAGTACGGCGCGCTGGCCCGCCTGAAGAAGGGCGAGCCCATCGACAAGCTGCTTTACGGCGGCTATTCCACCATCAGTCTGGGCTACGCGGGCCTGTATGAGTGCTGCAAGTATATGACCGGCAAAAGCCACACCGACCCTGCTGCCAAGCCGTTTGCGCTGAACGTTATGCAGCACATGAACGACGCCTGTACTAAGTGGAAGAACCAGCACAACATTGATTTCAGCCTGTACGGCACGCCGTTGGAGTCCACGACCTACAAGTTTGCCAAGTGCCTGCAGAAGCGTTTTGGGCTTGTGCCGGGCATCACGGACCGCAATTATATCACGAACTCCTACCATGTCCACGTGACCGAGCAGATCGACGCCTTCACGAAGCTGAAGTTCGAGAGCGACTTCCAGAAGCTCTCCCCGGGCGGTGCCATCAGCTATGTGGAGGTGCCCAACATGCAGGACAACCTCGAGGCCGTTATCAAGGTCATGCAGTTCATCTACGAGAACATCATGTACGCCGAGCTGAACACCAAGAGTGACTACTGCCAGGTCTGCGGCTACGACGGCGAGATCCAGATCGTGCCCGAGGACGGCAAACTGGTCTGGGAATGCCCCAAGTGCCACAACCGCGACCAGAACAAGCTGAACGTCGCCCGCCGCACCTGCGGCTACATCGGCACCCAGTTCTGGAACCAGGGCCGAACTGCCGAGATCAAGGACAGAGTGCTGCATCTGTAATAGAATAAGTTAGCCCCCGACACCTGCCGCTGTACGGTATTATGTCGGGGGCTTATTATTTTGTAGGGGGTATTCATCCTTTCCCGGGTGCATTGCGCCAGCTGCAGGAAGATTAAGTCCGAGAACCTGCGCCGGCACTGTAAAATTAGCACCCTCTTGCGGGAAAGTCTGCGGGCCGGGCATGCCCGGTTCCTGCCGCATCGTATAGCAAAACAGGCAGGCCGCCAAATTCTGACGGTCTGCCTGTTGCTGTATGCAGTTGTGAATTTTACTTCGCGTACTCGGTTGCTCGGCTCTCGCGGATGACGCTGACCTTGATCTGGCCGGGATAATCCAGCTCGTTCTCGATCTTCTTGGCGACATTGCGTGCCAGCAGAATGACCTCGTCGTCGCTGACCTTGTCGGGCTGGACAAGGATGCGGACCTCGCGGCCTGCCTGCACGGCGTAGGAGCTCTCGACGCCCTCAAAGCCGTTGCAGAGAGCCTCCAGTGTTTCCAGACGCTTGATGTAGCTCTCCATGTTCTCGCGGCGGGCACCGGGACGGGCAGCGGAAATCGCGTCGGCGGCCATGATGATGAACGCCAGCGTCGTCTTGGGCTCCACGTCGCCGTGGTGGGCCTCGATGGCGTGGATGACCTGCGGGTTCTCGCGGTATTTCTTGCAGATGTCAACGCCGATCTGGACGTGGCTGCCCTCGATCTCGTGGTCAAGGGCCTTGCCGATGTCATGCAACAGACCAGCGCGGCGGGCCAGCTGGACATTGACACCCAACTCACCGGCCATCAGACCGGCCAGCCAGGCCACCTCGAGAGAGTGGCTCAGGACGTTCTGGCCGAAGCTCGTGCGGTACTTCAGGCGGCCAATGAGCTTAACAAGGTCTGGATGCAGGCTGTGAATGCCAAGCTCCATGACGGCCTTGTCGCCTTCGCGCTTCATCTGGATTTCCAGCTCACGGCGGCACTTGTCTACGGTCTCCTCGATGCGGGCCGGATGGATACGACCATCGGCAATCAGGCGCTCCAGCGCCATGCGGGCGACCTCGCGGCGGGTCTGGTCAAAGCTGGACAGCGTGATGGCCTCCGGCGTGTCGTCGATGATAAGGTCACAGCCCGTGGCGGTTTCGAGTGCACGGATGTTGCGGCCCTCGCGGCCAATGATACGGCCCTTCATCTCGTCGCTGGGCAGCGGCACAACGCTGACGGTGGCCTCGCTGGTGGCGTCTGCCGCGCAGCGGGCGATGGCCTGGCCGATCAGCTCACGGGCGAGGTTGTCGCACTCGTCCTTCATGTTCGCCTGGTAAGCGCTGATCTTCATCGCCTTCTCGTGAGTCAGCTCGTCATCGACCTGCTTGAGCAACACGGCGCGGGCGTCCTCCTTGGACATGGCGGCGATGGTTTCCAGCTTTTCGGTCTGGCGCAGCTTGAGCTGCTCCAGCTCGTCCAGGCGGGCCTCCACGGTCTCACTGCGGCGCTTGAGGTCCTCCTCCTTGCGCTCCATCTGGGCGGTGCGCTTGTCGAGGGCCTCCTCCTTCTGGTCGATGCGGCGCTCCTGGCGGGTGATCTCGGCGCGGCGGTCCTTGATTTCCTTGTCCGCGTCGCTCTTGAGCTTGAAGGCTTCGTCCTTCGCTTCGATGATGGTTTCCTTGCGCTTCTGCTCGGCAGCCTTGATGGCATCATTTACGATGCGCTTGGCTTCCTCCTCAGCGCTGCCGATCTTCGCCTCGGCGGTGCGCTTGCGGTTTTCACCGCCGAGGTAAAAACCAAGCGCCCCGGCAACAGCGGCAGCAACAAGGACCAGCACCACGGTCAAAATTGGTGACATAGTCGGTTTCACTCCTTATCAAAATAGGAGGATGCGCGCAACGGGACGCTTTTCACTATGACATTGTTGCATGACAAAACGCGGCAGGTCGGCCAAAAAGACACACGATGCCCCTGCGCGCAGAATATACACAAACCGTCATCAGGACGTTAAATATCGTAAAAAAGCGGCGTTCCCGGTGGGCGACACCCTTTAAGGAGCCACGCACAGGCCGCGCCTGCCGTTTGGCTCTTTATTTCCTGTATATAATTTTACTTTGATTTCGTGCAAATGTCAAGATAACACAGGGGGCAAACTGGTATTTTTCATGCAAAACGCCCCGCTTTTGTGCCAGCGGGGCGCAGAGAAATTATTTTTTGCCGCGGTAAACGCCGGCCTTGCGCAGCAGGTCCTTGACGACCTCAGACCCGCAGACCAGCCCGCAGGCGGCGGGCACAAAGGCGTTGCTGGCGGGCACCGTGCGGCGCGCAGCGGTGGGGGCTTCCTCGATTTCCTCCTGCAGCGGCGGCAGGGTCTGCTCCTCCGAAAAGACGACCTTCACCTTGCCCAGACGGCGCTTGCGGCACTCGAGGCGGATGACCTTGGCCAGCGGGTCCACAGTGGTTTTTTCAATGTCGGCCACGCGGAACGCCGTCGGGTCCAGCTTGTTGGCCGCGCCCATGCTGCACAGGATCGGCACCCCGTCCTTTTTGCAGCAACGGATCAGCAGCAGCTTGGCGCTGACCGTGTCAATGCAGTCCAGCACGTAGTCAAATTGCGTCAGGTCGACGTCCGGGGCGGTCTCGGCATTGTAGAACATGCGGTTGGCGTGCACGATGATGGTAGGGTCAATGTCCGCAATGCGGGCGGCCATGGCATCGACCTTGTACTGCCCCAGCGTTGAGTGCAGCGCCACAAGCTGGCGGTTCAGGTTGGAAAGTGCGACGGTGTCGCTGTCAAACAGGCTCAACTCCCCTACCCCGCTGCGGGCCAGTACCTCAACAGCCTGCCCGCCGACGCCGCCGATGCCAAAAACGGCCACATGGGCGCGGCGCAGCACGTCCAGTGCGGGTGTGCCCAACTGGGCACGTGTGCGGGTGTATTGATCGGGCATGGTGTTACCTCCATAATAATTTTGCCGCCCTCTGCGAGACAGGCTCCCCCAATATGGGAGAAGGTGGCGCTTGCGCCAGAAGGGGAGCAGGCGGCCAAGAAGTGTTTTATTTCTTTCTTTTCGCCTTCCGTTCCAGCACCGTCTCATAGCTCGACGACATCTTGTCGGCCATGCAGACAAGCGCGGCCTCGCGGCTGTGGGGTATGTCGGTGGGGTTCAGCGGCCACATGTGGCTCTGGATGATGTCCTTTTCCTTGTCGGTCAGTTTAAACACGGTTTCAGCGTTGTAGCGTGCAATACGAGCATGCTTGAAGCCGTGCCAGTGGGTGATGTTGCTGCAATTATGCCAGTCGTACAGGTAAAAATCGTGCAGGAACGCCCCCTTTACAAGGCTGGCCTCATCCGCGCGGGCGTGCAGATGGATGTTGAGCCAGAACGCGATGCGGGTGACGCGCAGACAGTGTTCATAGGTGGTCACACTGCCGTGCTGGATGAATTTTTGCATTTCCAGCGCGTTCGGGTCATCGGCGATGCCTTTCAAAAGTATGTGCATACGCACTTCTTCTTCGGGGGTCAGTTTGCAGAGCATAGCAATTCCTCCACACGGGCGGCGGTCTCGGCCAGGGGCGCAGTGCCGTCCACCGTCAGGATCGGGCAGGCAAGCTGCTTCTGCCATTCATTATGCAGCACAGCGCTGCGCGTGTCAAGCCCGCCGTCATCATAACCGGCGGTCCACTGCAAAAATGCCTGATGATGGTCGTACATATCGCCGCCCGGCAGAATGCGCGCGCCAAACCGCGCGTACTCACGTTGTTTTATACGCGCAAGCCGGGTGGACGTGTCGGTCACAACGCGCACCGCCAGCGTGAAATCCGGGATGAGAGCATCCCCCAGCCGACGAGCGAGCCGGAGAGCACAGCGCCTTTTTTTGCGGCGGCAATGTCCTGCCGTATGAGCGGCACACGCTGCTCAATGGGGCGCTTTGTCGTGAATTTTGGGTCAGTGGGCAGCCAGAAATAGTCGTCTGAGTCGAGGAAGGCATACTGAAATTGCTCCGCCAGGTATCGCCCCAGCGTGGACGTCCCGGAGCCGGACGCGCCGTAGATGTGGATGAGTGGTTTCATGTTATTTCACCAGTAAGCAGACCGTCTCGATATGTGCATCGTTGTCCAAACTCAAGCTCATATTTTCCACAATGATTGGGAGCTTGAACTTGATGGACTTGAGCCACTGGCCGTTAGGCTGCCGTTCCTCATAGATCTGGACTTCGGATAGCAGCGATTCCATGAGCTGCCGCTTTTCCTGATCGTCCATGACGGAATAGAGCTTATCAAAGAAAATCAGCACCTTGTAGATGTTGTCGCCCGTCAGCTTTTCCGCCTCAATCGCCATCTTCTTGGCTCTGGCGGCAACGAGCTGGTTTTCTGTATCCTCGATCTTATCATACATCTTGTAAAGCCGGTCATCAAGGTCTGCTTTGCGTTTGATGTAGTGCTTATCGTCCGGGTCGAGGGAATCAATTTCATCTATCAGCCGCACTTTTACGGAATAACTCTGGCGAAGCTGCTTTTCATGCGCCGCGATCTCCTGCTCAATGGCAGAGGTATCCACCTTCATGCTGATCTTTTCCTGCATCATGGCGGCAAATTTCGGATTGCTTACCAGCTTTACAATGACCTCCGCAACAGCGCTGTCCAGCAGTTCTTCATTGATCTGCTTCTTGAAGTCGCATTTATGACCGCGCGTCATCGCACGGTGCTTACAGCCATAGTAATAAAAATCCTTGTATTTTGAGCCGTCCGCCTTATGTTTGATGCTTTTGTTTCCATACATTCCTACGCCGCAGACCGGGCATTTCACAATACCGGACAGCAGATGTATTTTTGTATCCTTGCCCCTGTTGACGTGTTCGTATTTCTCCGCTTGCGCTAACAGCTTGACCTGCGCCTCGTGCCATAGTTCTTCGGAAACGATTCCCTCATGCAGGCCATCCACCAGCAGATAATCGTCCTGCTCCACCAGCCGGTAATCATTTCGGGTGCCATGCACCTTCTCCGTTCGACGTCTGCCATAGGCGATTTTTCCGCAGTATACCGGATTTTTCAGAATTCTGCGGATCAGCGCCGCATCGAATAAGGGATTTTTTCCGTTTTGCCTTTGGATTTTGCGAATCCCGTGGGTTGCAAGGTATTTTGCAAGGCCGTTTGCGCCGGTATCCGTATGCACATACTGGTCAAAAATCACGCGGATTGCCGCTGCTTCTTCCTCATTGATGAAAAGTTGTCCCTTTTCCAGCTTGTAGCCATAAGGCGCAAAGCCGCCGTTCCATTTTCCTTCACGGGCTTTCTGGATTCTGCCCTCCATTGTCTGCACACGAATATTTTCACGCTCAATTTCAGCCACAGCCGAAAGAACAGAAATCATCAGCTTTCCCGCATCCTTAGAGGAGTCGATCCCGTCCTCCACGCAAATCAGGTTGACGCCAAAATCCTGCATAACCTGCAAGGTGGACAGCACATCTGCCGCATTTCTGCCGAAACGCGAGAGCTTGAACACCAGTACATAGGACACGCCGTCTTTACCGGACTTGATATCCTCCATCATGCGGTTAAATTCTACACGCCCTTCAATGCACTTTCCGGATTTACCGGCATCCTCATACTCACCGACAATCTCATAGTCATTGAACTCGGCATAGGCTTTCATTCTGGATTTCTGTGCATCCAGAGAATATCCGTCAATCTGCATGGCGGTGGACACGCGCGTATAGATATAGACTTTTATCTTTTCTTTTTTCATCACGTCTTCTCCACCCCGGCTTACTTTTTATCTGTTTTCTGCTCCAACAGCTTGATGGAATCCAGATAATCGCGCTCAACTTCGCTGAGAGTACGGGCTTTGTATTTTCTGTACTCGCCGGTTGCTTTGTCGATAGCCTGCTTATGGCTGACACTTCCGTTGCCAATCAGCAGTTGCTCTCCGCTCATGGTCAGAATCCGATCCAGATGTTCCGCCCAATCCTGCATGGTCATTGCCTGCTCTCGCTCCGCCTGTCGTTCCGCAAAATCCAGATAGCCGGACACAAGCTGACCCATCGCCCGAAGTTCTTTCTCATTCAGGTAGTTCTTGGCGACAACTGCCTCTTTCAGCGTGGGTTGGCTGCCTGCAAAGGTGGTCAGGCCCATAAACTCTTTCTCCGCATTTGCGCGTGTGTAAATCACCTCTGCCGCCGTCTGTCCGTGAATGGCATAGTGAATTTTGTTTTGGACTTTTCTGAAAAACTGAATGGAGATTTCCGCTTTCGGGTCATAGTCAATGCTGGTTGCATAGATTTCAAGCACCTGACGATAAAACACCTTTTCAGAAGCGCGGATGTCGCGGATGCGCTCCAGCAGCTCCTTGAAGTAGCCCCCGCCGCCCAGATTTTTCAGGCGCTCATCGTCCAGCGCAAAGCCTTTTCGCAGATACTCCTTCAAAATCCCCGTTGCCCAGATGCGGAACTGCACACCGCGTTGGGATTTCACACGGTAACCAACGGAAATGATGACATCGAGGTTATAGTAATCCACCTGATAGGTTTTGCCGTCAGCGGCAGTTGTTGCAAAATTTGCAACAACTGCTTCTCGCTTCAATTCGCCCTCAGCGAAAATGTTCTTGATATGTCTGGAAATGGTAGATTTGTCACGCTGAAACAGCTCTGCCATCTGGTCAATGGACAGCCAAACCGTATCGCCGTCGAAGGTCGTTTCGATCCTTGTCAAGCCATCCTCTGTGGTATAAATCATCATTTCAGAATTGTTCTGCTCATTCTCCCAGCGTTCCATTGTCACTTCACCTCGTTTTCTGCCATTGCAGGAGCAAAAGCTCCTGCAATGGCGGTTTGGACACTTATTTCATGATAATTATATCATGCTGCTTTCACGGGTTCAATATCGTTTTCGTGAATATTCTTATCATCATCATCTTTTTCAGACACGGCTTCCTCTATGACGAGATCGGGCAGCGCATCAAGATTCAGAACCACGGCATACTTTTCAATCAAATTTGCCAGCAAAGCGGCGAAGCCGCTCCATTCATCTACCATAGGCAGTCTCCCTCTCTTTCTCCGTTCTGTGCGTATATACCGCCAGCACTTCCTTCGGAATACGATCCAGTACGGCGACGGCATCCTCATAATCCCGATGCAGCTTGGCGTCAGCCAGCTTTTTCAAGGTGCTTCCCTGCGTGGCTTTGTCCAGCGGCTGCTCCAACTGCTCCGTTTTCTTTTTCAGCTTTTTATTTTCGGAAGTCGTAACCGTGAACGCCGTATTGTACTTTTTCAGTGTCGTGTGCATCTGCTCCACAGCAGGAATATACTTGTCCAAAAAAGTGCCGATTTCTGCTGCTTTTCCTTTGGCATTGAACGCATTGACGCCTGAAAGCAATTCTTCTAGCTTGGCCTTCTGTTTGGTCAGACGAGTCATTTGCCCTCACGGGCCTTCTGGATTCTGCCCTCCATTGTTTGGACACGGATGTTTTCTCGCTCAATCTCCGCAACGGCTGACAGAACAGACCAATGCGGCTTTTACCCTCGCCGCCTTTGCCAATCAAAAGAAGCATCTTCTGGCCTTTAGTGGAGGGGATAAAACAGTAACCCATAAATTCCCGTAAGGTCAGGATGTCCTCCGGCTCCAAAAGCTGAGACAAAAAATGCAGCCATGTCACTGGCTGCGGAGCTTCTGGATTGTAGGAAACAGGCAGACGGTTCCGGCAGAAATCCTTTTCCGGACTGAATGTGCCGTTCAGATAATAGGTGCCGTTTGCCATATGAATGCGGTCTTGGTACAGGGGCAGCTTTTCAGTACAGCACTTCATCCGCATGACATCTAACAGGTTTGTAACCTTCTTTGCAATGCCACTGGTCACATAATACTTGATGAGGTCATAAATCACCTTTTTCAGGCGGTTTTCATCGTGTACTCTGCCGTTGACCGTGAAAAACGCTCCGTTTACCGTGACCATTGGATATTCCCGGAGAAATTCTTCGCAGAATAGGGCTTCGTTGATCTTCTTGCCATCAAACCACACCGGATTATCAAAGTGCGCGGTCTGCGTCATTTTCTCGCTCACAACGTACATCCTCCTCTCTCCTTCTTACGGTGTAGCCCTGGAGGAACGCAATCTTGCCATCCCTCATCAGCTCGTCCACCACAGCAACACGTTCTTTCAAATCACCTACGGTCAGAATGTCCGTCAGATACTCAATGCGATCATGCATCTGGCAGGCTTCCACAAAACGGTCGTCCAGATCATCGTCCGGCGTTTTGGGTGCATACCGTACTTTCCAATCTTCCAGCAGATGCTGCTCGCCCCTATTGGAAACCCAGAGCCAAAGGGGCTTTGCCCCTCTGGACGCCCCACCTGTCCATGCAGTGGCGATCAATCCTGCTCTCACACGATAGATACGCTCCTGCCCGGAACAGGTAAAACAGGCCCAGAGGTTTGCCCAAATAACGGGTAAATCTCTGGGCCTGTTTTGGTCAGCAGCGGCTGGGAAAAGGTGAACGGAAAGCCTTGCTGACTGATAAATTTGCGTTGGATATTTTCGTATTGAGATGCGAAAATCTGTTGTTCTGAATTCCTGTATCTGGTATAATAAAAGCGTCGAATTTTCTGACCGGAGGTGCCCATATGGCCATTTCTTACAATAAGCTCTGGAAACTGCTCATTGATCGTAAAATGAGCAAGGCAGACTTACGCCGTGCGGCGGGAATCGCCCCCAACACCATGACAAAACTAAACCGCGATGAAGAAGTGGCCTTGGAAACACTGGGGAAAATTTGCGCAATATTGAATGTAAATATTGGAGATATCGTGGACTTCCTGTCGACTGATCAAAAGCTCTCCAAGATGAACTGCGTCAATGACCGGGAACTGGATGAGTACATTGACCGGGTGATCGGCACCATGAGCGAAGATCAGCTCTCCGAGCTGGAGCAGTCGCCGTATCCCTATGTCGTGAAAATTCAGGGAAAGGTAAAGAAATTGATTGCCCAGCATCGCTCCAGCGTCTTTGATACCTGGCTGGAGCAGGACAAGATTTCCTGCCTGCCCAACTATGCGCTGCCTGCGGTGATCTCCCCAACGGCATTTACCTCGATGGTGCCGAAATCGCTCTATACCGCCGAAGAAGATATGAACGAGTACGAGTTCAAGGTGGTGTGGGCACTGTCGGAGCTGGGCAACGTCAAGTGGTGGCACCGGAATATTTCCAGACTGGGCTTCCAGATTAACGGGCCCGTTCACGCCTATCCCGACATCATCGTGATGCTCCACAGTGGGAAGATTTTGATGGTAGAGACCAAGGGCGACCACCTGGACAACGATGAATCTAAGGAAAAAGCCAAAATCGGCGACCAGTGGGCGAAGCTGGCCGGAAAGCAGTACAAGTATTACATGGTGTTTGAGACCAATCAGCCGGACTATCCGGGAGCGTATTCCCTGGAGCGGTTTATGGAGATCGTGAATGGATTATAATTTTCCAGATATATTTGGAGGAACACATGAACACTAGAATCGAAATTTGTACAAAGGAAGATGAATCCACAACTGTTAAAGGCGGTATTTTAGAGCGGTTGGTGGCGCAAATATTGACAGTTCAGCAGTTTGAAGTTACCCAAACAGTGCGTGTAACCGGGATGGAAATAGATGTATATGCAAAACACAAAATCACAAATCAAGTGATTCTTGTTGAGTGTAAGGCTCATGAGAATGCTTTACCAGCGGATGTCATCACTAAATTGTTAGGAAACATAATGCTGCGCAAAGCTGATGCTTGTTGGCTCGTTACGACAGGACCCCTGTCTAAGGATGCAGAAGGCACACGAATTGAATGGGAGCAAGAATCAAATAGCGAAAGAGGAAAACTGTCTTTTTATACACAGGACAGAATTCTAGATTTATTAGTTGGATCTAGGCAAATTCAGCCATTGGACAAGATTCTTGGGTTAATTTCAAGTGAATTTGTACCTGGAGATGATGCAATGTTAATGTGCACATCCTCCGGTATGTTCTGGATTATTCCGATTGTTGATCCTGCTCTGGGAATTTCTTCAACAGTTCTTGCATTTGACGCTGTTCATGGCCTAAGAGTAACATCAACCGAGCAGCTTAACAATCTGAAGGCCCATAGAAATAGTTTTAGTAGTTTTCAGTGGCTAGGGAGCGAAAGTATCGACTCTAAGCAAACAGAACTGCTTGCCGAAGAATATAGGAATATTGTTCCGGTAATAAGTGGTGATGATTGGAGCGATTATCGCCCAGCTAGACCAGAGGATTTTGTCGGTAGGAAGAAGATCTTATCGGATATACTGGATTTTTTAGAAAGTGTTAACAATGGGAATTCAAGAACGAGGTTGTTTTCCATAAAGGCACCATCTGGTATGGGAAAAAGTTCTGTTGTATTGAAGTTGGCTTCTCAGGTGACAACAAGCCGAAAGTATTCCAAAAATTTTTTTGTGTATGCGGTAGATGTTCGTACCGCTATGTCAGCGCGATATGCAGAGATGGCAATTAGATCTTGCTTTTCTGAAGCTGATTCACAAGGATTTACAGATGTTACAACGAGGGACATCAATTCAACTACTGTAAGTCAGTACCTAAATGATAGTTCAATTCAAAAGACATTAGAATATTTAAAACAACAAGGTAAAACTATAGTAATTGTATTTGATCAATTTGAAGAGCTGTTCTCTCAAAAGGGGTTGTATCCACTCTTTGATAATGTGCGTGTCCTTTGCAATGAGATAGATGCGCTACAAGGTCCACTAGTTTTAGGATTTGCATGGAAAACAGATTTAACGATTCCTGCTGATCATCCGGCATACTATATGTGGTCGAATTTGGCAGATAGGCGTAAAGAATTTGAATTGTCGCAATTTAAGGCGACAGAAATTAAAAGCGCTATTAAGCTTTTTGGTAGGCATTTGCAAGAGCCTGTTAATCCGATTTTAAACAATTACTTGACCAAACAATGTCAAGGATACCCTTGGTTGTTAAAAAAGTTGTGCATTCATGTTTTCAAGTTGATACACGACGGAAATAGCCAGGACTATGTTATTGGTCAAAGGCTTAATATAGTAGACTTATTTGAAAGAGATATTTCTGAACTAACGCCAGACCAGCACGCTTGCGTAATAGAAATTGCTAAATCTTCGCCGGCAGATTATTTTTCAATTACAGAAACATATGGTAGCGATATGGTGCAAACTCTGATAAACGGAAGAATTGTAATCCGACGCGCATCAAAGTTGACATTGTACTGGGATATTTTCCGAGATTATGTTTTAAATAAGACTGTTCCAGAACTTATGCTGGATTATATCCCTCAGCAGCAATTTAGAACAGATATGCGAGCATTTGCGTGCCTAATAGACAAAGGAGATTTGGCATCTTCGGAATTGGGAAAAGAATTATCTGTAAGTACGGCTACAATCGATAATATAATGATTGACGCAGTTATGTTTGGTGTTGCACAAAGAAATTCAAATATCATACATATAATTCTGGACTCTAAAGAGGCGCTTATTTCCACTCTCCAAGCTATTTTTAAGAAGCATACTGTATATGTGGAAATAAAAAAGTTGGGACTTGAATATTTTAATTATTCACATTTTGCGAAAATATTTCATACGATTTATACCGATAACAACATCAATGGCAAAACAAAGGCAACATATTGTGGCAAACTGTATAATTGGTTTGTTTGCTTAGGTTTGTTTGAAGAGGTTCAAGGCCAGACACATTTAATTAGCGCGCCAAGTGCTAAATCTGCTGCATTTAACTTGGATACAAGAAGCCGCAGAGGCCGTTATCAAAGCGGCGGGCAAAGCCTGTTTTGGGGGCAAACTTCTCCTGAAAAAATGATTTGTGCATACAATTTGATTGATTCTGGGCGAACAAATTACAATGAGCTAAAATCAGATGGCTATAGAAATGCGATAGAAGCTTTAGTAGCAGCTCGTGCAATAAGAAAAAGTGGCGACGAGGTCCATACTATTTGTAGCCTCCCCCAAGCATTTGCTAATATTGAACAATCGGATACAATTGTGTTTGCAAAGTCTTTGCTTGAGAACAATCCATCCATGAAAAGTGACGAAATGGGGATTAAACTGGAAGAGAAGTTTACTAAAAAATGGAAAAGCGGATCAAGAATACGGTATGGCAATGCGGTGATTGTATGGGTCAAATATTTAGCAGCTACTGATCACAACTAATTACAACGAATTTTCAATAATTAATTGATGCAGTATAGTGAGGGTGTAATATTATAAAATAGCCAGGCCCGTACTACTTTTATAAGTAGAGAACGGACCTGGCTATTTTGTGCAATCAAACCCTAATTTGAAACCACAGCTTTTACGAAATCATCTGGAAATGTTTTAGCGCTTCTATGATTGCTGCTTCCTTTTCCGGCGGGCACTGTGGCGCTTTTGCATCTTCCTTCTTTGGCAGGTTATAATTCTGTCCCACATCCAGCCCGCACTTCCGCTTGACTTGGGAGATATACAGGCTGGACACCTTCAAACCGTACTTCTCCAGCACGTAGGCTTTGATCTCGCCATAGGTGGCCTTGCTCTCCGCAGCCGTTAAATCCAGTTCATCCATGCTTAGATCAATCTCGATATGTTGCTTTGTGTGAAGTTTGGACAAAAGACATACCGTCTCAACAGTTGTTTCAGTTTCCAAGGGAAGTTCTTTCACTTCCTCACCATCAACAGGCACAGGAAAATTGAATACGATCTTCT
>PPYE01207427.1_pt1 | contig 34658 bp, 29 predicted proteins | sample 1559881 | NCBI WGS metagenome assembly PPYE01 (sample SAMN08240022, study PRJNA423297) | Human gut metagenome, whole genome shotgun sequencing project.
GCTATTTTGTTTTTACCACTTATATTTATTCCTCTAAGTAATACTACATATTTCATATATACCTCACATTTTTCATTATAACTAACTGCAATAAAATGCAATATTTTTAGCCTAAAAACTCTATATTATTAACATTAAACATTTTACTTATTAATAGTTTTGTTACCCTGCAATTGCACATTTTTTCATATCTTTCTTTCATCATCTTTTCAGTAATGGCTAAATTTTTGTTTGTACATAATATTTCATATTCAATACCACCATCACATATAAAATTATTTGTTTCATAAAAGCCATTCCTTATGTAGAAATTTTTTCTTCTTTGTTTTTCTCCATAAGTATCCATATCCACTTTCTCAATGCACAAAACTACATTTTCATTTTGGCTTATAATATCTTTTAATATTTTTGAACCGTACCCATTTCCTCTATATTTTTCATCAATAGCTAAATACATTAAATATGTAAAATTAGAGCAATTGATTATATAAATCATCCCAACTAAATTACCTTCATCTGATACTTCATTAAAAACCACATTTTTTCCTTTTGAACAATTTTTTAACAAAAAAAATGGAAATCTCTCGGCTTTAATAAACGAATTTATATATATATTTTTTAAATCTTTTTTGTGATTACTTTTATTATAACTACTATACTTTAATTCCACATTTCACCTCAAGAGCTTTATATACTTTCTTTTTAAACTTTTTTATAATTTAATAATTCTAATTTTAATTTATCATACGTTTTTGTTTCAAGTTTTGATTTTTCCTTCAATTTTTCAAACTCGTTTGCCATCATCATAAACTCTTCTCTTGCACTCATTGCATGATCTGATATACACATTTTTCCTATAAAATTTGAAAACATAAACCTATATATAAATGCACACAAATTCTTTTTATTAACACAGTTTTCATATTCACCTTTTGGAAGTATTTCATATCCCAGTTTTTTTAGAACATCATATCCTTCTATAATAGCATCCATAATTAAAATAGAATATTCTTTGTCATTTTTTAACAACTTTAAATTTCCATTTGCCTTATAACTTGCAAATACAAGTGGAAGTACTGCGCATGCATGTGTTTTAAGATAATCATTCATTTTATTTTCTATAATTACTTTTATTCTTGTTTTTTTTAATATGGATTTTATAAATTCATTATCTATATCTCTTCCATCTACTCTTCCAATTGGAATTTTATTTAGACAAATAGAATTTATATATCCATCATACTTTTTACCAGCTGCCATAAAGAATGCAAATAAAACATTTTTATTACTTATATTAACGTACTTCTCCGCAGACATATTGTTACCGACAAATACTACATTTTTGCTTTTATTTTTCTCTACAATTGCAACAATATCATCTAGTGCAGAGAATCTTGAAGCTATAAATATTACATCATAAATATCATCTTCATCTAATTTATTTATTACATTAAAATGATCTACTGTTCTCTTGCCAAGTTTATGTTTTATAATAAGTCCATTATTTTTTAAATTCTCATAAGTTTTGCCCCTTGCTAAAATAGTTACGTCGTTTCCTTTTTTTATAGAATGTACTAAATTTGATCCAAGTACACCAGCGCCAATAATTAATATTTTCATTCTAAATCAATCATTTTTAAAATAATTCTCGAACCTAATTAGTATTATTAACAGATAAATTAAGTTTATTTTTTAATAATTTCTTTTATTGTATTATCTACATAAATACTACTAGTCACTATAGCACAAATATATGAAAAAAGAAAGTCTTTAAAAAAGACTTTCAATCTATTTTATAATCATCCATTTGTTTATCAACTTGATTTTATTATTTAACATACTCATTTAGATCTTTTATTTTGAAGTTTAGTTCTCCTATATTGGCTGTTGGCACAAATCCTGGTTTTGCATTTATTACATCTGGTATTCTGTTTACTATTGTTGCACATGTTAACTCTACTGTTGCTGACCTTGCAACTGTTATTGTTGTATCTGGCTCACCATATACTGTCCATTCGTTTTTGTCGAAGTCTTCTTTTGAATATACTTTTCCTATACACTCTGACTCAATTGTTATTCCTTCGTTTGTTTCAGTCGTAACAATTGCACTCATTCCTGTTGCATCACCAGCTTTTATAGTTACCCCTAACGTTTCAGAATAAATATCTTCTTTATTTGTTGTTGGAACTGTAACTTGTGTTTGTGATTTAATTGTTAACCCCAATTTGTCACATAACCAGCCATTTGTATTCCACATGTATGATGGTAAGTACTCTCCGCTTTCTATGATTTTTTGCCTTTCCTCATCACTAATTCTATCTACGATTGCAACTTTTTCGTCAAACTCTTTTAGTGTAAGTCCTGCACCATGTGCATTAGCAAGTGCTATGCCATAATCTTCTACATTATAACTTGAACTTCCTTTTATTTTTGTTATTTTTTGTGTTGACCCACATATGCTTGTTATAAGTTGTCCCCAATATATATCCTGATAACCAGTACCTACGATAGTACACCCTGTTTGTTTTGCAAGTTCATCTACTTTTTTTGTCAAATTCGGATTTGAATTCCAAGAATAAAATGCTTCTTCACAAGTTGTAACGGCATTTATTCCTAATTTTGCACATAACATTAATGGTTCTTCTAAGTCCTTTAATAAGCTCATTGTTTCTATTATGCATATATCCGGCTTTGTTTGTTTTAACATTTCCTCTGCATTTTCTAAACTTATTACCTTAACACCTAAATTTTCTCTACCTATTATTTCTCCTACATCTTTTCCTATAACAGCTGGATTTACATCAATTGCTCCTACTATTTCTCCACCCTTTTCCAAAACATACCTCATTGTATATTTTGCCATTTTTCCTGTACCTAGTTGTACCACTTTTACCTTTCTATCCATACATTTTCCTCCTTAATTTTATTATTTCCAATTTAACTAAATCAATTAGTTAAATTGAAATTTACATGAATAAATTAAATTGTACATCACCTTTTACTTTTTTATTGTTTTTCTATTTATATTTTTTTATTAAAATAATATCATATAAATAATTCTTTTAACTATTCAAAATAATTTTTATCTACAAATTTACTGAATTTTTTATCCATACTTGCCCCATGACTCTAGTTTAAGTCAAAAATGAAAATCCCTATTTTTCAATTTTCTTTCGTTGTAGCACTGAAACGCATTCAACGCTGCTTGTATGGGGGAACATATCAACAGGTGTTATACTAATTGTATCGTATTTACTTTCTAGTAATTTTAAATCCCTAACCATAGTAGATGGATTACAGCTCACATAACCTATTTTTTTTGCATTAAAATTAAGTAAGTATTCTATACTCTTCTCATCTAAACCTTTCCTTGGAGGATCTACAACAATTACATCAGGTATTATATTTCTAATTTTAAATTCCTCTATTTTATCTTCTACTGCCCCTGCTATATACTCTGCATTTTTAACATTATTCTCTTTTAGATTAATATTTGCCATTTCTACAGCTGATTTTTCTATTTCAATACCATATATTCTCTTTACATCCTTGCTAAGAAATATACCAATTGATCCGACACCACTATATAGATCAAACAGTATTTCATCTCCATTTAGTTCTAATTTTTCTTTAAGAGTTTCATACAGCATTTCTGCTTGTATTGTATTAACTTGAAAGAATGATTTGGGTGAAATTAAATATTTATATTCTCCAATATAATCTGTTATATAGTCTTCACCATATATATTTAAGACTTCTTCTCCTAAAATTTCATTTGTTTTAGACTCATTTAGATTTAAGAATACACTTTTAATATTTTTATTTATAGAGATAATTTTTTCTGCAACCTTTACAAATATCTCTTTGCTAAAAATTTCTTTCCTATTTACCACTAAAACAACCATTATTTCGCCAGTATGATACCCGTGTCTTATTAATATGTGTCTTATATCTCCCGTGCCTTCCTCTTCTTTATAACCTGAAAAGTTATTTTGAATCAAAATATTAAATATCTCTTTTGCTAACATATCTATTACTCTATTTTGTATGAAGCAACAATTATTTTCTACTATTTCATGAGATCTTTTTGAATAGAAGCCTATCTTAGACTTTCCTTCTTTGTCAACTCTTACTGGATATTGAACCTTATTTCTATAATAGTATGGAAGTCCCTGACCAATTGTATTTTCAAGTAAATTATAATTTACGTTATAGTTTTTAAGTAAGTTCTCCACGTTTTTTCTTTTTATTCTTAATTGTTCTAAATATTCAATATGTTGGGCACTACACCCTCCACATCTTTTATATACTTCACAAAATGGTGTAACTCTAAATCTGCTTTCTTTAACTATCTCATTTATTTTTACTATAGAATAGTTTTTATTTTCTTTAATTACCTTACCAATTATTTTCTCTTCGTTCATAGCATACGGAACAAAAACCACTTTACCATCTTGTTTTGCGATTCCCTCAAAATTGTTGCCATAATCTACTATATCTAATTTTACCTCTTCATTTTTCAAAATAATCTCTCCTCTTTTTTTGATATTATATCATATGCAAGATGCAAATAAAACCCTTTTTATGTCCAACATAATTACAATTTAAAACAAAATTCATTTTATTTTTACATTTATTTGTAACAAAGAAAAATAAGTAGAATATAGTATATTAAATTAGAAATAAAAATCTAATTTAAAGGAGTGTTATATATATGTGCAAAGATAATTCATGTATCTGGTTAATATTACTTATTTTAATATTTTTCAACTGTAATAGTAATGGAAATTCAGCTTCACCATTGAACTTTGATACTTTCTTTGATGTATCAAGTTCAGGTTTATAAAATATAAACCATGTTAAAAAAGGAGTGAATTTATATGATGGATGAAAGATGTGGATGCGGAAACTGCGGAGGATGCGGATGCAACAATGGTTGTGGCGGATTCGGAGGATTCGGCGGAGGAAACTGCTGCTGCTTATGGATCATACTTATAATCATAGTTCTTTGCTGTTGCTGCTGCTAATAAATTTTAGCACATATATACATAAAAGTGGGTTAATTCTAAAGGATTAGCCCACTTTATTTTTATATTCTATTTTAGCATGTTTTTTAGGAATTTACCTGTATAACTTTCCTCACATTTTGCAACTTCCTCAGGTGTTCCACAAACTATTACGTTTCCTCCAGCTTCCCCACCTTCTGGTCCTAAATCGATAATATTATCTGCACATTTTATAACATCTAAATTATGTTCTATGACAACTAAAGTATTATTTGCATCCGTAAGTCTTTGAAGTATTTTAATAAGCTTGTTTACATCATCAGTATGTAAACCTGTTGTTGGCTCATCAAGTATATATAATGTACTTCCTGTATCTTTTTTTGAAAGTTCAGTTGCAAGTTTAATACGTTGAGCTTCTCCTCCAGAAAGTGTTGTAGATGGTTGTCCAAGTGTAATGTATGATAGTCCAACATCTACTAAAGTTTGAAGTCTTTGCTTTATCTGTGGTATATTAGAGAAAAATTCAAGCGCCTCTTCTACCGTCATATCAAGAACATCACTAATACTTTTTCCTTTATACTTTACTTCTAATGTTTCTTTATTATATCTTTTTCCTTTACATACTTCACATGGTACAAACACATCTGGTAAAAAGTTCATTTCTATCTTTACTATACCATCTCCAGAACAAGCTTCACATCTTCCACCTGCAACATTAAAACTAAATCTTCCCTTTTGGTAACCTCTGGCTTTTGCTTCATTTGTCATGGCAAATATATCCCTTATATAGTCAAACATTCCTGTATATGTTGCCGGATTAGATCTTGGAGTTCTTCCTATTGGAGCTTGGTCAATACAAATTACCTTATCTATTTTTTCTATTCCTTTTATATCTTTACAATTTCCCGGTTTAATTCTGCTATTATTTAGTTTTGATGCTACAAACTTGTATAGTATTTCATTTACAAGTGTTGACTTTCCACTTCCAGAAACTCCTGTTACACAGTTAAATACTCCAAGTGGTATATTAACATTTATGTTTTTTAAATTATGTTCCTTAGCACCAATTATTTTTAGGCTACTTGACTTTTTACTTCTTCTTTTTTGAGGAACTTCTATTTTTAATTCTCCACTTAAATATTTACCAGTTATAGATTCTTTTGATTTTAATAGATTTTCTACGTTTCCAGAGTATACAACTTCACCACCATGTATTCCAGCTTTTGGTCCGATATCAACAACATGGTCTGCCGCTCTTATTGTGTCCTCATCATGCTCAACAACAATTAATGTATTTCCAAGATCCCTCATTTTCTTTAGAGATGCTATTAGCTTTTCGTTATCTCTTTGATGAAGCCCAATACTTGGCTCATCTAAAACATATAACACGCCTGTAAGTCCTGATCCTATCTGGGTTGCAAGTCTTATTCTTTGAGCCTCTCCACCTGAAAGAGTCGCAGCACTCCTTGCAAGTGTTAAATAATCAAGTCCCACATCAATTAAGAATTGAAGTCTACTGTTTAACTCTTTAACTATTTGGCCTGCTATCATTTTATTTTTTTCACTTAATTTTTCAAAATTATCATTTACATACTTTTTTATATAAGCTATATCTTTTTTACATAACTCATATATATTTAAACTGCCAAATGTCACTGATAGCGATTCCTTTTTTAATCTTGCCCCATTACATTTTTGACATGGAGTAGAACTCATATACTGTTGATAAAATGCCTTCATGCCATTTGATTTAGTCTCTATGTATCTTCTCTCTAATATATTTACTACACCTTCAAATTCAGCCTCAAAATTTCTTGATAGTGTCTTAGTTATATGACTAAACTTAATTTTTTCTCCATTTGATCCATAAAGTAAAACATTTAAAAAATCTTTTGGTAAATCTTTATACTTAGTATTTATATCCACGTTATAATGTTCACACAATCCTCTAATGTACATAAGACTTATACTATCTGTTGTACTGCCTGACCAACAGTGAATTAAACTTGGATCACATAATCTCTTTTCTTTATCAGGGACTATCCTATCTGGGTCTATACTCATAAGTTCTCCAATTCCCATACATTCTTTACATGCTCCATAAGGAGTATTAAATGAAAACATTCTAGGACTAAGTTCTTCAAGTGATATAGAACAATCTGGACATGCATAATTTGCAGAAAATATTTTTTCCTCATTTTTATCTACTAAATACACTCCTAATAAATTACTTCCATAATGAAGTGCTACCTCAACAGATTGACTAAGTCTTCCCCTTATTTCACTGTTTATTTTTATTCTATCTACAACAACTTCTATTGTATCTTTCTTGTTTTTTTCAAGTTCAGGTATCCCCTCAGAAAGATCAAATATTTCACCGTTAATTCTTACACGTACAAATCCATCTCTTAATATTTGTTCCAAAAGTTTTACATGTTCACCTTTTTTTCCACGTATAACTGGTGCCAATATAAGAAGTTTTGTTCCCTCTTCAAGTTCTAAAATTTGATCTACAATTTCATCAACAGATTGCTTTCTGATTCTCTTTCCACAATTTGGACAATGTGGTACACCTACTCTAGCATAAAGTAGTCTAAAATAATCATATATTTCAGTAACAGTACCAACAGTTGATCTTGGGTTTTTTGAAGTAGTTTTTTGATCTATTGATATAGCAGGAGAAAGCCCCTCTATAGATTCTACATCCGGTTTTTCCATCATTCCTAAAAATTGTCTTGCATAAGAAGAAAGTGATTCTACATACCTTCTTTGTCCTTCGGCATATATAGTATCAAAGGCTAATGAAGATTTTCCACTTCCTGAAAGTCCTGTAAAAACAATTAATTTATTCTTATCAAGTTCTAAATTTACATTTTTTAAATTATGTTCTTTTGCTCCTTTTATAATTAATTTTTCCATAAAAAATTTCACCATTCCTATTATACTCCATTATTTCAAAAAAGAAAAGTACTTTTGTTCATATAGCAAATTTTGGAAAAAAATATAACCTTGAACAATAAAACATTCAAGATTATATTTTAAATTAATTACTTTCCCAACTTAATATTGGGTAACCGTTATTCACATTTTTAGTATCATTTTTATAATTTTCGCCGAGACTATCTGATAAGTTTTTTAATTCTTCATCACTTTTTGGAGTTGCTCCATCGTTAGTGTTCGCATTTCCATATGCTGCCATACTTGGAGTTAACCAATAACAATTTATAACATCATGTTTATAGTCAGCATCATATGATATAACAATTCCTCTTGCCGAATTTGCACTTTCATTATAGAGTTCTCCAACATTATAGCAGTTTTCAATAACGTAATTGCGTCCCCAATTTACTATACCACAAGGGATTTGAACATATGCGTTTCCAAAAACACTTATATCTCCTGTGTTGTAACAATCTGTAATGTAGGCTGTTTTTCCTGAATTTGCATCCATACCAGCATTTGCTACTATTCCTGAAATTTGTTGAGTTCTATAATCATTACCACTTGCAATGTACATACTCACTTTTCCATGATTTACACATCGCTCAACCGTCAGGTCAATTGATGAAGCTGTCATCATACCAACTATTCCAGATACACCATAATGTGCTATATTGCCTTTTAAAGTAACATCCCCATAATTTACACACTCTGTAACATTACCACCGCTAGATTTTCCAATAATTCCTCCAGCCACACTACAAGTTGCAATAATGGTACCGTTATTTTGACATCTCATAGTGGAAGATATAGTTCCATTCTTATATATAGTTATACCACAAATTCCACCAACGTTATTTTTTCCAGAAATTATTCCATCATTTATACAGTTTTGAATTTCACCATACGTCACGCCCAAAATTCCGCCAACATTTTCATAGTTTTCTTTTTCTTCTCCTACATTACCATAATTTTTACAATTATATACTTTACATGATGAATCCCAAGCTCCGCCAACAATTCCACCGACATAATTTGAACTTGATATTATTTTCCCATAATTTTCACACCCAGACACAATAGGAGGATTGGAATGAACATTTCCTATATTTCCTACGATTCCACCAGTTTGACTTGAAGCAGTATTTATATTGCCATAATTTATACAATCTTCAATAGTACCAGTACTTCTTCCAGCTATTCCACCTGTTAACTTATTAGCATTAACAGTAGCTTTATTTATGCAATTTTTAATTTTTCCTACATTTATACCAACTATACTTCCTGTGTCATAAAATCCAGAAATATAAGAATTTTCTATAGTAACATTACTTACTACGCCATCTTTATAAACATATCCAAATAAACCACTACAAAGTTTTCCATCTTGATTTCTATTTATATATAAATTAGTTATTTTATAAGAGTTTCCATCAAACTCTCCATTAAAGGCTTTTTTATATGATTCTTGTGAAAATTCTATACTAGGAGTAACATCCCTTCCTCCTATTGGAACAAACTCTTCACCACTTAAAAGTTCACCTGTAGTCTCATCAAAAGTACATCCTAAATCTATATTGTTTATTAAATATATACTTTTCTTACTATAGTCAATTCCATTGTTTACATTCTCAGAGAGTTTTCTTAGTCCACTTGCATCACTTATAAAGATTATATCTTCATCTTCGTTTATTAATCCGCCATTTTCTAATTCATCTTGTGATATTGTTCCATCCTCTACCAACATATCACCAAGTGTTTTTCCACCTTCTAACCCATTTTTTAACATCAACTGTGCTTTTAATATGTTCATTTTTTCTTCCATTTGAGCTTTATCACTGAGCCTTCTTGCTTCTTTTGCCTTCTCTATTGGATTGTTACTTCCCAGAGTAAGTACTACAGCTGCTGCTAAAATTATTATTACTACTATTGTTATTACAAGCGTAATCAAACTTATTCCTCTTTTAAATCTTATTTTTTTCTTCATTTGTTTTCCCCCAATATATACAAATACAGTATATTACATATACAAAAAAAATTCAACCTTACATAATATTTTAATTATTATTTTTAGATTACGTTTTTATGTTTTACTTTTGATTAATTATTGTCTTATTACCCTAACAGCATGTACTCTTGAATCTTCTATCTTTTCATCGCTACAAACTACTAGTACAAAATCCCCAACTTTTACTTCTCCAACATTTTGAAATATATTTTTTCCGTATATTCTTGTCTTTTTACTTACATTAACATCTATAAATCCTATACTTCCAGCAGTGTATGTTCCTTTGGTAGAATTTATTGTAAAGCTATTATTTTCTCTTATATTCGTTACTCTACCATATACATAGCTCTTTCCATTTAAAGAATATTTATAATTATATGTATATGTAAAAAATACTACCAAAGATGTTATTATAATTCCAACTATCACAAGTGAAATTATAAAACCTGTCTTACTTTTCTTTGCAATAGTTATCAAAATTTTAGGCAAAAGCAGAATAAATATTACAGATGCAATTACCAAAAAAAACTCCAAACTAAAATATTCTGATATATCCATAAATTACCTCCCATTATTTTAAACCTTTCATAGACAGGCTTACTTTATTTTTTTCTAAATCAACTTTTATTACTTTAACTTTTACTATATCTCCAACGCTTACCTCATCCATTGGATTTTTTACAAATTTATCACTAAGCTCTGAAATATGAACAAGTCCATCATTCTTAATTCCAATGTCGACAAATGCGCCAAAATCTGTTACATTTCTTACAGTACCATCTAAAACATCTCCAACTTTTATATCTTCTATTTTGACCACATCTGATTTTACTATAACATGTGGCATGTCCTCACGAACATCTCTACCAGGCTTCTTTAGTTCATTTATTATATCAAGAAGTGTTGGTTCTCCGACATTTAATTTAGTAGCAAGACTATTTACATTAACATTTTCAAGCTTTCTTCTTAGCTCATCTTCTTTTATATCCTTTTTATCAATTCCTAGACTATCTATTAATTTTAAAGCTACATCATATGATTCTGGATGAACCATAGTATTGTCAAGAAAGTTATTTGATTCTGGCACTTTTATAAATCCAGCACATTGAACAAATGCTGTTTTACCAAGTTTATCAACTCTTAGCAGATCCTTTCTATTTAAGAATTTTCCATTTTCCTCTCTATATTTTACAATGTTTGTAGCAACAGTATTATTTATACCTGACACATATGAAAGAAGTGAAGGGGTTGCAGTATTGGCATCTACACCAACTGTATTTACTGCATCTTCGACTACACCTGTTAAAGTTGATGCTAGTACCTTTTGATTTACATCATGTTGATATTGCCCTACTCCTATTGATTTTGGATCTATTTTTACAAGCTCTGCCAAAGGATCCTGAAGACGTCTTGCTATTGATATTGCACCTCTTATAGAAACGGTTACATTAGGATATTCTTTTGTTGCAAGTTCAGATGCAGAATATACACTAGCTCCAGCCTCACTTACAATAGTATAATAAACTTTATGTTTTTGCTTTTTTATTAAGTCTGCTACGAATTTCTCCGATTCACGCGAAGCAGTTCCATTTCCTATTGCTATCATATTAACATTATATTTATCTATTAGCCTTGTCAACTCCTTTGTAGCTCCAGCTATATCATTTTGTGGCTCTGTTGGATACACAACTGTGTAATCCAAAAACTTTCCCATTTGATCTATTATAGCTATCTTACAACCAGTTCTATAAGCTGGATCAAAACCCATAACTACAATATTTTTAATTGGCGCTTGCATAAGAAGATTTTTTACATTAACCCCAAAAACTTCTATTGCATGATTTGAAGCTTCTTCGAATTTATCAGACATTATTTCTCTTTCTATAGAAGGTTTTATATATTTTTTATATGCCTCTTCAATACACTTTTTTAATTCATCATCAAAAATTGTACTACTAAGAATCACCTTATCTGTTAAATACTTAAGAATTTGTTCCTCATCTACTTGAAATTTTACCTTAAGGGCACCTTCCCTTTCACCTCTAAAGATTGCAAGTATTCTATGGGAGGCTATTTTACTTATATCCTCAGAAAAGTTATAATACATATCATATACTGTTTTATTTTCTTTATCTGACGCTACTGTGCAAATTTTTCCTGTTCTATATGATATTCTTCTTATTTGTTTCCTAAAAATATCGTTTTCAGCTATTTTTTCAACAATTATGTCCATAGCATACTTTATGGCATCTTCTGGAGTATTTACTTCCTCTTTTGGATTTAAATATTTATTTGCAACTTCTAATTTATCTCCAGATTTTAATGTCTGTTTTAAAATCATATTTGCAAGCGGTTCAACACCTTTTTGTTTTGCTATCATAGCTTTTGTTTTCTTTTTAGGTTTATAAGGTCTATATATATCCTCTACTTCTGTTAATATATTCGCGTTTTCAATTTTATTCTTTATTTCATCTGTTAAATTGCCAGTCTGATCAATAAGCCTTATTACTTCTTCTTTTCTTTTTTCTAAGTTTCTTAAATACTCAAGTCTTACGCTAAATTTTCTTAGTATTTCATCAGATAGGTTACCTGTTACTTCTTTTCTATACCTTGCTATAAATGGAATCGTATTTCCCTCATCTATTAGTTTTATTGTAGCTTTAACCTGTTCTTCTTTTATAGAAAGTTCTAAAGCCAGTTGTTTACAAATATTATTCATATAATTTAACACCTACTCTAATGCTTATTATATTCTAAAAAAAAAGAAAAAACAAGAATAAAATAGGTATATATTAATTAATATTTATCACATACTAAATTTGAGGTGTTATGCGTGATAAAAAAAAGAACAGTTTTAATAACTGGTGCAGGTTCTGGGCTTGGAAAAATGGCAGCTATTTCTCTTGCAAGAAGAGGTCACAAAGTTTACGCAACCGCTTTATATGAAGAAGAAGTAAATAAACTAAACGATATAGCCCAAAAAAATAATTTAGATATTATTTCATTTAAATTAGATATACGTATATCAAAAGATAGAGATAAGTTAAATTTCATATCTTTTGATACCCTAATAAATAATGCTGCAATCGGAGATTCTGGTTCAATTTCTGAAATACATATATCAAGAATAAAAAATGTTTTTGATACTAATGTTTTTTCTAACATAGAGATAACTAAAGTAGCTATAAAAAAATTTATAAAAATGGGTTATGGTAAAATTATATTTATAGGATCCATGGCAGGAAGAGTTGCAATAGAATTTTTAGCTCCTTATTGTATGTCCAAATTTTCAATAGAAGCAATCGCAGAATGTTTAAGACAAGAATTAAAAAAGATAGAATACGCTAATATAAAGGTAAAATTGATAGAACCTGGCGCTTATGCTACTGGTTTTAATAAAGAAAATTACTCGAAAAAATACGAATGGATGAAAAACTCCTCTTATTTTAAGTTTAGACTTGATACACTAAAGTATAAGGAAGAGAGGACTTGGAATTTTATCGAAAGTAAAAATTTCAAGTCCATCATAAAAAAATATGTTAAGGCTGTCGAAGCAAACAATAATAAATTTAGATATTCTGCTCCATTTATACAATATATTTTTACAAAGTTAAGAGTATTATTTGGAATTTCATAATTTTATGTATTGCATAAAGGTAAATAAAACAATACCTTTATGCAGAAAATTAATTCATCATTCCCATTTGATTGCAACCGCATTTGTTTTGAGGCATTTGCATCATAAATGGTACCTTCATGTCATATTTACATTCACAATTAGCTTCAAATGTTTTTATATTTGGCATCATACATTTATTATGTGACATATTACAACATTCTAGGTTAGATTTGTTACCACCGCAACAACATCTATCTGACATATTTTTTCCCCCTTAAGCGTTTTTAAACGCTAATATATTTTATGTTTTAACTATTTCTAAGTTACAAAAAAGACACTAAGTTTTTCTCTTAATGTCTTTTTTAAGGATCTGTACAATCTTCTTTTTGATGAAGTCTCATAGATAGAAATTCTGCCACTGCAAAATACTTATCTATAATTCCTACTAAGTAAGTCATTCCATATCTTGGAAAGAAAATAGTAATTGGCCACATATGCTTTTTTATCATCTCTCTTTCCTTTTCATTTAATGAAAAGTACTTGCTTGCATTTTCAAGAGCAATTTTTCCATGTATTATAGCATGTGAAGATGTAACATTGTGATAACTATTTTTATACTCTCTCCAATCATACAAAAACATATCATGTAAAAGACCTGCCCTTGCAATAGATACATAGTCCCATCCGAATTTTTGAGCTACAAGATATCCGACATATGACACATTAATACAATGGTCATAGCATGAAGTATCACCATGTTGCACAAATTTTTTCATTTTTAAGACTTCACTATGAAATATTATATCTTTTACTACTTCAAGGTAAGATTCATCATTTAGTGCACAATTTACAACATGCTTTACTTTAAGCATATGTTCTTCTCCTTTCATTTGAAAATAGATTTGTTATTCAAAACAATAATATTATATACCTTTTTTATTATTTGTCAAATACACCGTTAAAATACAAAAAACAGGTCAAGTTTAATCCTTGACCTGTATATACATATGAAAAGCGTTTGTTTTTTTACATTTTAATTAAACATATATCACCTTCTATTCGGCTTATCTAAAATCTTTCTAAAGTTATGTTTATATTTTTCATAACTTTTGTATCACCTCCGTTTCATTGACTTAATTATATAATCCAAATGTGTTAATTTTGTGATACCAAAGTTAAAGATAAGAGAAATTAGTTAGTTTCTATAAGTTTTTTTATTTCTTGCATTTTTCTTTTAGTTGCTATATATCCAGCATTTACATATGCATCTGTTTTTGAACAATCAAGTAAAAATCCATTAGCTATCTTAGGTACTACATTTATATCAGCCATTTCTATTTCTCCTTCATTAAGACTTTGTCCCATTATTTCAAATGCTTTTAAAGTTATATTTATAATATTATATTGCTTATTATTCTCGTCTATGTTATCAAAAGAAACTGCGATAACTTTATCTGCTCCCATTTTCTTTAAAATACTTACAGGAGTATTTACTGATGTACCACCATCTATATATATTTCATTATCAAATTCTTTTGGAATAAAAACAGCTGGAAAACTACAACTTGATCTAACAATAGATGCTATATTTCCATAATATCTATACTGTCTTGATTTGTCATTGCTCTCATTTATTTTTCTACTCAAATAATACACAGTTTGCTCATTTTTTAAACTTACTGCTGGTATTGCAAGAGGAATTTTCACTTTAGAAATATCTGTTATACCTTTTTTATAACAATATCTATATAACAAATTTTCTAAATTGTCACCCCTTGAAAATCCTTTAATATGAATTTTCCCTGTAAATAATGATTTTAAAACTTTAAGTGGAATTGATCTATCAACTTTTCCTATATATTTACAATATGTATTAAAAATACTAAGTATCTGCATTGGCGTATATCCCACAGCATAAAGGGTTGATATAATGCTACCACTACTAGTACCTGACAAATAATTAATATGTATTCCCTCTTCTTCTAAAGCTTTTAACACGCCAATATGAGCAGCACCTTTTGCTCCTCCACCACTAAGTGCAAGTCCTATATTCAAAAAAATACACCTCCTATTCTAAAAAGAATACTTGGTGTATTTTATGCCAAAATGTAAATTTTAGTTACTTAAAACATTTTAAGTTCATCATCTTCTATGAAAACTCTTTTTCCATAAAGCTCTGATACTACATCAGACACTCCAAAGTTTTCATCATAGACTTTTTCGACGACATCTGCCGCTTTTCCTGAAATTTTAATTTCCTTGTTTTTGTCAATCACAAGGAAAAATTCTTTGCTATTTGCTATTAAGCTTAAATCATTATATTCCACATTTTCGTCTGTAAGAGATGCTGCCACATATCCTTCAAAACATTCAAGTTTTTCACTCTGTCGTGAAATATTTATGACCTCGAGATAAGTGCAGACTGCAACTACAGACAGTACCAAAATTATTATGGCACTGAATATTCTAAGCCGTTTTTCTGTAATAACTACTTTCATTTAAAAATCCTCCATTTGTTGAACTTATTATTTTCGCGAATACTAGAAATTATAGCACATTTTAGTATACTTGTCAACATAAATTCCTATTTTTCTAGCACTACATCACCATTTATACTTATGCTATTTACATCATATGCTTCAATTTCAATATTTATGTCTTTATATTCATTTATATTATTATTTATGTATATTTCTCCATTTTTTCTATCTATACTAAATACATTAAGAAAAGTTTCATCATAAGCCTTAATTATTCCGAATGCAGTATTATTTGTTTTATATATGCCACTAATTTTAATAAAGTAACCACTCTTTCTTTCCGCACTATTTATAACTTTTATCTTTAACTTTGTATCGCTATCATTTACAATATTTAGTTTTTCTGTATTTATATTAGTAGAGTAAGTTTTTTCTTGGCATCTTTTTAATATATCATAAGTTACCTCCTTAGAGTAAAACACTTTATTTATACCATAATTTATAACACTAAAACCAAGAGAGAAAACTATAATACATGCCGTTAAAAACATTCCTAAAACATCATACTTTATTAAAACGCTTTCTTTTCTTGAATAAAATAGAATTTCACATCCCATTACTATTAATAAAATTGGCCATAAATTTAAAACTACTTTTAGTACATCAAGTGTGAAAAACGTTGCTACTGTAATCATGATTCCGCAGAATATCAAACTAAGGCCAAATGTAAATCTGCCTATTTTAATAACCCTTTTATCTTCCATGATATCTTCCCCCTACTTATCGCCTTTTCCTTTACCAATAAACTTTATACCAAATCCTATAGATGCACCTGCAATTATAATTGATGGTAAATAGTTTAATATCATCCTTATAATCGTTCTCATAAATTCCAATTCATATCTACTTGCAATTGATAAAAGAACATTATTAAGTAATACATAAATTCCTATTAAAATAAATATTACTGCTATAAAATTATTCTTTTTATTAAAATTAATTCCTAGTGATTTAAATCCATCACTTGCAAAGATGTATTCATCTTTCATGCTATTTTCAGTTCCAATTTTATTTCTTATATTATATGTATCAAAAAAACTATATGCATATACTATAAGAGCCGGCATAACAAATATTGGAAGTGAAGTCATAATTGCTATAGATATACATGTTACAAATAAAATACAAATTGATACTCCTCTTTTCATATAATCTTGATACATTTGACCTGCACCCGGTATAAAACTAAAACAAAATGTTAAAAATAAATTTTTTTTCATTATTTTCCCCCTCTTTCTAAATTAATTGGTGTTACAAAAAACTCATTTATCTTACTTATAATACTATTAATTTCTTCACTATTTTCCTGTCTAGCAGATTCTATTTCCTCGCCGTTTGTTTTACTTACAAATCCAAAAAAGTTCCATATAATAAGTGCAATCAGTGTAAAACACGCTACCTTTAAATAGTCTGTCATCCTAAATTTATTTTGTTTTTTATTATCAGTTTTTTCATTTGTTATTTTACTTAAAATTCTATTTTCAAGTCCTTCTTCATAAGGAATGTCATTATTATTTTCAATGCTATCCAAATATGAATTAAATTTATTTTCATCTTTTAAAAGTTCTTCAATTTTTAATATACTCATTTCCTCTTTACTCATAATAATTAACACCTCCATTTTTTTCAAGTTCTTCTTTCAACTTTATTTTTGCCCTATACATTTGAGTTTTTACTGTCCCCTTAGACGTCCTAGTCTTTATTGCAATTTCATCTAATGTAGCTTGATTTATATAGTAATCATATACTAAATTTTTATATGGACCCTTAAGCCTATTTATAGCCTCAAGAACTAATTTTTTCTTTTGCATATTAAATATTTTCTCATCCATATTGTTTTCATCCATATAGCTTTCAAGTGCTTCTGTATTTACATCTGTAATATAATTTTGTCTGGTTATTTTAGATTTTAGATAATCCCTACATTTGTTAAGTGCAATCTTACATATTATATTTTTTATTTGATTTTCATCTAAGTTACCATATTCATCTATATGTTTATAAAAACTTATAAAAGTTTCTTGAGTGATATCTTCTATGTCATTTGAAAAACTAAGGGAATCATAACATATTTTATAAACTATTTTAGTATACTTTTTTACGACTTCATTAATATTCAAAAAATTTCCCTCCCTTTGCTTTTCTTTTTACTACTTGTAACGATATTATAACAAAATAGATAACAAAAAAATACCATTATTTTAAAAACAATGATATTTTTATTTGAAATTATTACTTAAGACCTACCCAAGTAGAAAAAGTTGCATAATCTTCTTCATTATTTCTTTTAGAGCATCTATAAGAATAAAAGTCTTCATTATTGCAAGCTGTACAAATATTGCATACATCAATATTTTCTTCCAAAATTCCAAAATTAATAAAATCCGATTTTATTAATTTTATCAAATCTATATAAAATTTTTTTGAATTTTCTTCATAAGTAATATATTCTTCTTCGTTTTCCCATATATTAGTAAAGTTTTTCTTAAATTCCTCTTCTTCACTACTAAAGCAACATTTCCTAATAGAGGGGCCAATACATACTATTAGATTTTCTTTTTTTGAGCCAAATTCATTTACCATTTTTTCTACTGCCTTTAAGTATATTCTTTTTAGTACACCTTTCCATCCAGCGTGAATATTTGCAATGATATTGTTTTTAGTATCATACACCACTATAGGGTTACAATCTGCTGTAGTCACAAAATTATATGTATTCTTTTCTTTTATTATATAAGCATCATACTCTCTAGTAGAAAAGTTAAGATAACTAAACTCATTTTTATTTTTATTATCAACAACAAGTATATTATCAGTATGTGCTTGATTTGCCTTATATACATTTTCTATATTAATATCATTTATTTCACACATTTTTTCTACATTTTTTATTACATTTTCTATTTTATCTCTTCCTAAATTTCTAAAATTAAGGCTTCTATATATTGAGGAGCTTACACCACCTCTTCTTAAAGTTACCTCTACCATAATTTTATCACTATATTTATCAAGTTTATTAAATGTTAAGTATTCTATGCCATTTTTTTCTCTATGCGTTACAATATTATCACTATATTTCAAAAAATTACACCTCTATTTCCCTACCAAGTTTAAAAGAATATATATATTCTTTTATAACTTTTTTATTAAATAATCTTTCTAAAGCTTCCTTATAAATATCAAGTTGCTTTTTATAAAGTTTTATATACATATTTTCATCTAATATATTATCTGTTTTAAAATCAACGAGTATTATATTTCCTTTATCGTCTTCATAATACAAGTCTATAATTCCCTGTATTGCACTTTCTGAAAAGCTACTATTTTTTAGAATGAATTCTCTTTCTCTACCTATTTTTTGAGATTGCCTTAACTGCTTTCCAATTTTAGAATTTAAAAATTTTTCTAAATCTTCTACATTTATATAATTCATATCTCCTTTAGTTATTATTCCCTCTTTATATTTTTCATCTATAAATTTTTTTATTTGTTCTTTTTCAAAGACATTCTTAAAGTCCAAAATTTGCAATATAAAGTGTATTAAAGTTCCTTTTCTTGCAGGAGTCAATATTGAATCAGAATTCTTTGATAAACAAGATGGTACCTCAACTTTAAGACTACTTGCACTAAATTCCCTCTTAAGACTACTTACACTTACTCTTTCTGGTATTTTTTCCATTTTCTCTATAGACTCTACTAACGATACATTTTTCTGTATATCTCTTATAGCTTCTTTTAACCTTTTTTCATCACATTCACTATAAATAGAATCTATTTTTTCTTTTAGATTATATCCTTTTTTTTCATTTTCCTCAGATATTTTTAATTTTGACGTAGTTTGTATTACGTTAAAGTCTATCACATCTTTGTACATATCGCCTAGTTTTATTACAGTTAAAATATTTTTAAGATAAGATTCATTTTTTAAAATAACGCATGGATCTATTCTTTCATCTTTTTTTATTATAAATAGATTACTTACATATTTAAAATAATCTTTTACATTACCAAAAACTATTAACTTTTGTTTAGCTCTTGTAAATGCAACATATAAAAGTCTTAATTCCTCACTCTTTATTTCATTTAATAGTTTTGAGTTTATTGCCTGTTTTATAACAGATGGATAAGAAACATTATATTCTTTATTTACAATATTTATTCCCACTCCAAGTTCACTCTCAAAATTAATTTTTTTATTTAATTCTTTTGTATTGTATTTACTTGCAGTATCTGCAAGTATAACAATTGGAAATTCAAGTCCTTTAGATTTATGTATTGTCATAATTCTTACAACATTTTCATTTTCTCCAATTACTTTTGCACTTGCACTTGATGTATCTACTTTATTTGGTAAGTTATCAATATAGTTAATATATTCACTAAGCACACTTCCATTTTCTTTTTCAAATGATACTGCTAAATTTAAAATTAAATCAAGATTAGCTTTTCTTTGTTTAGAATCATCTGCAAGTAAAAATTTATAATATATACCTGTTTCATTATATATTTTTATTAACAGTTCTCCTATTGTCATACTTGAAGCAAAATTTTCAAACTTATTAATTAAATTTATAAAATTTAGCACTTTATCTTTTAATTCTTTATTTATTCCATTTTCTAAATATTTTTCTAAACATTCATAAAAACTTATCTTTTTATCTTGATTTCTGATTTCTACCATTTCATCTAAATTAAACATTCCCACAACGCTATACATAAGAGCTACCAATGGTATATCTTGAAATCTATTATCTATAACTCTTAGAAAATTTAAAACCATCTTAACCTCTTCACTATCAAATATGTTACTAGAGACATCTGAAAATACTGGTATGTTTAATTGTTTAAATACATTTTCTATTACATTTGCTCTGTTTGACATACTCCTTAGCAAAATCACTACATCTTTGTATTCTACATTTTTTATTTTTTCTCCCACAGAAATTTTTGAACTAGCTACTAATTGTTTAATCCTTTTTCCTATATAGTATGCTTCAACTTCAAATCTTTTTAGCTCTTCTATTTCTTCTTCACAGTCTTTTTTTTCAACATCTTCCAATGATTCTTTATTATCATTTATATCTATAACATTTACTTCCGTCCTAAAATTTTCTCCATCTATTTTTTCATATGTAGCACCACATTTAAGTACTTCTATGCCAGAATAATTAATATCGCCTACTTCTCTTGACATTATATTCTCAAAAATATAATTTATAGAGTCAATTACTTCACTTCTACTTCTAAAGTTTTTTGCAAGTACTATTTTTGTATCATTCTCACTTAAATCATTTTTATTATACTCTTCGTATGTATCGCTTTTTTTAATAAATATCTCTGGCATGGCTTGTCTAAACCTGTATATACTTTGTTTAACATCACCTACCATAAATCTATTATTTCCTCTTGAAATTGTATTTAAAATTTCCTCTTGAATATAACTTGTATCTTGATACTCATCAGTATATATTTCCTCTAAATTTTCTTGAAATTTTTCTGCAACATCAGTTATCTTTCCATTATTTATTAAGATTTCATAAGCTATGTGTTCTATATCAGAAAAATCAATTGCTCCTTTTTTTGATTTTAGTGATAAAAATTCTTTATCAAATTCTTTTAATATATATATAATATATTTTAAATACTCATATCCTATTTTATTTTCTCTCACTATATTTGATGATGTGTCATATATTCTTTTTTGACAAGATGCTATAGTCTCCTTTAATACTTTTTTTCTAAATGTAGCAATTTCTTCTTTAATATCTACTCTATTACCTTTATATGTAGGCATTTTTTTAAATTCTATCTCGTTTAATGCAGTATATAATGCGTCCCAGTTATTTGAAATATTTAAAATAGAGAATATATTATCTAGATCTTCTTGTAAAGTAGAAACTATTTTTTCAAATCCTTCAATACCCTGAATTCTAGATATTTGTTCTTGAAGTTTTATAAATACAAGTCTTAACTCTGATATAACCTCATCATATATTTGTTTTCCAAAATCTAGAGTATATAAATTTTCAACTTCTGATGAACAATTATATTTTTCTGCTTCTTTTTCTAAAAATTCAAATGGCATAGTAAAGCTTCTTATATAGTCATATATTAAAATTAATTGTTCTAAAAGTTCATCCTCTTTATAATTAAATAGCTGTAATAAATTTGTTAAATTTTGGTTTTTCTCTTTTGCATATTCTTTTTCAATAATATTCGTAATAGCTCTTTTCTTTAAAATATTAGTGTTTGCCTCATCTAAAATTTTAAATTCTGGATCAAGCGAAACTCTATCAAAATTACTTCTTATTATTTTCAAGCAAAATGCATGTATGGTAGATATATTAGCTCTATTTAAAATACGTATCTGTCTTTTTATAAAGCTCTTGTTTGTACCTTCTTCCTTATATTTTTCACTAAGTTTTTTTGAAAGTTTATCTCTAAGTTCAAGTGCAGACGCATTAGTAAAAGTAACTACTAAAATTTTATCTATATCTATTTCATCTATAAGTACTCTATTTATAACACGCTCAATTAAGACTGCAGTTTTACCACTACCTGCAGAAGCCGTAACAAGAATATTAGAATTTCTTTTATTTATTGCACCTTTTTGTTCATCTGTCCACTTCATATACACATACGTGGTATATACTAAAAAGTATATACCACTCCTCCTTTTTATAATAATTCTTTTACCTTACTTGTAATAGAAAAATATGTAGTACCCTTAACTGTTATTCCCTTCAAATAATATGCATGAAGAGTATCTGGTGTTAGCACGTAAACATCATTTTCTCCATTTTTATGGTTTCCTCTTGTACTCTTATTAACTCCTATTTTTTCTAAATCTACAATTAAAAATTGCTTTCCAAGATTATCACCATTTAGCTCTAATTCTTTTTTAAATTCTTCCTTATTTTTATCTCCTACAAGTTTTAGTATATCATCTTTATCTATAACATCGAAACTTGACAGTCCATTTTCTATGTAACGTGCCCCACATGCATCTTCTACTTCCTTTAAATCGTTTCCAAATGCAGAGATAGAAGAATTTTGCACTGTAGATCCAACTGCTATTACAGAAAGAGTTAACAATACTAAAGCTATTACAATCATAGTTATTAAAATTATTAATGATATACCACTTTTTTTATTATTTTTCATATTAACCTCATTAACCTCTATTTTATATACATAATAGGTCTAAATCCTATACTTACACTTTGAATATTTGATACAACGTATCTTATGCACATTACTCTTTGTGAAGCTTGCAAGTTATACGCTGCTCCTCTTAATACATACGCTCCATTATATTGTTCTGTCGTAATTTCTGATACATTTCCTGCCAAATCGTATATATTATTTGTCTTGTAAGACTCGCTAGCCCCTGTTTTAACAATACTTGCGCTAAAATTGCCTATTGCTTCATTTCCTTTTAAACTAGAAGACACTACTACCTTATCAACATTATACTTAGAATATTTAAGCCAACTTACTATCATATCATACGCGCTTGAACTCATAATAGTAGTTTTTATATTTTCATTGCTTGTATACATATTATTTGACATTTCTATAGCTTTTTGGAAAGATATATTAGTCATTGGATCTTTTCCTCTTTGACTTAAAATTATCTCTGAATTTGAAGCATCAACTCCTGCCTCAAAGCGTGCTACATAAAATCCTCCATATTTTTCAACACTTTTTTTGAATTCATCCTCATATACTGAAGTTTCCAAAAATTTATCTTTGTTATTTAATGTTGAAATAGTACCATTTACATTAAAGATTTTTCTTTCAAATTTAACGTTTTTTCCATCTACTGGAATCCAAACAAATTCATTATACTTAGATGCCCCATTACTAACATCTTGTATAACAAGACCATTTTTTGCGTTTCCTTCAATATAAGAAAAACCACTTGGAATATATGGATTATAATATTTTGAATTTTCTTTTATATTAGTTCCTTTTAATATCTCACTTAAATTAAGTTCTATAACTCTGGTATTAGCCCCTGAAGTAACTTTTAAATATACTTTTTCATCTATTCCACTCATATTACTAATTGTAACTGCGCTGCCTGCCTTAAATATCAAGCTATTGTTTGCATAAGATTTTCCATTTGGAGAATAACTTACATTTCCAGATATAACACCTGTACCATAGAACGAGATTATTATTTCATTTTTCTTTAAACTAGTTAGTGAATAATAAATTTCATTTTCAATTTCTGTTTCAAGTTCTATTGCATCTGACATATTTCCTGCATTATCAACTATCACAAGTTTAATTGAACTTACTCCTTTTGGAAGGTCAATGGAAATTTTGCCATCACTATCAGGAATTACCTGTCTACCAGCATTTTTTAAATATTCCCTTGTTATTTTACTTCCAGAATAATATGCAACTTTTCCTTCTTTTGAATCGTCTCTATCATATGTTGTAAAATATTCATATCTTACTTCTTTAACTCCACTACCAACATCTGCTACATAAAAAGTTATATTATTTGTCATTTCATCTTTTGTCTCTACTTTAGGTGTTTTAGTAACCTGAGTTGGCCTTGCAATATCAATGTTTGAAAGATCAACTTTAACGCTTGCGAGTATATTTTTATCCTTATCTTGTTTTTCAACTATAATATATTTTTTTTCATTAGAAAGATTGATAAGTGCGTTTTCATCCTCTAATGAAAAATCTTTATTTATTTCTTGTAACGTATTAAAGGTTTTACTAAAGTTTCCTTCACTTGTTTCAATATTTTTCTTCTTTCCATTAAACTGGACTAACAGACTTTCCCCACTTTCCATATAAGTATCTATTTGTATTCCAAGTTCATTTGTCCATCTTTTAGTTTTCTTTGTAACTTTCACATCCCCTGATATTGTTATTTCAGAGTCTTTTTCTTCTTGCCCAATATATTCTTTTCTAACTGCATGTGCCCCTGTCATAGCTTGACTAATAGAAAAGTAAATATTTCCTTTGGCTTTAATTCCTTCTAAATAATAAACATGATGTGAGTTTTCTACTATTACAAAACTATTTTCGTTATAATTTGTTCTCGTAACTCCTATCTTATTTAAGTCTAATCTATAAAAATTCTCAAAATTACTATCACCATTTGAATTTAATTCTGCTTCAAAACTTGTTTTGTCAGGAACTTCTTCTAATATAGCTACCTTACTAATAACCCCAGTTTCTGGAATCGATGGAAGTTCTTTATTCTCGAAATAATAAAGTGCAACCGCTTCTTCTATATTTGACATTTCTTCTGCAAAACTAGATATTCTAGAATTTGATATATTATTTGAAATCACTGCAATTGATGTTGTTATAAGTATAAGTGCAATTAAAATAGTAAGAACAAGAGCAAAAAATGTAACACCTCTTTTATTCATATACTCCTCCATTTTTTACATATATTTATGTACTTATTTTATATCATAATCTCCTCTTATGCAATACAAAAAAATACTTTTATAAAAATAAATTCTACCAAAAATATTGGTAGAATCATATTTTACTTTTAAAATGCTAGACATATACGAAATCCATTATGCGGAGCAGGTCCACCACTTGCAAGACCAATAAAGAATATTCCAGCATTTGCTATTCCATCTGCCCATCTGCCGCATCTTGTAGTTACAGGGCTACCACTTGTAAGAAATTGATACCAATCGCTGTTCCATCCTTTTGTTTCATTAATAGCATCGCCTTTTTTATTATCTACTGTATACAGTGTTACATACTTTGTACTCTCACTTGTAGCAGAGGTTGCCATAGCATTATTCCAAACAGGAGTTGATGCTCTTCCACCCCTTAAGTATCCGGCTGTTCTTTCATATATACAGCCACTCATGTCAAACACTCCTGTCATATTTTTTGTCGTACTAGAGGCTACACCTTCTGCAGTATTTGTGCTGCTATATCCTGTAACTGCGTATATATATGCCTTATCACCACTAGTGCCATTTTTTACATATATACTATTTGATAAAGTCTTATTATTTGGTACAATTTCATTCATTGCAGATGCATTGCCATTTAATCCATATTTACTGTGTGCAAGATATGATACTGCACCAAATTCGCTATTTTTCATCATATGACTGTTGATATTTTTCAAATTGTACATATCTTTTGCATTTTCTACTTCTCTTGAAATCAAAAATACATCTGAAGCACTTATGTTATTATAAGCATACGTAAGTGGCGTAAATACTGGATAAGACATCTTTGTACTTGAAACTGCAATTTTACCATAAAAGTTATTAGGATATGTACTATTAATTGAAGTATATGCTAGATTTGAATATTTAACTTCTCCAACAGTTTTGCCTTCTTGGCCATACTGATATCCTGCAGCATATTTTGCGACCCAAAATCCTTGTAGTTCTTTATCCCATCCACCATTTTCAATATCTGTTGTAAACGCTGGATGTATAATGTATCCATCATCAGGAGTTGCACCAACATTAATAAATTTTACATCTATGGTTTTATTTTCATCATCTATCTTATATTCATATCTTGGTATCCAAACAAAATACCCTGTAATATTACCATCGCTATCTTTTGTTATAGCATTTGCCCAATTTTTTGTATCATAGTTATACCAATTATTCCACTCATCTTTGGTACTTGATATCGTAAGTTCTATCCATTTTTTTGTAGAACTGTTATAGTATACTGGAATCAATCCTGTATAATCAACTTTAGGAATATTTATTTCTTCATCAGAATCCCATCTACCATCAAAGTTCGTTGCACTAAAGAAATTTGATGCGTCAACTTGTATTATCCTTACTTCGTTAACAGTTCCACATGTCACAGTTATTCTTACATATATATAGTCTTTAACATTTTCAAGTCCTGTATATGTTACATCAGATATATTTTTTACTGCACCATGATTTTTTAAGTTCTTTTCTTGATACTTTTCACCATCAGTAGATACTTCTGTTTTAAATGCTGTAACCGTATTAGTTGTCGTAACATTTGCATTGAAAGTTATTGAACTTTCAGTTCCTGCTATAGTTTGATATCCTATAAAAATGGGTGTTTTTGTACTTATTTCAATTAAATTAGTACTATTTAGAGCATTATCAACTACCACATACTTAATGCTAGTAACGTTCTTAGGGAGTTTAATTGAAACTATCTGTTCACTTCCATTTAATTTTATAATTTTTCCACTCTTTAAAATATTTTCAACCGAATAATCATTTTCACTTTCTAAAAATAGAGTTTCTCCATAGCCATTATCTTTTTTATAATATTCATATCTTAACTCTTTTAAACCACTTGTGCCATCTTTTAAACTAATTGTTATTTCATTATATTTGTCATATGATGATATAGATGTATTATCGCTAACAACCGGTAACGTGGTTTCATAATTTGACATATCAAGCTCTATTTTTCCAACCTCTTCTGTAAGTGATTTTTTTATTATAGTTATAGTCTTTTTATCCTGTGAAAGTTCACAAAAAGCCTGAGACTCTGCTGCAGAAAATCCTACATCTGTTAAATTATTTATTTTCTTATTATAGCTTTGACCCGCTTTAGTATCTAACTTTTTTTCAACAACATTTCCAAGTTTATCTAAAGCATTTATATATAAACTATTATTAGAATCTATAAAAGTAGAAATTTCAATTCCAAGTTGATTAGTCCATCTGTTAGTTTCTTTTTTTACTGTAAGATCACCCGAAGTATAAGTTTTTGATACTTCCTCATCCTCTTTACTATCAATCTTTGTATCACTAATTTTCGAAGAATTTGAAAAATAATAAACCTTTTTTACTTTAATTCCTTTTAAATAATATACATTAAATGAAGGGTATGCTACTACATAAACATCATTATCATTTTCTCCACTTCTTGCGGTTCCTCTAATAGTTTTATCAAATTCTAATTTTCCAAGATCCACTTTATAAAATGATGTACTCTCATCTTCACCATTAATTTGCACTTCATTTTTAAATTCATCTGCACTGGATGAAAGAGCTGATATTTCGTCTATACTATACTTTTTTGTATAAAGCATTGGAAGCTCACTATTAAATGTATAGTATTCTTTTATTGCTCCTTCTATATTAGTTATTTCTTCTCTAAAAGCCGTCAGGCTAGAATTTTTTGTAATATTATTTATTGCTACTATAGACACAGAAAGTATTATCGCTGCAAGCACAATTGTAACAATTAATATTAGCATCGTTATTCCCTTTTTTGTTTCCATATAATTCACCTTGATAATATTATACCCATTAGAAAAATTTTTTTCAACCTTTTATATTTAGCTTTTTAAATATTTTACAAATCTAAAGTATTATGTTATAATTATCTAGGTGAAAACGACATTGGAAAAAGAAATAAATAAAATAAAAGATTTAATAAATGGTAATATAAAAGAGATGTTTATAACTTCTTCTTCAATGGAAGATACTAAAAAACTTGGGAAAATATTTGCAAGTCTTAGTACAAAAAATACTTGCCTAGCACTAAATGGCGAACTGGGATCTGGTAAAACTGTTTTTATGAGTGGTTTTGCTGAATATTTTGGAATTGAAGACGAAATATCAAGTCCTACATTTACTATAGTAAATGAATATTCAAATAATATTTTTCATTTTGATGTTTACAGAATCAAAGATGAATCCGAATTTATAAATAGTATTGGTGACGAATATTTTGATAGAGGTATCTGCGTAATAGAATGGGCTGATATAATAAAAAATATTCTACCAAGAAGAACTATTTTTATAGATATAACAAAGGACGAAATATTAGAAAATATTAGAAATGTACATATTTGGAGGAAATAAAAATGAATATACTTTCAGTAGATACAACAACCAAAGAAGCAAGCGTAAGCTTAAGATTTGATAAAACTACAGTTACAAATAGCATTAAAAATGAGATTACACATTCAGAAAAGTTTTTACCACTTATAGATAAAACGCTCAAGGAGAGTAAACTTTCTTTGAAAGATATAGATAAATTTGCTTTATTAAACGGACCAGGTTCATTTACTGGAATAAGAATATCTCTTGCAACAATAAAAGCTTTTTGCCAAGTTTATAAAAAAGATATTTTTTCTATCTCTTCTTTAGAAGCATTAGCATATATGGGATATAAAAAAAGTAAAAACGACTATATAGTATCATTAATAGATGCTAAAAATGATAGAGTTTATTTTAATATATACAAAATGGAAAATATAGAAGGTAAAATAAAAATATCACATCAATTCTCTACAAATAATGAGTACCTAGACGATGCAAAAGAATTTATACAAAATTATTTAAAAGAAAATAATATTAGTGATTACTTTGTAATATCTAATTTTGAAAACGATTTTTCAAATTATTGCTACTATCCTACAACAGAAGATTTAATTGAAATTTATTATAACATATATGATATTTCATCATACACTTATAATTCTTATACTTTGAATGCTATTTATGAAAGAAAATCTCAAGCTGAAAGGATAAAAGAAGATGGAAAACATTAATATCAATCTGGCAACTATAGAACAAAAAGCAGAAATTCTTTCTATATTAAAAAGCTCTTGTGAAAACTTGATATCTAAAGAAAATTTGGAAAACGATTTAAAAAACGAACGTTGTCTATATTATATTGCATATTTTAAAAATTTACCTATAGCATATATTGGTACGTCTTACATATGTGAAGATATGGATATAATCGACATTGTAGTAACTCCAAAATACCGCCAAAAGGGAATTGCCACTTTATTAATGAATAAAGTGATATATTTTTGCAAGGAAAATAATATAAAAAGAATTTTACTTGAAGTTAGGCAAAACAATGCCCCTGCTCTATCTTTATATAATAAATTTAACTTTACTAAAATATCTACTAGAAAAAATTATTATAAGGATCAAGACGCATATATATATGAATTAAAATTATAGAAAATATTAGTGCTTAATATTTTCTATTTTTTTATAAATTTTGTTGAATATTTTTTTAATATATAATACAATGTAAGAAGTGTTATATTGATTTACTAAAGATATATATTTTGGAGGAACTTATGAATAAATTTAAAGAACTAAAATGGTCTGAATTAAAATCTCAAGCAGATGAAAAATTCATACAATTTGACTCTACTAATGATTATGAACCTTTTAATGGTATAATTGCTCAAGAGCGCGCATTAAATGCAATAAAAACAGCTATGCAAATACCACAAAAAGGATTTAATCTTTACGTATCAGGAAGTATTGGAATTGGAAAAACTTCTTATGCTCTATCAATAGTTAATACTTTAGCTAGCAAACAAAAAGTTCCAAATGATTATTGCTATGTATATAATTTCGATAATCCAAATGAACCTATAGCAATAAGTTTAGAGCCTGGTATGGGGCTTGAATTAAAACAAGATATGAATAGATTTATATCTACTCTACTTTCTAGACTTTCAAAAGATCTTGCTGGTGATATGTTTGAAAAGGAAAAGAAAAACATTAAAGATAGATATGCAAAAATGAAAGAGCAAGTAATGAAAGAATTTGATGCTTCAACTTTTAACCAAGGATTTAAATGCAGAAATACTGAAGGTGGAATTGCATTCTCTCCTGTGCATAACGGCGTGGTTTTAGACGAAGCAAATTTCAATTTACTTGACGCAGCAACTAAAAAATACTTTGAAGAACAAAGTCCAAAAATTCAAGAACAAACTCTAGAAGTTTTAAAAGAACTTGACTCACTTGATAAGAAATGTGAAAATGTTATAAATGAATGGGAAGCTAATCTTGTAACGTTTGCAGTTACTCAATGTATGAGTGATTTAAAAATTAAATATAAAAAATACTTAAAAGTACAAAACTTCTTGTACTCTATTCAAAGTGATGCAATAAAAAATGTAGACGCATTTAAATTTTATGAACAAAGTCAAAAAAAGCAATCAGGTACTAATGTTAATCCTCAACTTATGGCAATGCAACAAAAATATAGACAACCTTGGGAAAACTATAGAGTAAATTTAGTCATAGATAATGATAAACTTGCTTATGCACCAGTAATACTTTCAAAAAATCCTAACTACTTTGACCTTTTTGGGAAACTAGAATTTGAAACTACTCCAACTGGAATAAAGACTAACTATATGATGCTAAAACCTGGACTTATACATAAGGCAAATGGCGGATATCTAATTGTAAATTTAAGAGATTTACTTATGTCAGCACCAACTTGGGAGGCTTTTAAAAGAGTACTTAGAAATCAAGAGTTATCAATAGATAGTTCAAGAGACATAGCCCAACCCGTTACAGTAGTAAGTTTAAAACCTGAACCTATACCTATAAATATACAAGTTATCTTAATTGGCTCTGAAGCAAATTATCAACAACTTTGTAATATGGACGTTGACTTTAAAAAATTATTTAAAATAAAAGCCGACTTTGATGACACATATGATAAAAATAAGGAAAATGTTGAGAAATTAATAAGATATCTTTCTTATATTTGCAAATCTCACTCCCTACTTCCATTTGATAAGTCTGCTATTAAAGAAATAATTTCATATAGTTCAAGATGTGCTGCAAACAAAAATAAATTAACTGCTATTATGCAAGATATTCTTGATATAGCTATTGAATCAAACTTTGTTGCCAAGACAAATAGAAACAAAATGGTTACAGGCGCTGATGTACAAAAGGCTGTTGCTACAAAAAATAAGAGATTCTCGAAATTTAGTGATAATTTAAATAATATGATTTCAGATGGTGATATTATGATTTCAACTTCTGGCAAATCTGTTGGACAAATAAACGGACTTACAATATTATGTAGTGGTAATTCTTCATTTGGTAAACCTGTAAGAATAACAGCAAATACCTTTATAGGAAAAAGTGGAGTTGTAAACATAGAAAGAGAAGTTGCATTAAGTGGTACTTCGCATTCAAAAGGTGTTTATATACTATCTGCTTATATAGGAGAAAAATATGCTCAAGATTTTCCATTATCACTTACTGCAAGTATATGTTTTGAGCAATTATACAATGGCGTAGATGGTGATAGTGCTTCATCAACAGAACTTTATGCAATTCTTTCTTCCCTTGCTAATAGACCTATAAATCAAACTTTAGCAGTTACGGGATCTGTAAATCAAAAAGGAGAAATTCAACCAATAGGTGGAGTTACAGAAAAAATAGAAGGATTCTTTAAAGTATGTAAAGATAAAGGCCTAAATAAAGAAAACGGTGTTCTAATTCCTTACCAAAATGTAAAAAATCTAACTCTAAATGATGAGGTAATTGAAGCTGTAAAAAATGGTACTTTCCATATATACCCTATTTCTACTATTGATGAAGGAATAGAAATTTTAACTGGAATTAAAGCTGGAGAAAAAAATGACGATGGCACATATGAAGAGAATTCAATTAACGACCTTGTATATAAAAAATTAAAATGTTATGCAAATAAAAGTAAGGAATTTGAAAAATAATATAAAAATAAGATCTCACCTAATTTAAAGTGAGGTCTTATTTTATATTAACATATTATATACTCTTACCATTTCTGCATTAGTAAGTATATCGTATCCTAGATCAATATACTTTCTTTTTTTATCATTATAAACTTTCTTAATTCCACCATTTTCATTCTTAGATACGTCTTGTAACAGTTCTTTTACTAGATTATATGCTAGTTTTTGTGTAGCTCTTGTTACACCATTTTGTCTGAAATTGGCTTTCAAGAAATGTGCCATGTACTTTGGATATATGTTTCCATCATACTTTTCAGACTTCTGTGATATCTCCCTTAATCCATAAGGTGTATAAAGTTCTCTAAATATAGTGTCTAAAACTTTAAGTCTCATATTTCCAATTATACAAGGATAAGATAGACTTATAGAGTAAATCATTGATATTGTAGCAACACTTTTTTTATCATTTACATTATTTCTTAATACATTATTTTCACTGTCCCAGAATTCATTTTCAATAAGGTCATCTAATTTTTTATAAGTATTATAGGCTACAATTTCTTCACCTATTCCATGACTTACGATGTTTTCATATATTTTAAGAGCATTATATATTAAACATACACACTCTAAATCTTCTAAAACTAATTCCTTATTTTTATTATTTAACGTATCAACAATTATTTCTTTTATTTGTGGTACAAATACATTTATGTCTGCACCTTTAGAAAAAAGTCTATTTATACTCTCAACAAACCATAATTTAAGCAAAGTAATCTCTTTTAAGACATAAGAATCGTCTAACTTTAATCCGTCTACTTCTCTAATAAATCTTCTAATTTTAATCAATACTACTCTTGCCTCTTTTACCTTATTTAATAACAAATATTGTCCTTCAATAGCTCTTGTTATGTCAGTAACTTTTTTTACAGCACAAAGTATACTATCAAGTCTTATTCCAGAAGAATCTATTATTAATTTAGAGTATTCATTATTATATGGAAGTGAAGGTATTATCTTAGAATCCATATTACATATTTCAAGACCCAATGCTAAATCTTTTAATTCTATAAATTCTTTTTCAATATTTTTAGTATATTTGTTCTCTAGCCTTTCTTTTTTTTCGAAAAGGTCATTTAAATCCTCATCTAGTCCAAAATCCATTGAACAAATAAATAAATTTAACTCCCTTGTCTCTCCCTTTTTTACTTGTATTTTAAAATCTCCAGGCTTAAATAAATCTTCAATTATTTCTTCCTCGTCCAATAAAGAAATATGTTTAACATTACATAGATTTTGTTTGTTTTGTGCATATTTTAATTCTGGTGATTTCATAATTACATTAGTATTTGTCGTAACACTTAAATTTATTATTACACCTTTTTCAGTTTTTCTCTGATTAAATTTTAATTGATTTTCAAATCTCATATTATTAAAATCTCTATTTGTTACAAGTGGCAACACTATAAAATCAGCCTTTGAATCTGTATCATTTTCTATGATATATTTTATTTGCATAAGAGAAGTTCCCTTTTCAAAACATATCATTTTTGTAAGTTTTAACCCATTATCTAATATATATTTCCAAATAAGATTTTTGCCGTCAACGCTTTCTATGTATTCTTGAGTGTTCATTGTTTTAGATTTTGTATTCAAATTGTAAAGTTTATATATTTTATCTCCTACTTCAATTCTTTCAAATACATTAGAAACTAAAACTTTTCCATTTTCAATATATAATCCATGTGATTTTTTTCTAGCCTCAAGTGCTCCAGAAAGAGCCATACATACACTAGAATTATCAGATGCGTATATATTTACATTATCTAGCTCTTTTATAGAATTAATGCCCTTTGCATATTTATACAATTATATTACCACCTTTATTATAATTATTTTTTTGTTATCTTTTTATTATTGTTAAGTGAATCTTCAGTTTTTTTCTTTAATTTTTGAGCCATATTCAATATTTTATTCTCTTGTTCTTTTTTCTTATTTACTATTTTTATCTCGTCTTCTTTTTTATAATTTTTTGAATGTTTTTTATTTTTGGAAAATTTCGATAAAACCTTTGATA
>PPYE01207428.1_pt1 | contig 34649 bp, 29 predicted proteins | sample 1559881 | NCBI WGS metagenome assembly PPYE01 (sample SAMN08240022, study PRJNA423297) | Human gut metagenome, whole genome shotgun sequencing project.
TTTTTATACTTTCTTCTTCCAATTTTAGTTTATTTATATAATCATCTAAATTCTCTATTTTAGATATTTTATCCTTTAAATCCTCTTTATACTTTTCTATTTCTTCAATTGATCCTCCATATTTCCTTTTTAACTTATTTATAAGATCAATTCTATTTAAAATCTTTTCATCTTCAAATCCGTCATTATTTAAATTGCAAAGCACATCACGGGTAAAATCCATCACTTCTTTCATTTCATAATAGGAACTTTCTAATAAATTATATTTACTTTCATATTCTTCATCAATACCTGATAATTTTGAAAAATTCTTCATAACATTTTCAAAAGAATTTATAATATTATTTTCAAATTCGTACTCTACACTCTGCATGTTTGTGATTATTTTTTCTCTATTTTGGATTTTGTTCTTTTTTATTTCTAATTCTTCTTCACTTTCTATTATTCCTGCCTCTTCAATTTCATTTAATTGATATCTCATTATATCTAAATTTCTAATTCTCAAAGAGTCATCCCCAAAATTTTCTTGTAGTTGTTTTTTTATTGATATATATTCATTATACTCTGTCAAATATTTGTATTTTATTTCTAGTATTTCATTTGAAAAATTATCTAAAAGCTCTATATGATATTTCTTATCAAAAAGTTTTTGGTTATCATTTTGAGAATGAATATCTATAACATTTTGCATATATTTTTTCAATTCTCTTATACTAACAAGTCTTCCATTTATTTTACAAATATTTTTACCATCAAAACTTATTTTTCTTGATACCACCACATTTTTTTCTTCTTCAGATATTTTGCTGCCATCAAATATATTTGCTTCTATTAAAACTTCTTCCTCTTTATTTCTCATCATCTCTTTTGAGAATCTTTCACCAGATAGGAGATTTAGTGCATCTATAATTAGTGTCTTTCCAGCTCCTGTTTCACCAGTTAATACATTAAATCCTTCTCCAAGTTCGACATCAATATCTTTAATAATTCCCAAATTCCTAATGTGCAAGTTAGTAATCATATATATCCCTCTTTTCAAACTTTTGTTCTATTATATCATATACTTATTTTTTGTCAACACATTTGTTCTTTTTTGCTTTAAAAAATTACATTACACTAATACAGTGCAATGCAATTTTTATCTATTATATGTCATCTATTTGCCAATCTATTGGCGTTAAGTTATTTGAAACTAAAAATTTATTTGCTTTTGAAAAATGTGAGCATCCTTCAAACCCATACTTTACAGAAAATGGGCTTGGATGTGATGAAGTAAGTATTAAATGTTTTTTATTCGTTATAAGGCGAGCTTTTTGTTTTGCAAAGTTCCCCCAAAGCAGAAAAACAATTGGGGTTTGACTTTTATTTAACTCTTCTATTATTCTATCTGTAAAAATTTCCCAACCTTTGTTTTGATGAGATGCAGGCTTGTCTTTTTCAACTGTAAGTACACTGTTAAGCAAAAGCACCCCTTGATTTGCCCATTTTACTAGATAACCATTATTAGGTATTTTACATCCAAGATCTCTATTTAATTCCTTATATATATTCATAAGTGATGGTGGAATTTTAATTCCAGGATTAACAGAAAAACACATTCCATGTGCCTCTCCAATACCATGATATGGATCTTGCCCTATAATAACTACTTTCACTTTATCATATGGTGTAGTTTTAAGTGCATTAAAAATTTTCTCTTTTGGTGGGAAAATTGTTTTTGTATTATACTCATTTATTACAAATTCATGCAATTTTTTATAATAGTCTTTTTTCGATTCTTCCTCTATAATATTTTTAAAATAATTCAATTTACTTCACCTTTATAAATTAATTCCTTTCGTAATGGCCAAAAACAATTTAATTTTCTTCTCAGCCATTTCTAAATTGCTAGTTTGTCCGTGACCTGGATAAATTTTTACTTTATTTTTTACATCTTCAAATCTACCAAAAATTTTATGAAGAGATAATATCATATCATCTATGGAAGAAGTTTCAAGGTCACATCTACCACAACAATTAGAAAATATAGTATCACCTGTAAAAATAACTTTGTCATTTGCCTCATAAAAACAAACTGATCCTTTAGTATGTCCAGGAGTGCTTATAACTTCGAGCCTTATTTCTCCTGCCTTAAATATTTCACCATCTTTTATAGTCTTTATTTTCTCCTTAACTTCAGGTGATATATTAATATCCATATTACCAAGCATCTTTGAACAGTTTTTATCATCACAAAATAGCATGCTGTAGTCTTCCTTTGAAACTAATACTTCTGCTCCAAATCTTTTTACGATACCATCTAGTGCACCAATATGATCTGCATGTGCGTGAGTAATTAAAACATACTTTAATTCAACTTTATTTCTGTTTATGCACTCAATTATTTTTTCTACTTCATCTGCTGGGTCAATTAATACCCCTATTTTATTACTATCAAATACTACATATGTATTAGTAATATGATTTAATTTATTTACATTGATATTTATCTTTTCTATATTATTCAATTCTATTTTACCCTCTTTACATCATAAACTGAATCTACTTTTCTTAGGTTTCTTATAATGCCTTGAAGTGAGCTACTATCTTGTACACTTACAGTAACATATATTATAGTTTCTTTTTGCATAGTTATTTTTGTATGTATATCATTTATTCTTACTTTAAGTTCACTCAGTTTTGTTATTACATCACTTAAAACTGTATTAGATGTATTTGCATATATAACAATGCTTGTTTCAAAATCAGCTACTAACTTCTCTTTCCATGAAACTTCAATCATTCTATTAGACAAGTTAAGATTTTTTAAATTTTTACAGTCGTTTCTATGAATAGATACTCCATTTGAATAAGTTATATATCCAGATATGCTATCTCCTGGTATAGGATTGCAACATCTTGCAAATTTAATAAGACAGTTATCAATCCCTTTTACTGTCACAAGACTTTTAGCTATATCTTTTTTACTATTATAATTTGCAGATTTTTCTTGAACTAAAATTTTATCTGCATTTACTTCTTTATATATTTCAATTAATTTATGTACCAGTTTTTTTGAAGTAATACTACCAAAACCTATATTTTCGTAACAATCTTCAATACTATGGTAAGAGTATCTCTTTAAAAGTATTAAAATGTTCTTTTCACTTAATAATTCCTCTTTAGGAATTTTAACCCTCTTTATTTCCTTTTCAAATAATTCTTTTCCTTTTAATATATTTTCATCCTTATTTTGCTTTTTCAAAAAGCTTGTAATTTTGTTTTTTGCATTAGTAGTTTTAACATATTTAAGCCAATCTATGCTAGGACCTTTTGAGGAATCTTGGGTAACTATCTCAACAATATCAGTGTTTTGAAGTTTTGTAGAAATTGGAACCATTTTGGAATTTATTTTTGCCCCAACCATTTTTTCTCCTACTTTTTGATGAATTCTATACGCAAAATCAATAGTAGAAGAACCTTTTGGAAGCGAGAAAATATCACCTTTAGGCGTAAATACAAAAACTTCTTGTCCAAATAATTCTGATTTTAATCTCTCTATATCATCTTCTTTTTGTTCTACTCCCTGTTGTAATTCTATCATTTGTCTTAGCCAAACAATTTTTTTATCCAGTTCATCTTGGCCTTGTTTTTTTTCTTTATATGAAAAGTGTGCTGCTATACCATATTCTGCTATTTTATGCATATCCCAAGTTCTAATTTGAACCTCAAATGGTCTTGAATTTTCTCCAAACACTGTAGTGTGAAGGGATTGATACATATTAGTTTTAGGTACTGCTATATAGTCTTTAAATCTTCCTGGTAAAGGTTTATACATATCATGAATTAGTCCTAAGGCACTATAACAATCCTTTACAGAGCCCACAATTATCCTTATAGCAAGAAGATCAAATAAATCTTCGGCCCTGCACTTTTTTTGCTTCATTTTTTTATATATGCTATAAAAGTGCTTTGGTCTTCCATAAACAGTTGCTTCTATTTTTTCTTTTCTTAAAACAGATTCAATTTCACTTATTCTATCTTTTATATATTGTTCTCTTATCTTCTTCTTCTCATCAATTTCTTGTTTTATTTCATTATATTCTGCAGGGTATAATTCCCTAAAAGATATATCTTCAAGTTCCGATTTTAATTGTGACATACCGAGTCTATGAGCTATCGGAGCGTAAATATATAGTGATTCTTTTGCCATATTCTGCCTATATGTCTTGTTTTCGAACTCTTTTATATTCCTCATGTTATATAGTCTGTCTATCAATTTTATAATTACAGTTCTAATATCTCTACCAATTGCTAAAAACATTTTTCTAAATGTTTCACTATCAAGGTTTTCCTTAAATCCATAATTTAGGCATGAAAGTTTTGATATAGTTTCTATCATCTGCAATATATCATCACCAAATAATTCGCTTACCTCTTTTTTATTATAATCATCTAGTTTTACAACTTCATGAAGTATAGCTGCATAAACTGAATCTTCATCAAGCTTCATTTCAATAACTTCTATGGCCACGCCTAAAGTATGCTCCATAATAGTAATATTACTATATCTTTTTTTATCAGCATATTTTAAAAATGCATACTCACAAACCTTTTTTAGTTTTTTATCGCTATATTTTATTTTTTGCAGTTGAAGGCATGATTTTAATTTTTCAAAAATATCTTGCATTATCACTCACTTCCTTAGCTATAAGATTAAATACTCTTTTTAAAATCCTGCAGTATAAGTTGAATTGTTCTTTTACCATTATATTCATTTAATTCTACTTCACATACAACATCAATTTTATCTCCAATTGTTATAGCATCTCTTTTTTCACCTTGTGAGAATCCTACAACATCTATATATTTATTTTTATCTTTTAAAACAAGTTTTAGATGTTTTCCATCTCCAATAGTTCTTACCGCTTGTACTCTTAAATTTCTATATAAAAATAGTGGTGCTCTATTAGATTGGCCATATGGTTTTAAGGTATAAATATCTTTTAACAACTCTACATTCAAATCAGAAAGAGAAATTTCAAAATCTATATCTACTACTTGGCTTAATTCTTCTCCACCTAATTTTTCACATATAACATTTTCAAAGTCATAAATAAATTTTTCTACATGCTCTTCTTCCATGCTAAGCCCTGCTGCAAGTTCATGACCACCAAATTGTATTAAGTCCTCCTTACATTTATCTAGTGACTCATAAAGCGATATTCCCTTAGCACATCTTCCAGATCCTCTAATCATTCCATTTTCTTTAATAAGTAAGATTACTGGTTTATTATACATATTAACTATTCTTGAAGCTACAATTCCAATAACGCCACTATGCCAACCTTCGTTATACAAGACTATACTTGATTTATTATAAAGCTTTTTTTCTTCTATATCTTTCATTGCACTCTCATATATTTCTTTTTCAATTTGTTGTCTTTTTGAGTTTAATTTATCAAGAGTTATTGCAAGTTCCCTTGCAACCTCCTCATTTTCTTCTAAGAATAACTTAACAGCAAGTGAAGCATTCCCCATTCTACCACAAGCATTAATTCTTGGAGCAAGCCCAAATGATATCATAGTACTATCCAGATTTTTAAAATTAACTATATTAAGTAAAGTTCTAAGTCCTACATTATCAGTATTTTCTATCATTTTAATGCCATATTTTGATATTATTCTATTTTCATCAAGCAAAGGTACTATATCTGATACTGTACCGATAGCTACTATATCTAAATATTTTAAATAACTACTCTCATCCATATTAAGTCTGTTTGAAATAGCCTGTAAGCATTTAAATGCTACTCCAACTCCAGCATGAAATTTAAATTTAAATATATCATCCTTCTGTTTTGGATTTACTATACAAAACGCATCTGGTAACACATCACCGCATTCATGATGATCGGTTATGCACACATCAATTCCAAGTTCTTTTGCAAATTCTATTTCACCAACTGCTGTTATTCCGCAATCCACAGTTATTATGAGTTTAACGCCAGTATCTGCTATCATTTTTATAGCATCTTTATTTACCCCATATCCTTCTATTAGTCTATCCGGTAAATAATATGATACATCTGCTGAAAGTTCCCTTAAAAATTTATACATTATCGTTATACTAGTAATTCCATCGACATCATAATCGCCATATATACATATCTTTTCTTTTCTGTCTATGGCATTCATAATTCTTGTAACAATTTTTTCCATATCTTTAATTTCATAAGGGTCTTTTAAATCTTTAAGTGTTCCATTTAAAAAATTCTCTATTTCGTCCTCGCCAATATTTCTTGATATTAATAGTTTTGCAAGGTTGCTTGAAATATTAAATTTATTTGATATTTCTTCTACTTTTTCGATATCATATTTTTTTACATTCCATTTCTTTTGCATCTTATTTCCTTTCTATAATATAATCTTTATATTTTATATTTTACTACATATTAACCAAAAAATAAAGAAAATCTGACAAATATAATAAAAGAAAAGGCTTAAGAAATATTTCTTGGCCTCCTCATTTTAATATATATTTGCCAGTAACTTTTAAAAATAATAATAAATAAATGTATCCAAACAAAAAACCACAAACAACATCTGAAAAATAATGAACTCCAAGACATATCCTAGAAAATCCAACAAGTAACGTTCCCAAAATAGAAAGTACTAAAAAAGATACTTTCAGATATTTGTTTTTAACGAAACGTATAGCCATATATGCTAGAAACCCATAAAATGTTACTGATATCATACTATGTGCACTTGGAAAACTATATCCATTTTCAGGAATTAACATATACTCTAATGGTCTTTCTCTTTTTACTACAAACTTTATTATAAAATTAAGTACATAACATAAGACTATATTTATAGCAAAAATTATGCCAATATTTTTGTTCTTCGCTGTTAAAATAACAAGTAAAACAACGAGCATAATTGCAATAGCAGAACACGATGTTGTTATAACTTTCATTAGTTCTAACGTGTTATATCCTATGTTTTTTGATATAGTGTATGATACATTCTCATCTACTATACTAACTCCAAAATATAATGAAATTCCAATCAATATTGTACAAAATATTATTGGAGAATATATTAATAATACTTTTATCACTTTGTTTTTTTGCATAAATTCATCACAAAAATATATTAACATATATATATTTTTTTTTCAATAAAAAATATCCAACTTCTATATAAAAAGTCGGATACAAATATTTATTATAATATTATGCAAATTAGACCACCACTTCCTTCATTTATTATTCTTTGAAGTGTTTCTTGTAATTTTATCTGTGCCTCATCTGGCATTCTATAAAGCTTATTATGAAGTCCTTCATTTACAAGTTCATGAAGTGATTTTCCAAATATATTAGATTCCCATATCTTTTTAGGATCATTCTCAAATTCAGAAAGTAAATATTTAACTAAATCTTCAGATTGTTTTTCACTTCCAACAATTGGAGATACCTCTGTTTCTATATCTGCTCTAATCATATGAATAGAAGGAGCTGATGCTTTTAATTTTACACCATATTTGTTTCCTTGCCTTACAATTTCTGGTTCCTCAAGTTTTAATTCTTCCATTTGAGGAGTTACTATTCCATATCCTTTTACTCTTACTTCTTCAAGTGCCATAGCTATTTTATCATACTCACATTTCGTTTTAGAGTAGTCTCTCATAAGGTCAAAAATATCACTATCTGCAGAAATTTCAAAGCCTGATTCTTCACTAAGTATTCTATAAAATACACTTGGTACTATATCCATTTTAATTTTAACTGTTCCATCTTCCATATTTGTTTTATCAACAGATACCTTCTCAAATATATCGTTTTCTGAATTAATTTTATCTATTAACTCATTTATCTCTCTTAGAGAATAATCTTTTTCAAAATTATTCTTTACTATGGAGATAACATCTTGCTTTAACCAGTGTTCATATGGAAGAGATGAAAACCAACTTGGCAATTTAAACCCCATTTCACTTACTGGGAATTCTTCAAGTGTTCTTAGGAAAACGTTAGTAAGATCTTCTTCAGTCATATTTGCTATATCTATTGGTAAAACAGAAGCATCATATTTTTCTTCCATTTCATGTGCAAGCCTTAAAGTACTCTGACTTGCTGGTTCTTTTGAGTTTAGCAAGACAACAAATGGTTTATTTATTTCTTTTAATTCTGTTATTACTCTTGTTTCTGCATCAACATAATCTTCTCTTGGAATATCAGTTATACTTCCATCAGTCGTTACAACAAGCCCAATAGTAGAATGATCCTTTATAACTTTTCTTGTTCCTATTTCAGCAGCATCACAAAACGGAATAGCTTCATCTGACCATGGTGTTCTTACCATTCTTGGCATATCGCCATCCAAATGGCCTGTAGCAGAATCTACTAAATATCCAACGCAATCTACTAGTCGTGTTTTCATTTTCACATTTTTGTCTAATGTAATCTCAACAGATTCATTTGGCACAAATTTAGGCTCCGTTGTCATTATCATTTTTCCTGAAGCGCTCTGTGGCAATTCATCTTTGGCTCTTTCTTGTCTATATTCATTCTGAATATTAGGAATTACAAATTTTTCCATAAAATTTTTTATAAAAGTAGATTTACCCGTTCTTACCGGTCCCACAACTCCAATATATATATCACCATTTGTTCTTTGTGATATATCCTTATAAATACTATCGTTTTTCATATTAACCTCCAAGTTTACATTTGTTACTACAAATATATTAAATGTTAAAAAAAATATGAATCAATTATTAAAAAAAAGTAAAGTTATATAAAAACTATAACTCTACTATTATTTTATTATCTTCTACTTTTGAATTTAATCCATTCTCTAGCTGCCAATTATTATACATTTTTAAAATTTCATTGTTCTTATTTATGTTAAACTCACTATACAGTAAAACCTGCTTTTTGTTATCTATATAAATAGGTATCATTTCTATGCTATTTATCTTTTTATTTTCAATATTTAAATTAAAAATAAATGACTGATTACCAACATACATATCAGTATCTCCCATAAAATATCCTGTACTAAAAATTATTGGTTTTCCTTTATATTTTATTATAGGATATACACCAAGTGCGTGTGACCCAATTACTAAGTCAGCTCCACTATCAATTGCCTTATATGCCATGCTCGTCATACTATCTGTTACACCATATTCATATTCATTGCCATAATGGAAATCAACAATAACAATATCTGCTATTTTTTTTGCCTCTTTAATATTCTTTTTTAATTCTTTTTCATCATACAGTGATATCTCAGACTCTGTATATTTAGATTTATTAGAATTTGTAATAGAATTTGTAGAAACTACAGCAATCTTTTGATTACCTTTTTCAAAATAAACTGGAATGTTAGCTTTACCTGCGACTAAAAATTTATATTTATCTAATATAGATTCTGTAAGGGATACTCCTTCCTTTGAATAATCAATAATATGTTCTGTTGCTATATTAACACAGTCTACCCCAAGTGCTGAAAGTCCATTTATTATTTCTTTTGTCACTAGATTTTTATTTTTATCAGTATTAATTTTTTCTTCATTTGTTATATTGGTTCCAAGAGTAGTATAAGTAAAGTCTGAGTCTTTAGTATAAAAATAAATATCTTTAAATGCTGCACTATAGATATAATTTAAATTTTTAGTTATATTTCCTCCCATATTTATCTCACCTAAAATACTTACACTCATCTTAGACAAATCTTCAACATCATTTTTTACAAGTTCGCTCTCAAAAGCTACATTGTTTTTATTTCCGTTACTTGAAACAGGCGTATCGTTATTTTCTATGTTTACCTCGTTTTTTTGATTATTGTTATAAATATCTATTTCTATATTTTTTTCTTTCCTATATTTCTTTGTATACTTGTTTGCTTTATTTATTAATATTAGATTGCAAACTATAATTATACAAGATATAGCTAAAATAATAAAAGATATTAAAAATATAATATTTCTTATTGTAATATATTTCCTAACATATAATCTTTTTCTATTGAATATAATTCTACTTCTCGAATTTTTCCCCATAAGAAATTATCACCTTTTGCTTTTACTTTTATATAATTACTTGTATATCCTTCTAAATATCCATCCTTATATGATTCAAATAGCACTGGACAATTCTTTCCTAGAAATTTTTCCATATACTTTTTCTTTAGACAATTTGCAACCTCTACTAGTTTTTTACTTCTAAGGTCAGATATTTTTGAATCAACTTGTCCATCCATCTTTGCTGCAACTGTCCATTTTCTTTTAGAATATTTAAATGAATGTACTTCGTAAAACCCTACTTCTTCAACATTATTTAAAGTCTTTTCAAACTGCTTGTCGCTTTCTTTAGGAAAACCTACAATAATGTCACACGTTATTGCAACATCATCAAAATATTTACGTATTTTATTTATTACATCGATAACAAAATAACTATCATATTTTCTATTCATATTTTTAAGAACACTATCATCCATACTTTGTACAGATATATGAAAATGGTGGCATAATTTAGGAATTTTTGAAAGCCTTTTAATATTATCATCTGTAAGTATTCTAGGCTCTATAGATCCAAGTCTAATTCTCTCCAATCCCTCAATTTTATTAACTTCCTCAATTACATCAATTAAATTAATACTATAATCTAAGTCTTTTCCATAAGATGCTATTTCTATACCAACTAATACAACTTCCTTAACACCAGTTTCAACTAACTTTTCTATTTCTGAGATAATATTTTCTAATTTTCTACTCCTTACTCTTCCTCTAACATATGGGATAATACAATATGAGCAGAAGTTGTTGCAACCATCTTCTATTTTTACAGATTCTCTTATATTAAATGCTTCATTTTTTATGCTACTTTCGTTATACTCTCTATACTCTCCTATATTAGATACTTCAAATAATGACTTATTTTCCTTTAAATAATTATTAACTATATCAAACACTTTAGTTTTTTCATAATTTCCAAGAATAATATCTACATTTAATATTTTTTCTGCTTCCTCTTTAGTACTAAGTTCTTGTGCATAGCATCCAATAAGTACTACCACTCCACCAAGTTTTTTTGCCCTGCTTAAATAGTTTCTAGTTTTTCTTGTAGCAAGGTTGGTAACACTGCAAGAGTTTACAATATACACATCTGCAATCTCAGTAAAATCTACTACTCTCCACCCATTTTGTATAAACTCTTCCATTATTTTATCTGTTTCATATTGATTTACTTTGCAACCGAGTGTTACAAAAGCCACCTTTCTTTCTTGTAAATTCTTTTTAAACTTCATCTTCCATCCCTTTTAACTTTTTAAAATATTGCTTTAATATATCTATAACCTCATCTAAATTATTTGCCTCATTTATTTTACATCTGGTACTTGCGCTGTCTTTTAATCCTTTAAGGTAAGAGGCAATATACTTTCTCATTTTTAAATTAGCATTCTTTTCAGTCTCATACTCTCTTATGTACGATATATGTTCCATTATAATGTCAAACCTTTCCTCTAATGTTGGGACATATTCTTTATTTTCTAAAATGCTTTTAAATATCCATGGAGAATATGTTGCTCCTCTTCCAATTAATATTCCATCACATCCAGTATATTCAAACATTCTATTTGCAGATTCTAAATCTACTATATCTCCATTACCAAACACAGGAATACTAACGCTTTCTTTTACTTCCTTTATTATATCAAGGTCACACGCTCCTGAATAATACTGTGCTCTACTTCTGCCATGTATAGTTATGGCGGAGACTCCTCTTTTCTCACAAATTTTTGCCACTTCCACAGCAGTATTTTTACTATCATAAAAACCTTTTCTTGTTTTTACAGTAATTGGTTTTTTTGACAGCTTTACAGCTGCTTCTAATATTTCATCTATGTTTTCAAGATTTAGCAGTAACCCTGAGCCATCCCCATTTTTTACTATTTTAGGAGCTGGACACCCCATATTTATATCAATAATATCTATATCATCATTTTCATTAAGATATTCAATCATCTGACATATTACTTCTTTACTATGCCCAAATATTTGAACAACAGATGGATGTTCTCCATCTGTTATTTTAAGAATTTTTTCTGTTCTAGCACTTCCAAATTTCATTGCCTCTGAACTTGCCATCTCTGTGAATGTGAGACCTGGTCCATATTTTCTACATATTTTCCTAAATGCAATGTCAGTCCAACCTGCCATCGGCGCTAAAAAGATATTATTTTTTACTTTTACACTTCCTATTTGTATTTCTTTTATGTATTTATTTTTCATATTACTTATAATCTCCAATATTAATCTACTATATTAAATCTTAATTTGTCTGTTTTATGTTAGTTTCTCTGTTGTTAATGCCGCCTTATACATCCTTACACTCATAATTTTCACTTCAATATCATTTTCATTCATATTAATTCTTAATGGATATTATACCTCCTCTAAATCTAATTAGCATTTTTCATTACATTTATTATCATATTACCTTTTTTCTAAACTGAATATAAAATCCAGATTTTTTCCATTTATATATAATGAATTTGATTTCCAATTATTAATATTATTTAAGTCAAAGTTAATATTCCATCATTTTCAGGCAAATCAATCCATACCCTTAAAATTCTTACGTTTTTGATTCATATACCTCTGATTTAAGTCCAAAATATACTTTACCTTTATATTTAAATCCTTTTATGTAGTAAACGTTGTTTGTATTTTCTGCAACTACAAAAACATTTTTGTCCATTACAGTTCCCTGTCCTCTTTTAATAGTTGCATCTTCTAACAAATTAACATCTATTAAATACAATTTATTATTTAAATCATTTTTTGTTTTAAGTTCCGCTAAGAAATTTTCCCCTAGTGAATTTCCAGATACAATAGTTCCATCCGTCGGTAATTTTTCGTTTTTTACAATATATTGATTGACACTATCTGCTGTTCTTGATACTTGAGATAAAAACTCTTCATATTGTGCCGTTTTTATCGCTGTGCTACCAACAATTACAGAAGATGTTATAAGAACTACCATAACACTTATTGCAACGGTAAGTACAATCATAGATACACCTTTTTTCATATGTTCCTCCTAAATATTACATTAATATAATACTACAAAATGCTAAAGATTACAATATTTTTATCTAAAAGCTACAATAACATTGGCTTTTTACATTTTTTTACATTTTTTGTCGCGTTTTTATTGACTTTTTTTCTTTTAAACGGTATACTGTTAGGTGTTTAATGTTAAAATATATTTATAGTATATTTTATTTTTTAAGGAGTGAATTTTTATGAAAAGAACAAAAATTGTATGTACAATAGGACCAGCTAGTGAAAAGCCTGAAATTCTTGAAGAGTTAATTAAATCAGGTATGAACGTAATGAGATTAAATTTTTCACATGGTGATTATGAAGAACATCTAGCTAAAATTAAAACTTTACAAGAACTTAACAAAAAATTAGATGCTAACGTTGCATTTATGTTAGATACTAAAGGACCTGAAATAAGAACTGGTGTATTTGCTGATGGTAAACCACACGAATTCTTAAAAGGTAACTCTATAGTTATAACAACTCGTGATGTAGATTGCGACGACAACACAATTTCAGTAACTTATAAAGGATTACCAAATGATATTGAAGTTGGTTCTCATATTTTAATTGATGATGGACTAATTGATGTTATTATAGATAAAATTGAAGGAACTGAAATGTTTGGTACAATTCAAAACTCTGGTACTCTAAAAGGAAAAAGAGGTGTCAACGTACCTGGTGCTAAACTTCAACTTAAAGCTTTAACTGAAAAAGATATTTCAGATATTACATTTGGTGTTCAAAATGGATGCAACTTTATTGCCGCTTCATTTATAAGAAAAGCTGAAGATGTACTTGAAATCAGAAAACTTTTAAATTCTATAGGTGGAGAAAATGTAAAAATAATCTCTAAAATAGAAAATCAAGAAGGTCTTGATAATTTTGATTCAATACTAGAAGTAACAGATGGTATAATGGTTGCTCGTGGTGACCTTGGTGTTGAAATCCCAATAGAAAAATTACCTTCTGTTCAAAAAATGATGATAAAGAAAACTGTTGCTGCTGGTAAACCAGTTATAACTGCAACTCAAATGTTAGAATCTATGCAAAAAAATCCTCGTCCAACTCGTGCTGAAGTTTCAGATGTTGCAAATGCAGTTTATGATGGAACAAGTGCTGTAATGCTTTCTGGCGAATCTGCTCAAGGTGAATATCCAAAAGAAGCCGTTAAAGTTATGGCAAGTACTGTTAAAGATGCTGAAGAACATATTGATTTTTGGAAGAGATTTAAGAAAAGAAATATTGAAAAATTAACAACTTTCACTCAAGCTGAAAACTTAACTGATGAAAAAGCATTCAAAATGCAAGCTAATTTTGCTGTATGCTGCTCTGCAATGTTTGCAAATGCGGATGCAATAATTGCTGTTTCTGAAAAAGGAGTTACACCTTCTATGCTTTCAAGTTACAAACCAGCTTGTCCTGTATTTGTTATAACAGCTAATGAAAATACATTCAAACAAATGGCTGTTGAAAATGGTGTAAGAGCAATACTTGTTCCTGGCGAACATGATTTTGATAAAATCTTAAATAAAGGAATTGAACTTTTAAAAGAAAGAAAATGGTTATTTGACGGAGATACTGTTGTTCTTTCAGGTGGATTCCCTGCTGTACAAAACAAAAATTATCTTGCTAATAGTGCTACAGGTTCTATCATAAAAATATAGTAAATAATATATAAGGTGAATTAAAACTTCACCTTAATTTTATTTTTTAATAATAATACTTGATTATTTATTTCTTTTATGTTAAAATAAATAGGTAATTAAGTATTGCTTTACAAAAGGAGGAAAATAAAATGGCAAAATGTGAAATTTGTGATAAAGACGTAACTTTTTCTATGCAAGTTAGCCACTCACATAGAAGAACTGCTAGAACATTTAAACCAAATGTTCAATCTGTTAAAGCAAATGTTGACGGAACTGTAAAAAAAGTAAATGTTTGTACTAAATGCTTAAAAAGTGGTAAAGTTACAAGAGCTGTTTAATTAAAATATAAAACACTTCATAATGATGAAGTGTTTATTTTTATATCTTAAATATACTCTTTAGAATAAATTTCATAAATTTTCCTGGTTTATATACTACTATTTTCATATATTTCTCCTCCTTAACAAAATATCCAAACAAAGCCTAGTATAATTATGGCAGCAGATAATACTACCATAAAACACCATGAAGGAAGAATTGTCGCAAGTACAACTCCAATGCCAAGCGCTAGAAAAAATAACCCTATCGTTTTTCTAAAAGCCCCAAAAAACATATTCTCCCTCCTTTACTTTGATATTAAAATATTATAAAATATTTAGTATATATTATGAATAAAAAAGAAAGATGTGCATATATGGAAGGAAAAATAAAAACAAGATATAAATCACTACACAAAAAAAATATTGAAGAAGTTCTTAACATTTTAGAAGCATACTACAAAGATGCCTCTTGTAGTTTAAATTACAATACACCATATGAACTAGTTATAGCGCTAATTCTTGCGGCTCAATGTACAGATGAAAGAGTTAATAAAATATTACCAATATTTATGTCTCACTTTAAATCTGTCCAAAACGTTGCAAATTCAAATGTAGATGAAATAATACACATAATAAAACCTTGCGGCTATTATAATTCAAAAGCAAGTAGCATATTACAAACTTCTAAAATAATTGTAAATGACTTTAATGGTAACGTGCCAAATACAATGGAAAATTTGCTTAAATTAAAAGGTATTGGTAGAAAATCTGCCAATATTATACTTCAAGAATGTTTCCAAACTGTTGAGGGAATCGCTGTTGATACACATGTCACAAGAATTTCAAGAAAAATAGGACTTTCAAATGGAAAAGTACAATCTAAAATTGAAAAAGAACTAATGAAGAAAATCAACAAAAAATATTATAGCAAGATAAATCATATATTTGTATATCATGGAAGAGCTATATGTATTGCAGGTCATCCAAAATGTAATGAATGTCCAATTAATAATATTTGTATGAAAAATGATTAAAACTAGAGTAAAACAATATATGTTTACTCTAGTTTTTTTAGTTAATTTTCATTGTCATATGAAATTGGAATTTTAATATAAAATGTTGTTCCAATTCCTTTAGTAGTATCAAAATTAATTTCACCATTAAAATTTCCTTTTATTACAGAATATGCAAGATAAAGACCAAGCCCTGTACCTTCTGTTCCTTTTGTCGTAAGCATTGATTTAAATATATGTGATGCTACATTCTCGTCTATTCCCCCTGCAAAATCTATAACTTTTATTACTGCATTATCAACAGGCCCCTTAGTAACTATAATATTAATTTTTCCTCCAGAAGTATCTTTATAGGCTTGTGCTGCATTCATTATAAGGTTAGTTAGTACTTGACCAAGTTTAGCAGGATCGCCCATAATTTCTAAATCGTCTTCTATTTCAACATCTACTTCTGCTTTATATTTTTTAACTTCATGATATGTAATACACTTAATATCATTTACTACACTACTAATTTTAAATCTAATATTTGTATTGCCACCTAAATTTCTTATTTGATTTCTCATACTATTTACTATATTAATTATCTTATCTGAACAATTATCCATAGTTTCTATTATGCTTTTTTCTTCATCTGGTCTTTGAGAGTTAATTCCTTTTAGCATTGTTATTCCCGTTTTTATAGCAGATATAGGGGTATTTATATCGTGCGCTACTCCACCTGCTAGTTCACCTATTGACACTAGTTGTGCTTGTTTTGCTATTATTTCCTGTTTTTCTTCAAGTGCTATCATATCTTTTCTATGTTCTGTTATATCATTTATAAGTAACAATAACCCTAATCTTTGTTTTTCGTCCTTACTCATTATTGCTGTTACAATTATTTCAAAGAATTTCTCATATGTAGTATCATCTTCTATTGGTTCAATATGTACTTCACAACGAGTATTTTTATTTTCAGTATTGCACTCTTTTATCTTTTCTTTAATAATTCTAAAGTTACTATTTTCTTTTCTTTCGAGGATCTCAAAAATATTGTCACCTAATTGCAATTCTAAATATTTATAGACACTTTCTTTATATTCTCTATTTAGATCTACTACTGTGCCATCAAGTGCAACTACAGCAAAAGCATCTGTCATTGTATCTGTGATAGTTTTTAGCGCTATAGGGGTAATATTTAACATTTTATACTTAAATATAGCTATAGCATAACAAATAAGCGTAATAACAAATGTTATTGGAGTTATATATATAGAAATATTTATTATTTTAGTAGTTCCTAAAATATTTACTATAAGTGGCAAAGCACTTCCAACAACCATAAGTATAGTTTGCATAGATAAAAATCCTGATTTTTTAATTGAGATATTTATCATTTTAAATATAAATATTGCAGCCAAAGAGTATGAATATATTGTATTTATGTAAAATACTAAACCATATTCAGTTTCTGAAAAATTTGTTGAATACACTTTATAAAATAAATTATGAAAATCATTAGTCCATAACAATATTAGGCATATTATTGGAACAACGTATAGCAATATATATCTTTTTGGTATTTTTTCCTCTTCATTTTTATATGTATAAGCGAGGTACATAAGTGTAGGAAACAAAGAACATATCCCTATATAAGTTATATAATCAAAATAAATTAATTTAATGTTAAAAATATTTCCAAGTAATTTTTGAAATAATACACCTGAACACCATATAATAAGTTCAACAAACAATGCAGACATTGCTCGCGTTATTTTTTTGCCTTTATATCTATTACTAATAAAAACTATCAACATATATGAAATCAGTATAGATAAACATAAAAATATATCTGTCATCATCTATTTTTTCACCTCTAATTTAATATACCCTATACTTAAAAAATATTCAATATATTTTATTAAATATTCTTCATCAATATCTCTAAATTTAAATCCAACCTTATCCAAATACGCAGTAGTTTTGTCACTCTTAACTAATATATTACTTTTATAATTTAGGGAGAACTCATCATCAAAATCCTGTAATATAGAGTTAAAGATAATTCCTTTATTATCCTTTAGAACTTCTCTTATCTTGTTTGAAAATTCCTCTTTGCTTACAAACTCTATCTTTGAATTAAATTTACTATTCATTATATTAACAAATTCTGGCAAATAGATGTGATTACTATTATATATATGAAATACATTTTCATCACTTGTATTTTCAGCTATTTTGAATGTTGCTAGTGCTGCCTCATCTATTGGCGTAAATTCAAGATAAATGTCTTTTAAATTATCCGGTATTTTACCAACTTCGAATATTGCCTTTATTCTTTCCAAAAATGCATTTTCAGATAAATTTTCCTGAAATTTTAGATCATATCTTCTATTTACAAGGTTTCCATATCTTAAAATTTTAGCATTAAGTCCTTTTTTTATATAATCTAAGACTACACATTCTGCCTTAAATTTAGTTCTTGCATATATATTATCAAGATTTTGCCCAATATATAATGACTCTTCCGTAAAATCTTCTTGCACTACAGACTCATTATTAATTCCAACATCAAAGCCATTACCAGATATACTAAGTGTAGAAGCATGAATCATCTTAACTTTATTTTCATAACAATATTTAGCAATATTCTCAGTAAATTTTACATTTACCTTATCAAAATAAGAAATATCACCGTAATGTTTTACACAAGCTGCCGTATGTATACATAAATCAACATCTGAAGTATTTTGTATTAAATACCAATTTAGGTTACTATCTAAGAGATCTTCATCAAGTACTATTATTCTCTTATCAATTTGCTCTACATATTTTCCATCAAAATAGTAATTAATCTTTTGAATTAGTCTATCCTTTGCTAAAAGCCCATTTTTTCCTCTTATTATAACATATATAATTGAATTAGTATTTAAGATGAATTGTTCTAAGACATGTATTCCCAAAAATCCAGTAGCTCCTGTTATAAGAACATTTTTGTATTTTTCTTTTTTTATTACATTGCTACTTACTATATCAAGTTGACTACTATATTTTCTGTTAAGTTCGAATAAATCATTTCTATTATAAGAAAATTTTCTTACTTTTTTATCTCCATCTAAAAAACTAACAATGTTTTCAATAGTACCACATTTTAGCATATCTGAGTAATTAATATTTATATTTTTTTTCATTAATTCAACTTGAACTTTTATGGCATCAAGAGAATCTACTCCTATTTCAAATATTGGAGTATTTATTCCAAAGTCACTTTTCTCAAGTACTTTTATAAAAGCTTCGTATACTTCTTTTTCTAGCTTAGTACTCGGTAATATTATGCTTTTTTCTTCTAAAACTTTAAACTCATTTTGCTCTACTTTAATGGAATTTATTTTCTTTCTATCCTTTTTGTTATTTAGGGTATAAGGTAATTTGTCTAACTTAATAAATGTGCTTGGTATCATATAACTTGGCAATTTATCACTCAATACTTTTTTTAATTCTGTTAGGTCGATTTTTTCTATATAAGGTTTTAATGTATAAAAACATATTAAATGTTTACCTTCTCTACAAGATACTGCAACATCAAGCACATCAGGATTATTTAATATCAAGCTTTCTATTTCCTCAAGTTCTATTCTTTGTCCATTAATTTTAATTTGGTTATCTATTCTATTTAGTATTTCCAAATCACAATCCAAATTTATAATTGCAACATCCCCAGTCATATAAACCTTTTCATCAGCAAATTTTGTACTAATAAATGATTTTTCGGTTTTTTCAACATTTTTATAATATCCATCAGAAACCGAGTCCCCACTTATTCCAAGTTCACCTCTTACCATCAAAGGAAGAATTCTAAAATGTTTATCCACTACCCACAATTTAGTATTAGAAATTGGAACTCCAGCAGAAATTTTATAACTTTTGGTTAAATCTTTAAATGTAGACCAAATAGTAGTTTCAGTTGGGCCATAAACATTATATATACTAGCTTTAAAGCAACTTTTTATTTTAAAGAATAAATTCTTATCTAAACATTCCCCACCTAATATGATTTTTTCTATACTATTCAATCCCTTTATTGAATCAATTATCAATCTCATCTTAGTAGGCGTAGATTGTATCACATTAACATGTTGACTGTTGCATAATTCTTTTAGTTTTATTCCATTTACACACTCTTCATCATCTGCCAAAACTAAAGTAGATCCATTGGTAAGTGAACCATATAACTCAAGTCCGAAAATATCAAAAGAAATCGTAGTTATGGAAACAAAATTATCCTCATATGTGAGATTTAATTTTTGATTTATTCCTATTAAAAAATTTGTTAAGTTTTTATTTTTTATAATTACCCCTTTTGGAAGTCCTGTGCTACCAGAAGTATATATAAGATAGCAAATATCATCACCAATAGGAGTATACTCAAACTTATTAGAAAAAAATTTTTCATACTTTACTTCTTCCAAATTTAATGTATCATAGTTTACTTTTTCATCTACATTTGATATTACTTTGCTACACTCACTATTTTCCAAAATATATTCTATTCTATCTTTTGGATACCTTGCATCTATAGGAATATATGCGACTCCCATTTTTAGACATGCAAGCATTGACACCACTACTCTCTCATCTCTTTTTAGCATTAATCCTACTTTATCTTTAGGTTTTATTCCATTTTTGCTAAAACAATTAGCCATTCTATTAGACATCTCATCTAACTCTTTGTATGTGTATTTTTTATCTCCATATACGAGTGCTGTCTTATCTGCACGCATACATACTTGCTCTAAAAACATGTCAACTACTGTTCTATTGCTATCATACTTATTTTCAGTTTTATTCAATATATTGTATATTATATCTTTTTCTTTATTACTTATAATTTCTATTTCTTCTATAGAGGCATCCTTATTTTTCATAAACTCTTTTATTATAGTAATTATTCTTAGATTAATGTACTCTATCTCTTTTTTATCAAATTTTGATACTAAATAGTCATAGTTTATAGTTAAAATTCCTGTCTTATCCATATCAACTACATGAATTTGAATTTCATCACTTAACTCCCCTGAAAATAACCAATCCGTAGAATACTTCTCTTCCATACCTTTTTTATCTATTCTAGCATTTTGGTATGAAAATACTATTTTATATAAGTTGTTTTTAATATCAGAATTTTTATGAATGTAATCTAAAGTTTTTAAATATGGATACTTTTGATGTCTAAACACTTCAAAGCTTGTGCTTGATATTTTTCTTGCAAGCTCTAATATCTTCATACCCTCATCAATTTTTATTCTAAAAGGAAGGGTTGAGACAAACATTCCAAGAATTTGTTTTTCTTTAAAATTGCTTCTATTTAAAGTTGGCGTTCCAAAAATTATATCTGATTTACCAAGTATTCTATATGTATACACATAAAGAGCTGTCATAAATAGTACATATTGAGATATTTTATTTTCTTTGCAAAAGTCGCATATTTCTTGATTTAGTTTTTCATCCAATGTAAAAGAATATCTTCTGGCTTCATAATTATTGTCAGTCTCATCACTTTCTTTATAAGATACAACTTCATTATAGTCTTTTAAATATTCTCTCCAGAATTCTTCATCTTTTATAAACTTTTCACTTAAAAAGTAGTTTTGTTCTTCTTTAGTATATTCGATATAACTAGGAGTTTTAATTTCATCTACTCCTTCATATAAAGATATAAACTGTTCAGCAAGTTTTGAAAAAGACCACGCATCTGCAATTACATGATGCATACTTACTAATATTTTCGCACTCTTTTCTGAAGTTTTTATAATTTCAAATCTATATAAATTAGTAGAATTATATCTTATTTCCTCACTGAAGAAATTTTTCTCCTCTTCTTTTATTTTTAATTCGTTATGCTCTTCTATTAGTTCAACATTAAATTTTTCAAATCCAAACACACTTTGAAATGTCCTTAGCGAATCATCTTCTTCAATAGTGATTCTTAAAGAATCATTTCTTTTTACTATTTCATTTATACAAAAATTAGCTTTTTCATAATCAAAATCATCTTTTACACTTATAATCCCATGTATATTATTTGAGTGTCCTCTTCCAGTTACTTTCTCTGTCATTACTATGTTCATCTGATTTGGATTTAATGATAATTTTTCTAAACTCTGTTTCATATATACACCGTCCATAATATATTTTTAGTATATCAAATACGACAAAAATATTCAATATTTTTAAATCAAATAAAGAAAAAGAGTGACTTTTTTCATCACCCTTCCATTTCGTATAAAATTATAGTACAAGTTGAGATTGCAGCAGTTTCTGCTCTTAAAATTCTGGTTGAAATACTCACTTGCTCTGTATTTTTTAAACTTGTTATAATTTCTGCCTCTTTTTCCATAAAGCCACCTTCAGGTCCAATAATACAAGAAATTTTCATTTTAGAATCACATTTTTTTCTTAACACTTCTTTTAAGCTATTATGACTCTTTTCATAAGCAAATATATTTGTATCGTAATTTTTCAATTGTTTTATCATTTCATCAAATGTTAAAATGTTTTCAATATTTACATTATCTGTTCTACCACATTGCTTACATGCCTCATCTACTATTTTAGAAAATTTTTGTAATTTTTTGGGATAGTCTTTTTTATCTAGTTTTACTACTACATTCTTTGAAAAAAATGGAACTATCTGTTTTACTCCAAGTTCAACAGCCTTTTGAATAACAAAATCCATTTTTTCACCTTTAAGATATGCAATAAATAAGGTTAAATCAGCCTTTGCCTCTCCAAAAGATTTAGCATCCTCTTTTATTTTTACCTTTACAAAATCTTTTTTTATATCTAGTATCTCACAAATATATTTATTTATAATTATATTATCCCCAATTTTATGTCTAAGTACATTTATATGATGTGCTTCAGTGCCGCAAATAACACACACATTATCGCTTTCTTTTTTTATATCATTACTTTCTACTATAAATCTTCTTGCCATTATTCCTCCCAAAAAATTCTAAAAAAAATAATATCATAAATTTATATTTATTTCAAGCATAAAAAAAGTGAAGCCAAATAGCTCCACCTTTAAAATAAAAAATCACTCTCTTATTCCCGCAAAGGAGAAAGAAATTTCATCGTGCTCATCTCTGCATGAAACGACATACGCCGAAGTATCTCCAAGCACCATGTCAGATATCTCCGATATTATGCTTACAAGAGAATCGAAGCTTCCCACTTCATATTCCCGTCTTACATCTATGTCATTAAAAAATGACACGTAGTAACGACGATTTTCTAAATCTTCTTTTCCTTCAGCCGCCTCTTTAAACTTCTCCTTAAAAGAGTTTAAAAACTCTTCCTGGAAGTGATGATCACTTCCTTCGTGGTCAAGTCCAATAGAGTCAAGATTGATGTTTTCCATCTTAGCTTTATCTATTATCCGCCACATATTGGCGAAAATACGATTAGTCTCCATTTATGAAAACTCCCTTCATATTAAAATTACATTATTATTATATCACTTTTGTTGTTAATTGTCAATTTTACATAATTTTTGAAAAAAGATGTTAGATTGTATCCTAACATCTTTACTTATATACTATCTACCAAACAGGCCTCTTTTTTTTACATTTACCTCTTCGCCCATCTCATCTGCAAATTGCTTCAAAATTTCTCTTTGTTTATCGTTTAATCTTTTTGGAATATCAACATCGACAGTAAATTCAAGATTTCCTCTTTGTGTACTATGTATTCCTTTAATACCCTTATCTCTAATCTTAAATTTAGTACCATTTTGAGTTCCTTCTGGTATTTGATATTCAATATCTCCTTCAAGTGTTGGTATTTTTATTTTTCCACCCATTACTAGTATAGTATAAGGTACCTTCACCTCACACATTATATCCATACCTTTTCTTGTAAATATCTTATGTGGAGATACATTAACAACTATAAATAAGTCACCATTTTCTCCACCATGGCTTCCAACATCGCCTTCTTTACTTATACAAATAGCCTGGCCATTATCTATGCCTGCTGGTATATTAATTTCAATTCTTTTATTTTTTCTTAGACTGCCTTTTCCATAACATTTCTCACATGGTGTATTTATAATCTCACCTGTGCCACCACATTTGTCGCAAGTTTTAACACTAGAGAACGTACCCATTATTGTATTTTGAGTAAATTTAATTTTACCTTTTCCGTTACACTTATCGCACTTAACTTTTGAAGTACCTGGTTTTGCACCACTTCCATTACATACGTCACACTTTTCATTTTTGGTAATACTTATCTCTTTTTTTGCACCAAAAGCAGCCTCTTCAAATGTAATATTCATGTTATATCTAAGATCTGCACCCTTAGTAGGTCCTTGTTTTTTATTACCTGAAAATCCTCCAAAGCCGCCACCAAAAACACTTCCTAAAATATCATCTAGGTCTATGTCTATGCCAGATACTCCGCCAAATCCTGAGAAGTCAAATCCACCAAAACCGCCATAGCCACCTGCTCCATTAAATCCGGCCTGTTCAAAGTTTGATCCAAATCTATCATACTGTGCTCTCTTAGTTTTATCCGAAAGCACACTATAAGCTTCATTTACCTCTTTAAATTTTGCTTCTGCTTCTGCTTTATTTCCACCAACATTAGCATCTGGATGATATTTTTTAGCAAGTTTTCTAAAAGCACTTTTAATCTCATCTTCGGTTGCATTTTTTGAAACACCAAGCACTTCATAGTAATCTTTAGACTCTGCCACTTGTTTTTCCCCCTATAAAATTTTATATTAAATTAAGGGCAGTAAATACATTTCCACCCTTAATTTTAATATTCAAATGTTATTTATTTTCTCCTTCGTCTTCAACTTTATAATCAGCATCATGTACTACATTATCATTTGCATTTCCAGCTGAAGCGTCTGCAGCACCTTCTCCTTGTGGAGCTGCTTGTTTATATAATTTTTCTGAAATTTCATAAAATACTTGTGTTAGTTTTTCAGATGCAGCTTTTATTGCATCATTATCTGTACCTTCAAGAGCTTTCTTTACATTTTCAACTTCAGCTTCTACTTTAGCTTTTTCTTCGTCTGAAATTTTTCCTTCAAGTTCTTTTAGAGTTTTTTCAGTATTATATACAAGTGAATCAGCATTATTTCTAATTTCAACTTCTTCTTTTTTCTTCTTATCTTCAGCAGCATGTGCCTCAGCTTCTTTTACTGCGTTTTGAATTTCTTCTTCAGTTAAGTTTGTACTTGCAGTAATAGCAATTTTTTGTTCATTATTAGTTGCTAAATCTTTTGCACTAACATGTACTATACCATTTGCATCTATATCAAATGTTACTTCAATTTGTGGTACTCCACGTGGAGCTGGTGGAAGTCCTGTAAGAGAAAATCTACCAAGAGTTTTGTTATAAGATGCTATTTCTCTTTCACCTTGTAATACATGTACTTCAACTGATGTTTGACCATCTGCTGCTGTACTAAATATTTGAGATTTTTTAGTTGGTATTGTTGTATTTCTATCAATTAATTTTGTAAACACGCCACCGTAAGTTTCAATACCAAGTGAAAGTGGAGTTACATCAAGTAATACTAAATCTTTAACTTCTCCTGTTAATACACCACCTTGAATTGCTGCACCAACTGCAACACATTCATCTGGGTTAATTCCCTTATATGGTTCTTTTCCTGTAATTCTTTTTACTGTTTCTTGTACAAGTGGAACACGAGTTGAACCACCAACAAGCAAAACTTTATCAATTTTATCAAATGTAAGGCCAGAATCTTTCATAGCTTGATTTACTGGTTCTACTGTAGATTCTACAAGATCTGATATTAACTCTTCAAATTTAGAACGTGTTAGAGTAATATCTAAATGTTTTGGACCTGTTGAATCAGCAGTGATAAATGGTAAGTTAATTTGTGCTTGCATTACACCAGAAAGTTCTATTTTAGCTTTTTCTGCTGCCTCTTTAAGTCTTTGCATTGCCATATTGTCTGTTGAAAGATCAATTCCATTTTCTTTTTTGAATTCTGCAATTAAGAAATCAATAATTCTTTTATCGAAATCATCACCACCTAGTCTATTATTACCAGATGTAGCCATAACCTCAAATACACCATCTGCAATATCTAGTATAGATACATCAAATGTACCACCGCCAAGGTCATAAACCATAATTTTTTGTTCTGCATCTTTATCAAATCCATGTGCTAGAGATGCTGCTGTTGGTTCATTTATAATTCTTAGTACTTCAAGACCAGCTATTCTTCCTGCATCCTTTGTTGCTTGTCTTTGTGAATCACTAAAGTAAGCTGGAACAGTTATAACAGCTTGTGTTACTTTAGTTCCTAAATAATTTTCTGCATCTGTTTTTAGTTTTTGAAGAATCATAGCAGATATTTCTTGTGGTGTATACTCCTTATCATCTATTTTAACTTTTTTGTCTGTACCCATATCTCTTTTTATAGACATAACAGTTCTATCATGATTTGTTACTGCCTGTCTTTTTGCTACTTGACCTACAAGTCTTTCACCATTTTTTGCAAAAGCAACTATTGATGGAGTTGTTCTTGCACCTTCTGCATTAGGAATAACAATTGGTTCGCCATTTTCTATAACTGCAACACATGAGTTAGTTGTTCCTAAATCAATACCTATAACTTTTGACATAATATTACCCCCTAAAAAAACAAAGTTATTACAATATATATTATATACCTAAAAAATAATATTAAACTATTTTCAGATAATAACAGCAAATTTAATAAATAGTAATTAATTAGCTACCTTAACCATAGTATGCCTTATTACTTTATCTTGATATTTATATCCACGTCTTAATACTTCAACTATTTCTTTTTCACCATAGTTTTCATCTTCAACGTGCATTACAGCCTCGTGTAACTCTGGATTAAATGTTTTACCTTCAGCTTCAATTTCCTCAAGTCCAAGTTTTTTTAATGTATCTTCAAATTGAGATTTTATCATCTCTATTCCATTTTTAAATGTTTCGTCCTCGCATTTATTTGAAAGTGCTTGATTAAAATTATCAAGTACAGGTAATAAATCAGAAAGGACATCACACACAACTGAGCCATACATTAAATTCTTTTCTTTTAACATTCTTTTTTTGAAGTTATCAAATTCGGCCATATTTCTTTTTAGACTATCAAAGTATTCATCTGCTTTCTCTTTTTGAAGTTTTAAATCATCGTTTAGTTTTGCTATGTATTCATCTTTATTAATAACCTCTGCATCACTTCCCGTATCTTCCTTTATCTCCTCAATTTCTTCCTTGATTTCTTCAATTTCATCTTTTTTTCCCATCTTCTTCCTCCTTAGATTTTTTTTCAAAAAAGCCCTTACATTTTTCGTTTATATATTTTAAAATTGAAACTGTTCTAGAATAATCTATACGCTTTGGACTAATAACTGAAATGCTCCCCTTTTTACCTTTATCATCTTCAATATTTAAAGAAATTATTGAATAATCTTTAAGTAAAACTTCACTATTTTCTGATCCTATCACAATTCCCAACTTTTCACTGTCTATTTTTTCCACAATATTTTGTATTATATCTTTTGTAGATAGCATATTAACAAAGTTCTTAGCTCTATCGACATCCGAAAACTCTGGAAGCTCAAGTATAGATTCTACACCAGAATTCAGCTTCTTGTTTTCTTTAGAAAATTCGTATTTTATACTATCACAAATTTCAGTTAAAACACTACCGAATCTTTTTAATTCCTTTGATATCACTTCATTTAATGCAACTTGCAATTTTTCAAATGGAGTACCTCGTAAATTTTGATCCAAATGATTTGTAAGCTCATCTATTATCTCCTCTGGAACCTCATCTGTGAGTTTTGCAAAACAATCCTTTACTGTTCCATTTTTTGAAAGTATAACTACAAGTAAAAGTTTATCAGAAATTTTTAAAACTTTAATGTGTTCTAAAACATCTTTATTTTTTTCCAGTGATAATACAGTTGGTCTTAAAAGAAGTTTTGATATAACACCTGCAGCTTCTTGTAAAAGTTTTTCAGTATCTCCATATCCTGATATATTATTATCTATATAATTCATATCTACCATAGATAACTGATTCTCTTTCATAAGATTATCTACATAATATCTATAACCTTTTGTAGATGGTATTCTTCCAGCAGAAACATGTGGTTGTTCAAGATATCCTTCATTTTCCAGTATTTTCATTTCATTTCTAATTGTAGCAGAACTGTATTCTAAATTATGTTTATCTACGATTGTTTTAGAACCAACTGGTTCTGCTGATAAAATATAATCTTCAACTACTGAATAAAGTATTTTTTTCTTTCTTTCATCTAATTCCATTTTATCACCTTTAGCACTTCAAATGTTCGAGTGCTAATTTCGATATATATAATACATCCATTAAATTAAATTGTCAATAGTTTTTTGCTATATTTTATAAAAAAATAAAAAATCTCCCAAAAATTGAGAGACTTTTTTAAAATTAAAGAAGTTTTTCATACTCCTCTTTAGTTTTTGTATCATCTATTTCAATATTGATACCTTTTTCTTTCATGAAAAAAACTAATTTAGCAGTTGATACAGGGGACATATTACGAATTCTAATGATATCGGAACTACGTGCTCCATTTAAATTAGAGAGCCATTTATATGTAGAAATCAGTTGTTTTACCTTAAGTCCTGGCCATTTTCTTTTAAATTCAACCATTAGGGGATTTTCCTTATCTTGTAAATCCTCATTTACATTAGAAAGTGATACTAACTTATAAGTACCAATTTCCAGATCAAGACCACTCGGGTACGAAACATAACCATTTTGACATTTTATCATTATATCTCTTTGAGGTAAGACACTGCCTATATCATTCCTATTTTTAATTAATACCAACCGGTACACCCCGTCTTCTAGTTTCACTGCTCTTGGAAACATAAAACAATTTTCTGTCACTTTAATTACAAAATTATCCATTTCCTTCTCCTTTTAATTATTAGTGCTTAATTTTTGATATAAACTCTTAAAAGAGATTAAATAAATTAACTGGTATGATTATACCATGCGCAATGCATTATGTCAACATCGCAATCAAACTTATGAAAAAGATCAGGATTTTCAACCCTGACCTTCCTTAAAAAAATTGAGACACTCTTCAATATTGTAAAAAGAATAACTTGGCTTGCCAAAAATTCTCACAAAGAAACTTCTTCCTATATATATAGATTTTATTTTAAGAAGTTTTGCTACTAAGATGTCATCTGACAAATTATTACCAATCATATATGGTATATTTCTATGTTTGACAAGTTCCTTTATATACTTCTTTTTGGAACTAGTGTATTTAACCCTAAGATTCCTACATGCTATTCCTCTTGTAAAGGAATTATTAGAAAGTACAATTACCTTGGTTGTCTTTGAGATTTCCTCAAGCAGGTCTATAACATTTCTTAAGCTAGAACACGAATAAAAGAAGTACCTTCTTTTATACTCGCAAAGGTTATAGGAAAATTTTGTAGCAGAGATAAACGAATAAACTAAAATTCTAAGTTTCAAAAGAAGCATTGAATTTCTTATTATATCTTTCTCATTAACCCACCACAGAATTTTATCTAAAAACTTCACAAGTGAAGAATTGTTAAAAAGTTCGAAGATTATTTTCGAATCTATCTCTTTAAAATTTGAAATTGTCCCGTCAAAGTCAAAGACTAAAATTTCCCGTCTCTTATTTTGGATATCTTTCATATAAGAAAATCTCCCTCATAATTTTTTTAATTAATTATACCATTATTTTTGCAATATTTCAAGTATGAGTATATAAACTCATCTATTCTACCATCCATAACAGCCTGTATATTTCCCACCTCATAAGATGTTCTATGATCTTTTACTAATGTATATGGACAAAATACATATGATCTAATTTGACTTCCCCAAGCATTATCTACTACTTTTCCTTTTATCTTTTCAATTTCTTTTTTATGTTCCTGGATTTTCATTAAATATAGCTTTGCTTTTAACATTTTCATTGCATTTTCTCTATTTTGGAGTTGTGATCTTTCTGTTTGACACGACACAACAATTCCTGTCGGAATATGTTTTAGTCTTACAGCAGAAGATGTTTTATTTACATGTTGCCCTCCAGCTCCACTGGCCCTATATACATCCATTTCTATATCTTCTTGTCTTATATTTAAATCAACGTCCTCTGATACTTCTGGTAATACTTCAACAGCTGCAAATGATGTATGTCGTCTTGAATTTGCATCAAATGGAGAAATCCTTACAAGTCTATGAACACCGTGTTCAGACTTTAAATAACCATACGCATTTACTCCCCTAATTGCAAATGAGACACTTTTAACTCCAGCATCCTCGGCTTGCTCTATATCTAATACTTCAAGTTCAAAATCAGTTTTAGCAGACCATTTTACGTACATTCTATAGAGCATATCAGCCCAATCTTGAGATTCAGTTCCTCCTGCACCAGGATGTATAGATATAATTGCATTATTTTTGTCATAGTCTTCAGAAAGTAAAGTATCAATTTCAAGAGCCTCTACCTTTTCTTCTAGATATTTAGAAAGCTTTTCAGCTTCCTTAATACTTTCTTCGTCCATGCATTCAGATATAAGCTCTATATAGCAACTTAAATCATTTAGTTTTTCTTTTAATTTTTCAATCTTTTGTACTTCATAAGAAATTTCCTTCATTTTCTGCAAAATATGTGCTGAATCTTCCCTACTATAAAAATTTTGCGTGCATGATATCTCTTCGAGTTTTTTTAAATTTTCTTTTTTTTCATCTATTTTTAATGCAGCATAAATTATATCTATTTTCTTTGAGGTTTTATCTCTAAATTGTTTTAAACTATCTATTTCCATAATTTACATAACTCCATATTTTATCTATATTACAAGTATTATCCGGATAATACTCAAACTCTAAATATTCATCCTTCGTTGGATGATAAAAGGACAAATAATACGAAAATAAAGCTATATTATGTCCTTTTTTGTTAACATCTGGTCCATATTTTATATCCCCATACAATGGATGCCCTATATTAGAAAATTGTGCCCTTATTTGATGATGTCTCCCTGTTTCTAAATTAACATCCACTAATGTATATTGTTTTTCTCTATATTCAAAATTTTTCAAAACTTTGTATGTTAAAATTGCCTCTTTAGCTCCCCTTGTCTCTTTTTCTACTACCTTTGAAATATTGTTTTTAGAATCTTTTACAAGCATATTTACAAGTTTATGTTGCCCTTCATCTTTTTTTATAGTTCCATTTAATATTGCTAAATATTTTTTAGTCACATTTTTTTGCCTAATATACTCAGATATTCTAGAAGCTGCCTTAGAAGTTTTGGCAAATACCATTACACCGCTTACCATCCTATCTAGTCTGTGAAGAAGACCTAAATATACATTTCCTGGTTTATTATATTTTTCTTTAAGATATTGTTTTATTATGCTTAACATATCAATATCATTTGAATCATCTGCCTGGGTTGGAATTCCAGCTGGTTTTACCACTACTATTATATGATTATCTTCATATAAAATTTTAAGATCTTTATAATCCATCTTTTTCCTTCCTTTTATAGAAAAAAACCCCACAATTTCTTGTGGAGTAAAAATTACTTAGTTTCTTCTTTTTTATCTTTAATTTCTACTACTTGTTTTTTGTCGTAGTATCCACATACAGGACATACAACGTGTGGAAGAACTAATTCTCCACAATTAGAACATGGAATTAAATTCATGCTATCAAGTTTCCAAGTAGAACGTTTTGTATGTGTTCTTTGTTTTGACCATCTTCTTTTTGGTTGTGCCATTTTATTTCCCTCCTTAAAAGTAATATACTAATATGTAAAACATATATATTTACCTTATCTTCATAGTTACTAATTTATTATATACTACAACTTCAATATTGTCAAGATTATGAAATAAACTTGTACAATTTTAACTAAATTTTAAAATAAAAATAAAAACTTCCTTACGAAGTCTTCTAAGTTTTGGCAGGGGCACTAGGAGTTGAACCCAGCTCTGGAGTTTTGGAGACTCTTATTCTACCGATGAACTATGCCCCTATATTACAACAATCATATTGTAACATTTTTTATTTTTTTTTGCAACACTTTTTAATAAAGTTTTATTAATTTAAATCCTGTATAATCGCATGACACCATTTTATATTCTATATTTGAAATAATTCCCTCTTTTACTAACATATGCCCATAACCATGCAAATGTCCATATATACACATTTTAACATTATATTCTTCCATTATTTTTTGGAAATTACCGCAAAATGGTGGAAAGTGCATTGCAACAAGTATATCTTTATTATCTACATTTATTTTTTTACCATATTCTAAAGATAACTTTAATCTTCCTTCTTCACGCATTATAATCTTTTTATCTTCTTCCTTGCTTGTATTTTCTGTCTTGTCCCATCCTCTTGTACCGCAAAGTATTACGTTCCCTAAATCATATGCATTATTATGAAGAATTTGAATAGAATTTAAACCATTTTCTTCAAAAAATTTTTCAACTTTAGTTTTAGTATTGAAGTAATAATCATGGTTTCCTCTAAGTATTATTTTTTTACCTGGTAAGTTATCTATGAATCTAAAGTCTTCTAACGCTTCATTTAGTGTCATTCCCCAAGATATATCACCTGGAATTATAACAATGTCATCATTATTTACTTTTTCTTTCCAATCTTTTTTTATTTTATCTTCATACCCATCCCATATTTTTCCAAATATGTTCATAGGTTTATCTACTCCAAATGATAAATGTAAATCTGATATGGCATATATTGACATTAAATTCCCCCTAACTATTCATCTATTTTTAAATTTGCTATTGCATTTAAATCAAGTTTATCTATAATATCATATTTTTTTCCAGAAATAAAATTATAATAAGCTGCTGCACCAATCATAGCAGCATTATCAGTACAATATTTAAGATCTGGCAAATAAACCTCAAAGCCATTTTTTTCTGCTCCACTTTTTAAAAGTTCTCTTAATTTTAAATTAGCAGAAACTCCTCCAGCCAAAGCAATTTTATTTATGTTTTTATCTTTCATTACCCTAATGGTAGTACTAACTAGTTCTTCACACACTGTATTTTCAAAGGAAGCTGCTAAATCTTCCTTTATTAATTTTTCTCCCTCTTTATGAGCGATATTTATAACAGCCGTTTTTATTCCACTAAAACTAAAGTCATAATTCTCAAATTTTGTCTTTGGTAATTTATAAGAAGGTTTTCCAAGTTTTGCAAGCTTGCTTACTTCAGGTCCACCAGGGTATTTTAATCCAAGGGTCCTTGCAACTTTATCAAAAGCTTCACCAACAGCATCATCACGGGTCTTTCCAAGAATTTCAAACTCGGTATAATCTTTTACATATATTAAGTGTGTATGTCCACCAGAAACTACTAAACTTAAAAATTCAGGTTCAAGTTCTTTATATGTCAAATAATTTGCAGCTATATGTCCTGCTATGTGATGTGTTGGAACTATTGGAATATTAAGTGCATATGCAAGTGCTTTAGCGTATGAAACGCCTACAAGTAACGCTCCAATAAGTCCTGGCCCATATGTAACTCCAATATATTCAAGATCACTAAAATTTATACCAGCTTTTTTGATTGCTTCTTCTACCACATATGAAATATTTGATATATGCTCTCTTGAAGCAATTTCTGGTACAACACCGCCGTAGTTTTTGTGTATTTCAATTTGAGTTGAAACAACATTTGATAAAACTTCTCTTCCATCTCTTAAAATTGCTACTGAAGTTTCATCACAACTTGTTTCAATTGTTAATCCAATCATTATTCATTTCTCCTTTTTAAAGCAAGATAAACCATCCTATAAGTTTCATAATAAAACTATATAAAGGTGATATAATTAAACTTCCAAGGTTACTTATTAAAAATATTAATATAATATAAAAAGAATATCTCTCTAAAATATACATTATTCCTTTAAATTTTGAAGGTAAAAAGTAAAATAACACTTTTGAACCATCAAATGGAGGAAGTGGTATCATATTAAAGATAGCAAATACAACATTAAACGATATAGCATAATACATCATTGTATATATAGAATTTGATATACTAACATTTAAATTATATAGTGAGAATAAGTTAGTCATATACATAATTTTAAATAAAATTGTAAAAATTAGAGCAAGTACAAAATTAGAAAGCGGCCCTGCAAGTGCAACTAACATATTATCTCTTTTTTTATTTTTAAAGTTTCTATCATCAATCATTACTGGTTTTCCCCAGCCAAATCCAAGTAAAGCTATACATATAAAACCAAATATATCAATATGTGCAAAAGGTTGAAGCGTAAGTCTTCCCATTGCCTTTTGTGATTTATCTCCTAGTTTATATGCACACATAGCATGAGAATACTCATGTACAGATAACGAAATTAAAAGGGCTGGTAAACTATATAAAAATAATATTAATCCTTCACGTGTAAAAATATCTAACAAAAAATCAACTCCTAAAAATTTATATAATATTTCCTAATAC
>PPYE01320068.1_pt1 | contig 34648 bp, 20 predicted proteins | sample 1559881 | NCBI WGS metagenome assembly PPYE01 (sample SAMN08240022, study PRJNA423297) | Human gut metagenome, whole genome shotgun sequencing project.
TGCAGTACTAAGGAATTTATATAGACAACCTATAATAGGATTTAACATTTAAACAGTCAACTAAAATCAGGACGACACAAGTAGTTTGAGGTGAAAGGGTGAAGGAAAGGTGAAAGAACGAACTTTTACTCTAAAACGCTAATTTACAGGTAGTTGAATTTAGATGAAAGGGTGAAGGGAAATATTATAAAACTTTTAGGTAAAGATATTAAAAAAATCCCGGAACGTGTCCGGGATATATGTAATAGAATCTTTGTGTGAAAGATATACTTTTAAGTAGCTTACCAGTATTATAGACGGAACTATTTTTTATACTAATTCGTCTGATGTATACCCCTTAGGTAAGCTTCTGCAATTATAACCTGATGCCATGATCTCTCCGTAAGCACCGGCGGAGCGCAGTGCCAACAGGTCACCTCTTTTTGTTTTATTCAAGTCTACTGCTTTTCCGAAGACATCAGAAGATTCGCAAATAGGGCCTACCACATCATATTTCTCTATCGGTTCTTCCGAAGTGATGTTTTCAATCTTATGATATGCCTGATAAAGAGCAGGACGGATAAGATCAGTCATACCGGCATCAAGAATTGCAAATTGCTTATTTGCTCCTTGTTTTACATAAATAACTTTGCTGATCAAGCTTCCGCATTGCCCCACAATTGAGCGTCCTAATTCAAAATGAAGTTGCTGGTGTGGCTGTAACTTCAAGTGCTTATGGAAAGTTGCAAAATAGGTCGCAAAATCAGGAATAGGCTGACGATTAGGATGTTCATAGTCAATGCCTAAACCACCACCTACATTGATATGATCCAGAATGATTCGGCGTTTGTGTAATTGTTCCTGAATCTCATTTACCCGGTTGCAAAGCCCGATGAAATCTCCCATATCCAGAATCTGAGAACCAATGTGGAAGTGTATACCAATCAGTTTTACATTAGGTAAAGTAGCTGCAATATCCAATACCTTATCCAAATCTTCCAGATTTATACCGAACTTGTTTTCTTTTAAACCTGTCGTAATATTGGCATGGGTATGTGCACCCACATTCGGGTTGATACGGAAAGCAATAGAAGCCACTTTGTTTTTGGCTGTAGCAAGCTCATTGATTACTTCAAGTTCCGGTATTGACTCTACATTGAAACAGAAGATATCATGGTCTAAGCCCAGGTTGATTTCCCAGTCCGACTTACCAACTCCGGCAAAAACAATTTTCGATGACGGAAATCCAGCCTGGATAGATGCTCTTATTTCTCCACCGCTTACGCAGTCTACACCTAATCCATTTTCGCGTATGATCGTTAATAGTTTAGGATTAGCATTGGCCTTTACTGCATAGTGAACGGTATAGTTATCATATTTGCTTGTCTCTTTGTTGACACATGCTAACGTTTCTCTCAATACATCGGTATTGTAGTAATAAAATGGTGTCTCCAATTCATTGAATTTGGAAACAGGAAATTTTCCTTTCATAATTATATATCGGGTTATATAAATTCATTGCAGCCTTAAGAGACTGCAATGAAAATGATAAGAATTTATTTGTTGTTAAATAAAGCGTCGCTAAGTGATTGCAGGGCTTTCTTTTTGTCACATTCGCGGATGAGGAAAGATATGTTGTAATTGCTGCCTCCGTAAGAGATCATACGGACGGGAAGATCGCTCATTGCATCAAGGGCTTTTGCCTCAAAACCAACGTTTTCCCAATCCAGATCACCTACCACACAGACAATGCACATGTCATTATCTACGGTAACAGTACCGTATTTTCTCAGGTCATCCAGTATTTCAGCCAGGTGTTTTGTATTATCAATTGACATGGACACTCCAACTTCTGAAGTACAGATCATGTCAATCGAAGTCTGGTAGCTTTCGAATATCTCAAAAATCTTGCGTAAGAAACCGTGAGCCAGAAGCATACGGCTTGATTTTATCTTAATAGCTGTGATATTATCTTTTGCAGCTACGGCCTTGATCTTTCCTTTTTCTGTTTCGTTAGAGATCAATGTACCCGGTGCATTCGGTTCCATTGTATTAAGCAAGCGTACCGGAATATTGGCATATTTGGCCGGCTGAATACAGGTTGGGTGCAATATTTTAGCACCGAAGTAGGCCAACTCCGCTGCTTCTTCGAAATGCAACTGACGAACAGGGGCAGTCTTATCCACTACACGTGGGTCATTATTATGCAATCCGTCAATATCCGTCCATATCTGAATTTCGGAAGCATTGATGGCTGCTCCGATCAGGGAAGCAGTGTAGTCGCTACCTCCACGTTGCAGGTTATCTATTTCGCCATATGCATTCCTGCAAATGAATCCTTGTGTGATGTAAATCTCTGCATCAGGATGCAATTCCAATTGGATTTGGAGCTTTTCTTTAATGTATACCGGATCGGGTTCACCGTTTTTATCCGTACGCATAAAGTCCAGTGCAGGAAGTAATGTGGACTTCACGCCGCATTCCAACAGGTAATTGTTTACCATTGCAGTTGAGATCAGTTCACCTTGTGCGAGCACTACTTTTTCTTCAAATACAGTGAAAAGATCTTTTGTGAAAGAACGTATATAGTCAAAATGTGATTTCAGGATATCAAATGTCTTCTGTTTATATTCGTCAGTAGAATATAACTCATTAATATGCTGTTTATATTTAGCTTCCAGTTTATTAATGATTTCGTTTGCACCTTCCGGATTCTTTTTGTATAAATAATCCGAAATCTCTACCAATGTGTTTGTTGTTCCCGACATAGCGGAGAGTACAACGATTTTTACTTCACCATCGGTTATTAATTTGGCTACCTCTTTCATACGTTGTGCAGAGCCAACAGAAGTACCTCCAAACTTTAAAACTTTCATTTTGCGTTACGGTATTAATTATTTAATATCTTGTTTTAAGCCCACAAATTTACAAAATAGTGTTGAATATTAGCTTGTTTTGCCTGAATATTTATTCCTCAGAAACATACTCAGCCTGCTCTGTTGACATCTCTAAGCTAAGTTCTTCCTGTTGTTCTATTTTGATATTTTTTTTGAGATTAGAATATTGATCTGTAACATTCCTCATCTCATGTCCATCGCAGCTATAGACTTTTCCGGGGAAATCTTTTAAGAATTGCAGGTTATGAGTACTCATAATTACGGTTGTCCCGCTTTTGCTGATATGACGAAGCAGCTCTACGATCAGCCTGCCGGTTTCCGAATCGAGGTTTCCTGTTGGTTCGTCTGCCAGTATGATATCCGGTGAGTTTAATATGGCACGTGCGATAACAATACGTTGTTGCTCTCCTCCGGATAGTTCGTTGGGAAGTTTGTATCCTTTATTGCACATATCTACCAATTCGAGTACTTCTTCTATCCGTTCTCTTATTTTATGCTTATCTTTCCATCCTGTAGAGCGGAGTACGAATTCGAGGTTATCGTATACAGACCGGTCGGTAAGTAGCTGGAAATCCTGAAAGACAATGCCTAATCTGCGCCTTAGCTGCGGTATCTGCTTCCGTTTTATATTACGCATATTGTATCCCAAAACTTCTGCATATCCGTCAGCGATATCCAGTTCTCCGTATATTGTTTTAAGAAAGCTGGTTTTACCCGAACCTACTTTCCCGATCAGATACACAAATTCTCCTTGATCTACCTGCATATTGAACTTATTCAATATACATAAATCCTGCTGGTATATTTCGACGTTTTGATAATCAATAAGCATTGTTCTATAAGCTTTTAATTCTTATTTATGTCTTTTCTTAAGCTCCCTTGCGAGGTCTTCGAGCCGGTAACCTTTTGAAGTGAGTAAAACGATCAAATGGTAGATAAGGTCGGAAGCCTCGTAGATAAATCCTTCTTCGCTGCCGTTGGTTGCTTCAATTACTGTTTCCACTGCTTCTTCACCTACTTTTTGTGCCATTCTGTTGATACCGGACTGAAAGAGGGAAGTCGTGTAAGACTTTTCCGGCATTTCTTCATAACGTTTGGTTATAAAATCCTGGAGATATTTCAGGAACATGATATCTTCCGTATTCTCTTCTCCCCAACATGTGTCGGTTCCGGTATGGCATACAGGCCCAACGGGATTAACTTTGATCAGGAGTGTATCTTTATCGCAATCTTCTTTAATAGATACTACATTCAGGAAATTCCCGCTCTCTTCTCCTTTTGTCCACAGCCTGTTTTTAGTACGGCTAAAGAAAGTCACCTTTCCGGTTTCTACAGTTTTCTCATAAGCTTCTTTGTTCATGAAGCCCAGCATTAAAACTTTCGAAGTATAATTGTCCTGAATAATTGCGGGTATTAATCCCTCCATTTTTTCAAAGTCTAAATTCATGTCTATGATTTATTAAGAGTAACAATCTCCATCGCATGAGCAAATTAAGAATAAACCCTGTTGCGACTATTATTATATTCTTACTATAATACCTTCTTTGCAAAGATATGATTTTAATTCGGGTATTTTTATTTCTTTAAAGTGAAAAACGCTTGCTGCCAGGGCTGCGTCTGCTTTCCCTTCAACAAAAGCATCCCTGAAATGTTCCATATTGCCCGCTCCTCCGGATGCAATAACCGGAATGGGGAGTAGGGAAGAGAGAGTTGCTAATGCTTCATTGGCGTATCCGGTTTTTACTCCGTCATGATCCATACTTGTGAAGAGTATTTCTCCCGCGCCTCTCTCCGAAGCTTCTTTGGCCCATGAAAACAACTCTTTTTCTGTTTCCAGACGCCCTCCGTTCAAATAACATTTCCAGATTGACGTCTCAGTATTTTGTTTAGCATCAATGGCAACTACACAAACCTGCGAACCGAAGTTTTGTGCTATATCATTGATAAGTTGCGGATTTCTTATGGCAGATGAATTGATTGAGACTTTATCTGCTCCTGCATTCAACAGACGTTCTACATCTTTCAGCTCATTTATACCTCCGCCTACGGTGAATGGTATGCTGATATTAGCGGCTACCCGTTTTACCAGATCAGTGAATGTTTTTCTTCCTTCATGACTGGCAGTGATATCGAGATATACCAGTTCGTCAGCTCCTTGTTCGCTGTATATTTTTCCTAACTCTACCGGATCACCTGCCTGACGCAGATTGACAAAGTTTGTGCCTTTTACGGTCTGTCCGTCTTTAATATCAAGACAAGGTATGATTCTTTTTGCTAACATACTTTATTTTATAAAAACCTGTAGAGGTCTTTTAATGTAATTTTTCCTTCGTAGATTGCTTTTCCGAATATAACAGCCGGGATTTGGGCTTCTTCCAATGCTATGATATCATCAACAGAACTTACGCCTCCACTTGCTATCAGATAGATTTCGGGGAATTCTTTTTGTATTTCCTGATACAATTCAATGGAGGGACCTTGTAGCATTCCGTCCTGATCAATATCTGTACAGATCACCTTTTCAACTCCTTTTTTGGTGTATTCATCCAGAAATGGGATAATATCTTTTGTGCTACCTTCCATCCACCCGTTGACGGCGATTTTCCGGTCTTTTACATCTGCTCCGAGAATGATCTTTTCACGGCCGTATTCATGAAGCCATTTTATAAATAAATCCGGATCTTTCAAAGCAATGCTGCCAATTGTGATCATCTGTGCACCACTATCAAAAGCAATATGTACATCCTGGTCGCTTTTTATTCCGCCTCCGAAATCTACAATAAGGGATGTTTTTAGAGAGATCTGTTCAAGAATACGGTAATTGACAATATGGCTGGAGGCTGCTCCGTCCAGGTCTACAATATGTATACGGTGGATGCCGTGTGCTTCAAACTCTTTTGCTACTTCCAGGGGATTATCATTGTATACTTTTTTACTGTTATAATCTCCTTGCGAAAGGCGTACACACTTGCCATCTATTATATCAATTGCCGGTATTAACTCAATCATGATTCTTTACTTAATTATAAGTCTAAAAAGTTTTTTAAGATACGTTCGCCCACTGTTCCGCTCTTTTCCGGATGAAACTGGGTTGCATAGAAATTATCTTTATGCAACGCAGAGCTAAAGGGCAGGATATAGTCGGTTTCTGCTGCCGTATATTCATTTAGAGGAACATAGTAGCTGTGGACAAAATAGACGAACTCTTCTTTGCCAAATCCTTTGAAAAGCCTGCTTCGCGTATTCTCCAGCGTATTCCAACCCATGTGAGGTACTTTTTCTGCCGTTTCGGAAGGAATAAACCTCTTTACGTCGGTATGAAAAATATCCAGGCAATCGATATTGCCTTCTTCAGAATACCGGCACATAACCTGCATACCTAAACAGATACCGAGTAAAGGTTGTTTCAACTCTTTTATAAAAACGTCCAATCCGGTTTCTCTTAAATGTTTCATGGTAGTAGCAGCTTCACCCACACCCGGGAATATGATTTTGTCTGCTTTCAGCAATTTTTCTTTATCTGCAGTAATTACGGCTTCTACTCCCAATCGTTTCAAAGCATGATCGACAGAATAAATATTACCTGCATTGTATCGGATAATAACTACTTCCATATTTATTAATTAAAGATTACGGTTTTGTTTTTATATGCCAGTACTTTACGGTCTATGTGTTTTAGTACTGCACGTGACAGAACGATTTTCTCTAGGTCTTTTCCTTTGTTTATTAATTCCTGAACGGAGTCTTTGTGGGTGATCCTCACTACATCCTGTTCGATAATAGGACCTGCGTCCAACTCGGTAGTAACATAATGGCTGGTTGCACCTATGATCTTTACCCCTCGTTCGAATGCTGCATGATAGGGCTTTGCCCCGACAAATGCAGGAAGGAAGGAGTGATGTATATTAATTATCCGGTTGGGATAAGCATCGATCATATTTTCACTGATTATCTGCATATATCTTGCCAATACGATAAAGTTGACCCGGTGCTTTGACAGGATTTCCAATTCTTTTTGTTCCTGCTCGGCTTTGTTTTCTTTTGTAATGGGGAAGTGGTAGAAAGGGATATCAAATCTTTCTGCAACATGTTTAAGATCAGTGTGGTTGCTGATGATAAGAGGTATCTCCACATGCCACTCTCCGGCCGTGTAACGTGCCAGCATATCAAAGAGACAGTGAGACATCTTGCTTACGAAGATAGCCATACGGGGTTTTACATCAGAGAAATATAGTCTGAATACCATAGAATATTTCCGGGCATATAATGTTTCAAAGTAGTCTTCTATTTTTTCTTTTGGGATCAGGAAGTTTTCCAATTCCCACTCAATACGCATAAAGAAGATATTTTCAACGCGGTCAACATATTGGTCAAGGTACACAATATTTCCTTTGTTGACTGTGATGAAATCTGTTACTTCTGCCAGAATTCCGGGTCTGTCGGGGCAGTGAAGTAATAGTTTAGCTGTTGTTTTATCCATTAGCTTATTATTTGTAACCTTTTTCTGAATTAAAGCTGCAAATATAGCGATTTTGTAGCGAGATGTTTATAAAATGAACAATAAGTTTATAATTAATGCTTAATTAATAACAGATGGATGGAATAATGTTTGTTTTGGTTTTATTTTGTTGATAGGGGAGGATGAGGGTTGCTGGATATTACAAAAACGGAGTAAACAAGTTAGCACACCATCCTACAATCTTTTTCCACTTGGAACGCTTTTTCCACGTTTCAGGAGTCATTTGCGTGGAGTTTTCCTTATCTTTTTCAAATACTTCGATAAGCTCTTTCGTTGTTTCTTTGTCGAAGATAAAAGCATTTACTTCGTAATCAAAGCGCAGGCTGCGGCTGTCGAGATTGGTTGTCCCGACCGTGCAGAAAAGATCGTCTACCATCATTATTTTGGAATGATGAAAACCACCATTATATAAGTATACTTCAGCCCCTCTTTTCATTAACTTATGGGCTACATATATAGAACCTTCCGGAGTAAAAGCAATATCGGCTTTGGAAGATAGCATGATCTCTACTTCAACTCCGCGGTCGATAGCCTTTTTAAGACTCTCACGGATAGAGTGGGTAGGGAGGAAATAGGGATTAACGATCTGTATCTTTTCTTTGGCAGAGTTAATAGCTTTCGCATATACCTTCCTCATTAGTTTAGGCAGTTTTTTGGGTGCGCGGTCAACGATTGCCACTGATTTATTAAAACCGGGCAGGGTATCGTTTGCAGAAGGGAAGTACACCTCACCTGCTATTTGCTGTTTAGCCGTTTTATTCCATATCGTTAAGAATATCTCTTGCAGGTATCCTACGGCGTCTCCTTCGATGCGTACATGCATATCCCGCCATGCACCGATTTTGGGAAGTCCTTCTATATAATAGTCGGCAACGTTCATGCCTCCGGTATAGGCAACTTTACCGTCTATGACAGCTATTTTCCGGTGATCCCGATGGAAAATATGGTTGAGGTAAGGAAAATGTAAAGGATCAAAAGCTATGATTTCAATACCTCTTTTCCTTATTGCTTTCAGGTGTTTCTTTTTCAGAGGTTTATTGTTTGACCAATTGCCAAAGGCATCGAATATGGTACGGATTTCTACTCCTTCGGCTGCTTTTTCAGCCAATAAGTCAAAGAGTACGTTAGCTATCGAATCATTTCTAAAATTGAAGTATTCCAAATGTACATGGTGTTCTGCTTTTCTTATGATCTCGAATAAATCTTCAAACTTTTCTTGTCCGCTTTTTAATAATTTCACTTTATTATTGGTAGTCGTAGGTACATTTTCCTCCGCAAGAAATGCAATAACATCAGAATCGCTTTGCAGGCTTTGAATATTTAATGTATCACTTTCCTGTGAATAGATATTTCCTGCAAATACAAAAACAAGTAAACAAATAATCAGTCTTATTTTTCTTATTTGTCTACCGGGAAATAATATTAGGAATTGCTTATCGTTATTGTGCGAATATGTTCGTGCTACCAACTTTTTAGTGTACTTGATCTGTTTTAAATCTATTTTACGGACTGCGAAATTAGTGAAAATTTCTTTTGCATCGGCAGTTTATGTATGATTTTAATATAACCTTTGACATATTCTAAAATTATTCACTAAAGCTAAATACTTTATTTAGAAGGAATAAAAAAGTTCTAGCTTAGGAAAGTCAGAACTTATAATCAATAAAGGGCAGACTTTTGAACTACCCTCTTTGAATTAAATATTGAAAAGTTTAATTTCTTGTAATTGTTGCCAAAGTACCTATTCGATAAATAGCACCATATGCTTTTATTTCAAAATATGTATCTTCTAATGTACCTTCTTGCTCGGCAGTGAGCTCAATCTTTATATCGCTGATAGTGCCTGTCGGATCAAATTCATTAGGTGTTACAGTTGCGTTCATATTAAGTTGCCCACCAGGATTTACCATAGTAACACTGATATCTGGATCAACTATTATAATTGGTGCCAATACCTTTAAATCTAATTGTATTTCATCTCCGACACTAATAACACCAAGATTAACAGAAGTTATATCCGAAATAAAGCCCAAGTCCAGTTTGATTGTTTGCGCATTTACGTTTGTTGAGAAAATCAGGGATAATACCAATAAAGAAAGCATAATTTTTTTCATGACTATACATATTATATTATTTATAAAAAAGTTTTATCAATAATATAACGTATATGCAATAGTAATGGTTCTTTATAATATATGCATTTTAATATTTTTTGCAAATTTAGAGCGAATCAATTTGTTCAATAATAGAGAATAATATTAATTATAACATATTTTTATGAAATTCAATTCTGACTCCAATAGAGCCATTAATTTTACCGTATTTGAAACTTCTTAAATCTATCTTTGGTCAACTTTTTGAACTTTTATGTCACGTTTATCCAAGTATATTAAAGTAAATATGGGACAGGAATTATTACTTTTGTTCATACTTTTCATATACCCTACTAGTAAATGATAATGTTTATATACAATATGGGTTTTTCTATTATGTATTAAAAAAAGTAATATTAGCCAATGGTAAAACGAAATATAGTATATATAACTTTTACATTCTTATAATAAAAACCGTTGTATCGCTATTATACTCTATTATATCTCTAAACTATATTCCTGCCCACCTCTAAGCCTTTCACCTCTATACATTTATTATAGTAACCTGCTCTCATCTAACTAATCGCACAACTGTGCAATTATTAACTCACAATTGTGAAATAATAAAATTACAACTGTACTCTTATAATTGTACAATTGTGCGATTAGTTAGATGAGAGCAAGTTTTATATATAAACCTGCCTACGATAAGGCATTAAACTTGCCCATGTGATAGCATAACACTTAATAACCTAATGATAGTAAACGAATAGACAGTAGTTTATTAATAAACTCTGAAATATCGTAATCGGCTATAGATGGGATGGATATGGATAAAACATAATTGCCAATAGGAATAGCCAGACATTTGTATTGAGGAAAGTTAGTATAATTAATTATCAAATACTTTGGTTGGGGTTGAATTGACTTGATTTCATAAATAGTAAATTCAGAAGTTAATCCTACTTTCAACGCTTTACTCAACGCCTCTTTTGCAGCCCATAAAATGACCGGGTGAAAGGAATATGAGATGTTTTTTTCATTTTCCGTAAGATAATTATAAATATAACCGGCTGCAGGGTCTGTTATTTGTTCAATGTCTACTCCCAGAGAGCAACAAGTATCAAAAGCGGCGGAAAAACCTAATTCATCCGTATGTGAAATGGAAATACCGGAAGATGAATGACCTAGATCGAATAATTCGGGCTGGTTGAATATGCCGTTTTTTATATAGAATGATATGGGATTTATTCCTGTATAAAAGCTAACGGCTTTCTTGGCGGATATTCTGCCTAAAAGGAATGAGTTTTTTCTTTTTGCATATTGGTATCTCTCATATTGATTCCATTCGTAGGGATGTAGCAAGTGGCGGGCTTCGTTGATAAGAGAGCATTCTTCACTACCATAAAGCGAAAAAGCGATACTATATGTATTTTCTTTTTCGGTCAATGTGCCGTTAGCCAGGATCGAGATCTCTTCCATTTCAGAAATTGTATTTAAATCTGATATGTGCTATTTGGGTATTCATATAATCATATCTTTCTTTCCCGTTCTTTTTTAGTCTGGTGTAGCTCTGGTTTAGCCACTGGTAATTTATAGTAAGGCTAAAATTGGCAATGAGAGATATATCTATCTGGGGCGATATGTAAAACGAATTAATATCCGGATAATATATCGATGTAAGTGATATCCTTGACAATGGCGTTATGTAATAATTGCCCATAAGCATGAGGTTGTATTGGGCGGGGGATAGTTGCCTCAGAGATACGGGAGAGGAAAGAAAGCTGGTTACGTATTGCGGAGACTTATCTTTTTTTTCTAATGTAGTGTAAAATGCTTCTGCCCTCAGGTCGAATTTATTGCTGAATGTATATGCATATCCTATGGAGGTCATGAACGTTGAAAGGCTGTCAGTTGTTGGTTTCCTCAGATAGGCGGCTTCTCCGTAGAAAGAGCCTTTTCCTAATGCTCCGCTCCAACCCATCCCGAAATAGTAGTTATTACCTTCAAAAAAACCGGTGATGAATTGTAGTTCGTAGCTTGATATAGTCTCCCGGAACATTCCGGCAAGGGTTAATTTGCCATTGTGGTTTAAGGATGCCACTAGCTCGGTCGAAGTAGTTGCATCACTGTAATATTGGATGCGTAAAGCGTCACTGCCCGGCTTTTCTTCATAGTCAAAGTCGAAAAAAGAGGCATTATTAAACAAGTCGTTAGGGTTCCACACGAAGCAGGTACCCCAGTTGATCCGTTGTCTTCCCAAGGTTACTTCTACCTTTCTGACAGTGCGGGATATATAAAGGCGTTCTATGGAAGTATTCAGTACATTGGATTTGCCGGAAGCTATATTCCAGTTAAGATCCATGAACAGATTGTTTTGTTTGAGTTTGGATTTATAGTCAGGACTGTATTTCTTTTGATCTCCGAAGATGAAACGGGTACGCAGATCAAAACCAAATTTCCAGTTTTTATCCAAAGTCCCTTTTGACCATCTGGTATTGATCCTACTGTGTATCACATTGTCCAGAAGCCAGTTTCCATCCAGCGAGTCGATTCCGATAACTGATTGTATGTCTGAGATGTATCCGTAAATCTCTTTATTGACAGTTGATTGTGCTGCTGACCGGGTCGATATTCCTATCCATAGAAGGATAGGTATTATTTTAAGATATTTCTTCATTGATGATCAGTATCGCTTTCTACAACGCCGTCACTTAATGTTATTATTCTTCTGGCTTTTTTCATCACACGTTCATCATGGGTGGAAAAGATGAAAGTTGCTTTTTCTTCCATATTCAGTTTCTCCATGATATTTAATAGTATGCTTGCTGATTCGTGGTCGAGATTTGCTGTAGGTTCATCTGCCAGTATAAACTGCGGGTGGGGGGCAAGAGCACGTGCAACGGCTACTCTTTGTTGTTGTCCGCCAGAGAGTTTTGAAGGACGGTAATTAACCCTGTCTCCAAGTCCGATCTCATTTAAAAGCTTCAAAGCCCTTTCGCTACGTTTTTTAGGAGAGATACCTTGCAGGCTCATGATGAATTCGACATTTTCTTTTGCCGTAAGTACGGGTATCAGGTTGTATGCCTGGAAAACAAACCCTATACTTTTTAATCTGAAATCGACCAACTGCGATAAAGATTTGCGGGTGATATTCTCTCCGTTAATTATAATCTCTCCATGAGTAGGAGTGTCAAGACCACCTATCATGTTGAGTAAAGTTGTTTTGCCGGAACCTGAGGGACCTACAATGGCAACAAATTCACCTTTTTCGATAGTGAGGCTAATATCGTTTACTGCTTTTATCTCTGTGTCTGCTTCTTTGTATATCTTCGACAGACTTTTTATTTCAATTATGCTCATAGTCTTTATTTAATTTCTAACAACTTCGGCCGGGTTCATTTTTAAAGCTCTTCGCGCAGGGAATACGGAAGACAGAAAGCCCGTGATAAATACCATGCTACCTACAGTGATATAATCGGATGATATGATTTTAGGGTATATAATCGCATCAACTCCCGGAATGATATCTGTAGTAAATCCTATGTTAAGCCCTGTAGTAGAACAGTACCCGATAAAAAGCGAACTTGAAAGTATGCCTATAATACCCCCGATGGAAGTTAGGATAATGGTTTCGAGAGATATCATGGTAAACACCCTTCTTTTATTCATGCCGACTGCCTGCAACATACCCAGTTCTTTTGTCCTCTCGAGCACTACCATCAGCATGGTGTTTATAATAGAAAAACCCAAAGCTGTGAGTATGATAAAGAGAATAAGAAAAGACATCATTTCCATTAATTCATCGGACATGGCCAGGTCCGGGCGAAGCTCTTTCCATGTTTGCACGGTATATTCATTTCCCAGAATACCGGATATCTGGTTTTTCAATATGTCTGGCCGGGCATCTTTAGTTAATCTTATATTGATGGTATGAGAAGAATTATCGTTTATCTGTGCCAATTCATTCAGGTCATCATTGATTACAAATACATGGGTGTCATCCGTCTTTGTGTTCGAATTAAATATACCTGCTACTCTGAAAGCTCCCCCTATTAACTCGCCATCCAGGGATTGGAAAGTTAACACTACCTTTGATCTTAATCTTGTATTCAGCTTTTTAGCTAATGTCTGGCTGAGTATTATTGTGTTTTTCCGGCTTTCATCCAGGTAACTACCCAATGAGTCGGGAATGGTTTTATACAGTTCGAAGACTTGCTTTTCTTTTTCCGTATCTACCCCGCATACAGTGATACCCATTCCTGTTTTGGCAGTGCTTATCATGGATGCAACCACACTATTGGAGGATATAGCTGCAATCTCCGGAATGTGGTTTATTTGATTGATTATATATTCCGTATCCGTAATGATATATTGTATTTCATTGTTGTCGGTAAATCCTTTCTTAGTGATTAGAATATCCGGGACCTCTGTTTTCAAGGCTTTCTCTACTACTTGTGTAAATGATCCTCTGATCACGGCTGAAGCAAATACGCCTCCAAACAGGCCCACACTGATAGCCGACAATATAATAATGCTGCGCACTTTATTTCTCCATATATTTTTCCAAGCTATTTCCCAGATCATGATTGCAGATGTTTAGTGAAAGAGGTTATCATATTTTATTGGCGTAATGAAGTTGGTATGTTTTTAATGTTCGTTGCTTTTAGTATCGGGTATATACAGGATATTACAGCTATGACCAACACAATGATCACTTGGTTTATAATATAATCACTCTGCCAGGCCATGTGCATATAGGGCTCATATCCGTAAGCGGCCAGCCTTACGGCCTGGGCTTCGGGAAAAGACATCGGATTGATGTGCATGTAATAAGCCATCGGCAAAGTAGTGATAACCATTACAAGGATACCTGCCAATGTAATGCTGAGCATTTCAAAGGATAATATCATCCTTAAGCGTTGCTTTTTTACACCTATTGCATACATAATACCCAGTTCGCGACGTCGCTCTACAGTCATCATCAACACCGTGCCGAATATACTGAACCCCACAATTACGTAAAGTATGACCATAATAAAGTTCATGCTTTGCATATCTGCTTTGAGTATCTTTTCAAAATCTGACAGAATGAGGTTCCAAGGTATGATAGTTAGTTCTTTGTTTTCACTTAGCATGGAAGATAAATAGGAATGAGTCTCTTCCATCACTTTCTGATTGGTTACATTCACTGCAATCGAAGTAATTTGCCCGTAAGCCGAGAAGAGATCCTGGCATGTCAGCAGGGGCATGTATATGATTTGTTTGTTAAGTTCCTGAGCAGTAGGGTAGTGTACAATGCCTTTTACGGTATATTGTCCGGCAGCCGTCGTACCGTGATACCCTTGTCCCAATAAGATAACTGTGTCTTTTAGAGACACATTCAGGTATTTAGCCAGTTCTTTTCCTATAATGATTTCATTATCAGTTACGGAACTGAACATTTCTCCTTCAATAATTCTTTTACCCAATTCGGTAAGTTGATTCTCTTTTTCGCCATCAATGCCCACTATCATGGCTCCTTTCGTCTGCATGCCGGTTGATGCGAGTGAATATCCCTCGATCCTCGGTGAGTAGGCGTTAATATGTTTGTGGTGAAATAGAGCAGTATCTATTAGTGAGGTATCAAATGAATAATCAATGATCTTATCCTCAAAATAGTTACTGTTTTGTATTTGGAAATAACCGGTGTAAGATTTTACAGCACTTTCTGTTGCTTTATAATAAAGTCCTAGCCCAATGCCTTTCATAAAGATAACAGAACTTAATGCAAACGAAATAGAAAGGATAATGATGATTGTTCTTCGTTTATTCCTCCACATATTCCGGTATGCAATCCTCCAGCACTCAATCATAATGCTTATCTGATATTTTTAAGGTTTTGTATTGAAAACATATTATCATTCAGGGAGACATTGTATTTTATCTCCATAATGGTAATAATTGTTTTGTATCCTTCTTTGTCATTAGGGACAACTTCTGTGATAGTCGGGATTTCCCTGTCATCCATATACTTTATCTGCGAAGAATTGTCAGTTCTCATCAGAGTACCATCTTCATCAAAATACTGGGTCCTCAGCTGCAGGAAAGAACTTTTTGCAATCCACTTTAGCATCGTATCCCAGATAACAGCCGAAGCTGGTCTTGCTTTCAGTCGTATGATGTAGCAATCCCTGTCATTTACTTTCTCTTCTCCCATCAAAGTCGGGATATAATCCGTTACAATAGAAGATTCTTTCAGGATGTCTTCATTTGTATAGTCAGATCCCATCCAGCTTTGCGACATCATAGACGAAGGCAATTTTATGCTTCTCGAAATAGTAGGATTCCATGACCACATTTCGTTTCTGCGTTTCAGGAATGCCTGCCCTTTTTCTTTGGCTGGGGAAATGACATAAGTCATAGAATAGTCGTGCCCTTTGGCCCAGTTCTTGAAAATGATTTCACGTTCCCATGTAGGTCTGACAATTTTCATACTGGTCATACCCTGACTGCTGTTGCCTTGCATCTGTTCGTTTGACTTCTTTACAATTTCCTCGGCGGAAAGAGACTTCTGTGCAGACACTGTTGCACTAACGGATATTAATATAATCAGGCTGATTACACTTTTTAATATAGCTTTCATGATGTTTGTTTTTTGTGTTTAATACATTGTTCATAATGCTGCTAATTTCCTTAGCATGCTCGAAAATGAAAAAATGTCCCCCCTTAAATGTATACATATTAAAATCCCCTGTTATTAATTCTCTCCACCTGTTGATCCAGGTTAAACTTATTCCTGCATCTTCCGAAGAATAAAAATAAGTAATGCCGATAGGCAATTTTTCTTTTTCCATATATACGTAGTCTTCTACCATTTTATAATCTGCTCGTAAGATGGGTAGAAAAAGATCTGCTAATTGTTTATTCTCGAAGAAGCCTTCCGGTGTACCTCCATATTTTAAAATCTCTTTTATAAACTCAGGATCATTGAGATGGCTTATACGTAAAGGTATAGGGTACTGGGGAGGATTGCGTCCTGAAAGAAAGACATGGGCTGGTGTATTGAATGCTGTATTTTTTAAAGAATGTAGTATCTCATATATTAATAATGATCCCATACTATGGCCATAAAAGGCATAGTCTTCATCCGGACTTAATAAATGGTGAATTTGACTCACCATATCCTCTATGGCCTCATCGATAGATTGGGCACAATCTTCAGTAATCCTCCTGCCTCTTCCAGGAGGGTCAAGTGGTATGAGCTGAATATCTGAATCGAAATATTTCTTCCATTGCAAATAATTCATGCTGGTAGCACCTGCATACGGGACACATAATAGTTTCATAGATGTATTGTTAGTTTTGTTGCATATTTATCCTTTGATTTTTATATCCAGATCACCAATCGTACGATTATCATTTTCGCAGATCAGATCGCATATCTGAATAATGGAATCACCAAACCTTTGAATCGTTTCCTCCTTGAAATAATCTGTCCGGTATTCAACATCAAAAGTGATAATATCCTGCATTTGCCATATTTCAATAAATATATAGAAACGGGCCAGGTTATATTCAAACGGATAGCGTTTTATTCCGTATTCGCTCAGGTCTCCTCCGCTGGTCTTGGTATCCAGGAAAGAGAAAGCGTTTCTAGATAAAGTTTCGAATGCGCTTCCAGGGGGAATGCCCAGTTCCTCTAATAAAGGAGTAAACAGGTAGTCCTGATTTTCAAAAGCTCCAATCCATGTTATCTTTATTTCCTCTATGAAGCTTCGAAGCGTTTTCTCAGATGAAGGCTTGCTACGGAAAATGATTGGATTGTAGAAATTGCCTATTATATTATTGAATTCTTTCAGATGGCGTGCGGCTGTCGGGGTAATAGTCGTAATGTCGTTTAAACCGGTAAATTTGTGTATTGAAATCTTATAAGCTGCCATTAACATCATTGGCATTGTGAAACCATTTTTACCCAGATAGCTTTTCATCTTTCCATCGAGTGTTGAATCTATGGTAAAGTTCATTCTTTTTCCGGTAAAGCTTTTGGACTCTTCTATATCATAGTCGCAGGGAAATTTGATCTTTGGTAGTGGCTTTTTAAGATTGTCTATCCAGTATTCTTTTTGCTTACGTATGTAATCAGAATCCGATACCCTTTGCTGCCAGTAAATGTAATCCCGGTACTTTATTTTCAATGGAGGCAATTCCATATTATTTAATAGCATAAGTAAGTCATTAAAAAAGACACTGAGAGATACGCCATCAAAAATGATATGATGTATATCGAACATAAAGATATCTTTGTCGCCGGTTTTAAGCACCCTTACTCTTAAAAGAGGGCCTGTAAAAAGATTAAACGGACGAATGAAATCTTTTATATGCTGCTCCATGTCTTCAGGGGCGACCCTTTGTGTTTCCATTACTTCAATATCCCAATCTATGTGGTCATGTACCCGCTGATAGAGTCTTCCGTCTATTTCTTTAAAAGTAGTTCTCAGGGCATCGTGTCTTTGTATGAGCTTACGGATAACCTGCTGCATCCTATCTACATCTATCTCCTCATCAAAAACAAATATATTAGTTGTATTATAAGTCACATCATCCTCGCCTCCGGTACTATTATCTAAAATAGACCACTGGTTGGATACCAGATTGTAATATGTATCTTTGCTTGGGTCGGGCACTAAAGGAGGAAGCTCCAATTGGTTACCAACATTTTGAAGTTTTGTAATGTAGGCAGACAACATCTTAATAGTCGGATTGCTGAAAATAGCGCCTATCGGTATCTCTATATTAAATTTGTTGTTGAGAGAAGAGGCGAGTTCCATTGCAAGCAGCGAGTGTCCTCCATATTCGAAGAAGTCTTGATCTGTACTTATTTTGCTTTTTGATGTATCCTGATTAAATATTTTATGCCATATAACTTGTACTTCCTGTTCGGTTTTTGTTTCCGGTTCAGAGTAAGTAGCTTTATTATCGAAGTCAGGTTTTGGAAGACTTTTACGATTTATCTTTCCATTAGGTGTTAGGGGGAAGCTATCCAAATGTATGAAATAACGGGGAATCATATAATTGGGTAGTTTTGCTTTGACATACGTTCTTAAATCTTCTTCATTGATCTTTGTCTCAGAAGTGTAGTACGCACAAATGTTTTTTAAATGTTCATCCTCCTTTATCAGCAAAACAACAGCTTCTTTTATTTGAGGATGGGATATTATTTTCTGCTCAATATCAGAGAGCTCAACCCTGAAACCCCTTATTTTAACCTGATTATCTTTCCTGCCTACGAAGTCTATACTACCATCGGGCAGCCACCGGGCTAAATCTCCGGTTTTGTATAAACGTCCCTCATGAAACGGGTTTTTGATAAAAATCTTTTCTGTTATCTTTTTATTATTAATATATCCTTTTCCTACTCCGGCTCCTCCCAGACATAATTCGCCTGTTACTCCGACCGGTTGCAATTGCATATCTGCGTTTACTATATAGCAGGTAGAGTGGCTTATGGGATATCCAATAGGTATGGTCTCACTATAATCATTTTCAATACTAAAATATGTGGAAAAGACTGTGTTTTCAGTTGGTCCGTATACATTCTTTATTTTGATGTCAGGAAACATTTCCCTAACTGCTTTTACGTGTTTGGGAGAAACAATGTCACCACCTGTGAGCAGGTTTTTTAATCCGTAATATACGGAACAGTCCTTCTCCGTCAATTGATTGAATAGGGAAGAGGTTAAAAATGTTGTATCTACATTATATTTTCTTATCTTTTCTTTTAGCTTGGCAGGGTCCAGCAATTCCCATTGACTGATAGTGCATATGCATCCTCCGTTTAACAAAGGCCCCCATATTTCATAGGTAGATGCATCGAAAGACGGAGCACCTGCCTGGAGAATAACTTGCCCTGGAGTATAATCCAAGTAATTGGTGTTTTTGACTAAGTGTATGATATTTGTATGTTCAATCATCACACCTTTAGGAGTTCCGGTTGAACCGGAAGTGTACATGATATAAGCTAAATCCGAAGGAGTATTTATGGAAGCGAGTGGAGAATCTTCCGTACTATATATTTCTTTGTTTTCAATTGATAGATAGGGAACCGTATCAGCAGGATAATTGCTTATCCATTCATCCTGCAATAAAACCAATTTAGGATTACTGTTGGATAATATCTCAGTAATACGATCTGCCGGATATTTCGTATCTATTGGTAAATATGCGGCACCGGTTTTTATAATGGCCAGTTCTGCAATGATAAGTTCGGGGCATCTATCCATTATCAGACCAACGATATCGCCCTTCTGTATTCCTTTTCCAATCAATGTATGGGCTAAGCGATTTGATATTTTATCCAGTTCTGTATAACTCCAGGTTCTATCATCAGCACGTAAGGCTATGTGTTTCGGATATAACTTAACTGCTTCTGCAAACAATTCAGGTATTGTTTTGTCGGATGGATAAATGGATGAAGAAGATACGGAGAAGCTTTCCAGAATCTTTTTCTTTTCTTCATCATCTATTAATGAGATGTCCGAGAATTTAATGTTTGTATTAGAAATGACTTGATTTAATATATTGAGATAATGAGCTTGCAGACTATTTATAAACTCCTCTTCATAAACGGACTTATTATAGTTGAATACAACTTTATATTCTTCTCCCGGATTAACAATAACATTAAAATCATAATTGGTTTGCTCAACGAAATCTATATCAATTATACTTAACTCTTTATCATCTCCTGAGTTACTCCGTGTCTTATCAATCGGATAGTTCTCTAAAACAAATATATGATTAAGGAGTTTGTTCTTAACTTCAGTCAAAGCCTGAATCTTACTCAGCGGATAATATCCGTGTTGATTTGATTCGTTCAGGCCTTTTAACAGGAGTCTGCTAATTTGGGTAAAAGAATCATTATTATCCGATTTTACCCGGACAGGAATGGTATTTATGAATAAACCTACAGTTTCCTCCACCCCTTGAAGTGTGGCAGGTCGTCCGGAGATAACAGTGCCGAATACTACATCATTTGAATTATTGTATTTAGCAAGTAAGATTGCCCAGCAAGTCTGTAGGAAAGCATTGACTGTAATATGTAAGCCGGCTGATATTTCCCGGATATTATCAGATAAATCTTTATCCAAAATAAACTCATGCAACCCATGATTAAAAGACACCTCCGGCCTTTGTCCGGAAGGCAGGGTAGAGGGGTTCTCGAATCCTTCAAGATACTTCTTCCAATATGTATGGGGCATATCATAATCTTGCTTTTCCAACCAGGATATGTAATTAGAATATGGGAAGTTATCCGTTAAAAGATGCTCAATCTCTTTATGTTTTCCTTCTATAAGTAAAGCATAAAAACTGAATAAATCTTTTGATATCTTATTGAGGCACCAACCGTCAAATAAAATATGGTGTACTGACAGGATCAAGATGAATGTATCTGTCCCCGTTTTCAAAACGGATGCTCTGATAAGCAGATCTTTAGACAGATTGAAAAGGATACTGCGATCTTTGTGCTTGTAGTCGGAAATATATGTGTTTCTGGTTTCCTGATCGGTAATATGGGAAACATCTTCAAATGTGATATTCAGCTTTCTCTCTTTCAAAACAATCTGTCTGGGTTTCTCTGACTTTTTATAAGAGAAAATAGTTCTGAAAACATCATACTTCTTTATTAATAAATTTATAGCTTCTTCTATTTTTGATGTATCCAAAACACCTTCTATTGTAAAAGACATCTGTACGATATAAGCTGTACTTTCTTTTTCCATTACCGAATGGAATAGCATTCCCTCCTGCATAGGAGTCAGAGAATAGATGTTTTTAATATTTTGTTTAGTTAGCATGTTTGTAGTAGTTTTATAAAGTGATTAATTAAATCCCAGTTCATCCAGGATGTTGTCTAATTCATTTTGTGCAATATCTTTAGATGTATAGTCGCTAAGCGTGTATTCCTGCTCTTTTTTGTTTGTGCAATGACTAATGATCATCTCAAGATAATCTTTGAAATATTTAGCCAGTGTATGCATCTCTGTTTCAGAGTACTCTTCGCATGAATAGCTGAAATCAGTATGAAGTTGTCCTTGTGAGATAATGGAATTTACATCCAGTTTATAATATCGTTTATTTCTGTTGTCTGTGTATAAAGGCAGAAACTCAACTGATATACCGTCATCAGGCAATGACATATCAAACTGTCCTAAATAGTTGTAACTGATTGCCGGAGATATTCTTTTTAACTTGTCGATTAAATCCTTATCATCGGACAGATACCGTGCTATTCCATAATCTATACCCTTTTGGGGAATTTTGTGCAATGTATCTTTTGTAATCTTTATATTCCCGGCAATATCACTTCCTTCTGCTGATAATAAAACAGGAAAAGAAGATGTAAACCATCCGACAGTCCGGTTTATATTTAAATCATCTAAGATATTCTCACGCCCATGACCTTCCATATTAATGAGAAAACTTTGTTTGCCTGTCCATTTATTTAACGCCAGGGTTAGTGCAGCCATTAAGAGATCATTTATTTCTGTATTGTAGGCCGCATGTGACTCTTTTAGTAAAAGCCCCGTTGATCTGCCGTCTAATGAGCACCTTACCGACGAGGAAGAGGCAAAGGAAGCATTATCGCTATTAAAGGATAAGATATCTGTAGAGTCAACCTCATCTTTCTGAAGCATTTGTTCCCAATATGATATATGAGGTTGATATCTTTTTTGAGATGCATATTCACTTATTCTTTCACTCCATTGCTTGAAAGAGTTACTTTTCAAAGGAAGTTGTATATCTTTCTTTTCTGATAATTGCTTAAATGCAGTAATAAGATCTTCGATCAGTATACGCCAGGATATGCCATCAATCACAAGGTGATGAATCCATATGTATACGATAGATGTATTAAAGTCATTAAAACAGATTACATTAACAAGTGCTTTATGAATATCTGTCTGGTTTTGAATATCCTTTATGCAATTATCTATGAATTGGTCTTTATCGTTTACGTCATTTAGATGGAAAGTAGATAAATTATAGGCATGAGATTCTAAATCCTTATTATATTGTGAGATTGTACCATGTTGATCAATAGTATACTGCATTCTTAAAGCATCATGATGTTTGGTCAATGCATCCAGGATTTGAATAAGTTCATCACTTTCTAAAGTTGTATTTAAACGTAGAGTAATTCCCTGATGAAAAATATGGTTATTATAAAATTGATTCTCGAAGAACCACTTTTGAATAGGGGTTAGGCTTACCGGCCCTGTAACAGTTTCCTGATTTATGGAAGTTTCGTGCTTGGTAACATGTGGTGCTAATTCTTTTATCGAATTATGTTGAAAGATCATATTTACACTGGCACTTATCCCCTGTGATTGTAATCTGGAGGATATTTGTATTGCTTTTATGGAGTCTCCTCCTATATGGAAAAAGTTGTCTGTTACACTTATCTTTTCAACATTCAGTACTTCTTTCCATACATTTAAAATAGTTTCTTCTATTTCTGTTTCCGGGAGAACGATCTCTTCTGCGGTTTGTTTATTTATTAATTTTAGTTTTGCCTTATCTACTTTTCCGTTCTTATTAAGCTCAAACTTTTCCGTATGGGCGAAGAAGGAAGGAATCATATATTCCGGTAAAGAATCAGCTAAAAAGGATTTCAGGTCAGAAATAGGATGAGGATTGCCGGATAGGGTATGGTAATAGCATACTAAATATTTTGAGCTTGCAGCGTTATCTTCTACCGTTATTACGCATTCAACAATATCAGGATGCTTAATAAGAGCGGATTCTATTTCACCTAACTCAACTCTGAAACCTCTTATTTTAATTTGATGGTCAATCCTTCCTAAGAATTCTACTTCACCATTAGGAAGCCATCTCCCGTAATCGCCACTTCTGTATAGTTTTCCATCACCAAAAGGGTTGTCAATGAACTTTTCATTTGTTATATCCGGTTTATTCAGATATCCTTTGGCGATACCATCTCCGCCTAAGCAAATTTCACCTGGAACCCCAATAGGTTGAAGGTTTAAATGTTTATCCAAAATAAATAAAGTAGAGTTAGATATAGGCTTTCCTATCGGAATTGATTCATTATATTCATGGTCTACATCTAAATAGGTGGAATAAGTACCATTCTCCGTAGGGCCATAGACATGTTTAACGTGTATATGAGGATACTTATCACGAACAAGATTTATCAATTGATAAGATACTCTGTCTCCTCCTACAAACAATGTATTTAAGTTTTCGAATACTTCGGTATATTTTTCTGCAATCTGATTGAAAAAAGCAACAGTAAAGAATGCAGTATTTACTCCCATTTCATTTATTCTCCGGTGGAGTATACTGGGTTCCAGAATATCCTCTTCTTTTATAATACACAATTTGCCGCCGTTTAATAATGCACCCCATAATTCGAACGTACATGCATCGAAAGAAGGGGCAGCAATTTGTATGAATACGTTTTTCTCGTTATAATCAAGGTAATTTGTATTACTGACTAACCTTACTACATTCCTATGAGTTATCATTACTCCCTTTGGATTACCTGTAGAACCGGAAGTATACATAATATTGAGTAATGAATCTGATGTGCCGGTATCAGGTATTCCATTTATATTATCGGTGAAAACATTTTCATCAGATATAATTAATTGTTTGATATCAGTAGTGATAACATCTTTGTATTTATCCTGTAAAATAACCAGTTTACAGCCACTATCATCTAACAATTGGTCCATGCGGTCTTGCGGGTATTTAGTATCTAACGGCATGTATACACCGCCGGCTTTTACTATGGCAATTGTAGTTATGATCAAATCACAAGAACGTTCCATTATTATACCTATAATATCATCCGGAGTTATGTATTCTCTTATCCTGTGTGCGAGTCGATTAGTAACCATGTCAAGTTCGCGATAAGTATACGTTTCAGTATCAGACTGCAATACTACATTATCCGGGTATTTTAAGCATACCTGTTTAAATAATTGAGATATGGATTTATCTGAAGGATAAGAAGTTTGGGTGTCATTGAAATTACCCAGTAGCTTATCTTTTTCCTTTTCATTCAGAATACTTATATCAGATAGCAATATTTTTTCGTTATCAGTTACCTGCTGTATGATGAGGTTTATGAAATCAAATATTCTTTCAATCATTTCAGGTTTAAACAGATCTGTACTGTATTCTATGTAAAAATGAAGTGTTTCGTTTTCTTCCCGCACAGTAAATGTCAAATCGAACTTTGAGATATTTCTTTGACATTCATAAAGTTCCATTTCAAATTCTTCATTTTGCATTTGGAACATTACATCAAATAGCGGATTACGTGATGCATCACGTTCGAGTGATAAATTCTCTACCAGGTCTTCAAACTGATATTCCTGATTATCAAATGCTTTAAATAAATTATCTCTTACCTCATAAGTAAATTCTTTAAATGTTTTGGAGGCTTCGGGTTTGTTCCTTAATGCCAAGGTGTTGACAAACATTCCCAGCATGCTGTCAAATTGGTGATGTATACGTCCGGCGATAGGTGTTCCGACTATAATATCTTCTTGCCCGGACAACTTACTTAATAAGATATTGGTTATTGATAATATTAAAACATTCAGGGTGATATGGTTACTTTGTGATAAGCGGACGAGATTATTTCTTGTTTCACTATTTATTATAGAATGAAACATAGCCCCTTCAAAAGACTGTATACCAGGACGTTTTTTGTCTGTTGGCAGGTTGATAACAGGTATTTCGTCACTGAATAGGTTTAACCAGTATTCTTTCTTCTGCTTAATGGAATCACTTAGCAAATATTTTTGCTGCCATGCTGCATAATCTTTGTATTGAAATTCCAAAGAAGGTAACTGTATATCATCATATATTAGCATTAATTCTTTAAATAAGATATTTAAAGATGTACCATCAGATATAATATGATGAATATCAAGGTAAAGAAAAAAGTAGTCTTTAGAAAATTTGAATAGATGGAATTTATAGAGTGGCCCCTTATCAAGGTCAAATCGGGTAATTTTAGCTTTTAATAAGGAGTTAATATAATTTTCGTTTATATCTTTTCCTGTATGATCTTCATAATACAATTCAATCGGAATATTTTTTTCTATGACCTGATAGAGTTCATCGTTTATCGTTTTAAAGTAAGAACGAAATATTTCATGCCTGTCAATGAGTTTATGGATAGCTGATTGCATTTTTTCGGTTGAAATATCCCGATAAAGAGGCACTCCTATACAAAGATTATATAAAGTTGTATCCGGTGATATATGCCATAGATAATACATACGCTTTTGTGGAGAAGACGTAATGTAATAATTATCTATAACTGGTGAAGCTTTAAAAAGCGGAGGAAGCTTTATTGAAGTTTCGGATAAATATTTAGACTCTATAAGTTTAGTAAAGTCTACAATTTGAGGAGTACTTAAAAAGTCGGATATCAGGATTGAGGTATCATACTTTTCATTCAGTAAGTTGATAATTTTCATTGCAGATATAGAATCTGCTCCAAGATTGTAGAAATTATCTTGTATGTTTAATTTTTCAAATCCTAATGTTTCAGCTATTATATGAGCAATCTCTTCTTGTTTTTCGGTTAGAGTTGTTTGACCTTTGACGATTGTATATGTTTTTTGTTCCTTATCCGGCCAGTAACGCTCTTTTTTAAACAAGGGTAGGGGTAAAGAGATTCTGTAATTATCCTTTTGGCTGTATACAAGATTCCAATCAATATCAACATAACTTACGTAGCTTCTACATAATGTATCCAATAACTCATAATTGGAAAATATATCTTCGGCGTTGTTTAATCGTTCTTTAAGTTCAATACTTTTTTGATATTTTTCTTTATTTAATGATTTTGATTTGTGGTCAGAGAAATATATCTCTTTCATTGGCGAACCATTAGATTGCAACATTAGTATTGCTTTACGGATCTTTCCTTTAAAATCTTCATAAGATTCAATAACGAAAGATATACGCAGATCGTAGTGATCTCGTCCACTATTCTGGGTATAACAGATATTGTTTATATCAGCAGGATTGATTTTACTTACAAATATCTCATATTTCTCAAGCAACAATATGAGCCTTTCTTTATCTTGAGAAGATAATGTGAAGATATTGTGTTTTTTCGTAGATATTTTTCTTGAAGATACGTATTCACCTAAGACCACGTGAATATTTGTACCATTAAAACTAAATGAATTGACAGCACCTAAGCGCTGCTCATTATTAGGGCTTTCCCATTCTTTCAGCTCATTCACCAAATATAATGGAGAGTCGCAAAAGTTTATATATTCATTGGGATATTCAAAATTTATAGTTGGTGGTATTTTCTTATTCTTGAGTGATAGGGCCACTTTGATAATAGAAATGAGTCCGGAACTCCCTACAGTATGGCCATAATTACCTTTGATGGAGCCTATTCCACAGAATTGCTTTTTGGAGGTAAATTCCTTAAAAGCTTCGGAAATACCTTTTATCTCGATAGAATCTCCCAATGGAGTTCCCAAAGCGTGTGCTTCAATATAAGCTATATTTTCAGGATTTATATTTGCCTTTTTCCAGGTATTTGTAAGGAGGCTTGCCTGCGCTTTAGGATTGGGGGCGGTAATCCCATTTGTTGTTCCGTCATTATTTATTCCATATGCTTTTATGGTAGCATATATATTGTCATTATCTTTAATAGCCTCTTTTAAAGGTTTAATTATGATGGAGCAAACTGCTTCTCCCCAAATAGCACCTTTGGCATTTCTATCAAAAGGTTTGGCTACATTGGATTGTGACTGTATTGCGTTAAGGTTAACTGCCTTATCTGAAGATAATGGGGCTAAAAAGATATTTATACCTCCTACTATTGCCTGGTTACATTCTCCATTTTTTAAAGAATTACAAGCTATGTTGAGTGCAGAAAGTGAAGACGAACAAGCTGTGTCTATCACTATCGAAGGGCCGGCTAAATTAAATACATAAGATAATCTGCTTGCTAATATTGCTGTCCAGGAACCCGTCATAGTCGAAAAATCGGTATCTTTAAAATGACCCAAATAGTTTGTTCTTAGTTTATGTGTGTGATCAGTACCGATAAATACTCCGGTACTGGTTCCCGACATGGATTGCAGTGAATAGCCTGCATCGAAAATGCTTTCTGTTGATACCTCCAGAAGTAGTCTCTGATAAGGATCCATTACTTCTGCTACTTTGGGAGGGATCCGGAAGAATTCGGGATCAAACAAGTCAATCCTGGGTAAGAATGCGGCATGGAAAAAATCGTCTGTTTTAAAATAAGGATTACCTGCGTATTTTCTTACATCTTTTTGTCTGATATCCGGGAAGGTTCCTATATGGCATTTTCCCTTTTGGAGGTTTTCCCAATATTCATTATGACTATTTGTGTTTGTTAACCGACATCCTATACCAATAATAGCGATTTCTTGCACTTGTGGTGGATATGCATTATTCAACTGCTTAAGAATTGAGTAAGCATATTCTTTATTGAAATTATTTGTTTGAACCTGTTCTAATAAATATTTATATATCTCTTTAACTTCAATCATCTTATTTTTATTTGTCATTTGATAAAAGTGAAGAAATGGCATCATCTATTGAAAGATTTCCTTCGCTAATATTATTCAGCATAAGCTTTAAATCATCTTCATCACTTACAGGCGTTTCTTCTTTTTTATCGGAAGGTTCCGGACATATTTTTTTGGAAATAATTTCACTTAATTGCACAATTGTGGGATAGGAATATATATCCGAGATATCAATGGTCCCGGGATATTCTGCTTCGATAGCTTTAAGTAAATGGGTTCCTAAAATCGAATTACCTCCTAATTCCTGGAAACTAGAAAAAACATCTATTTCATTGAGTTCCAATATTTCCGCCCATATATTTGATAGTTTGATTTCTATCTCCGTTAATTCTTCTTTATTTTTGCCACTAATGATTACTTCCTTCTTTATTTTTTTATCCGTTTTTGAGAAGCTTGATTTATTATCCTGCTCTTTGAGTTTATTTTTTATTCTCTCGGAGAGATTTATATGATGATCAGGTTGAGATAAATAAGGATAGTTTATTTTTCCCGGCATAATGCAGTAATGCCCGGACTCCATTATTTTAATAAAAGCTTTCAGTGCTTCGGAAGTTGATATGGATTTTGATAAAACAAATTCATCCGATACATTAAAATCTACAGCCATCCCTGTTTCACTCCATGCCGGCCACATAATGGAAATAACGTTTTGTTTTCTGTGCTTTGCTGCAAAGCCATTTAAGAAAGCATTTGCTGCGCTGTAATCTCCCTGTCCTTCTACTCCCATCAGGGTTGTCATCGAAGAAAACAAAGCAAAGAAATCGAGAGGAGTTTCGGATGTCAGTTGCGCAAGATTCCATGTACCTTGGATTTTAGGTTTAAGTACGGAAGAAAAAGTTTTTTCATCTTTATTAATTAGAAAGCCCTGTCCTGCAATCCCGGCAGCATGAATTATACCATTTATCTTTCCTATGTTTAAATTGACTTCAGAGATTAACCTTTTGGTTGCTTCATAATCGCCGATATCAGTATTATAAAAATGTATTTCCGAACCGTTTTTCTCAATGCTTTGCAAAGTCAATATTTGTTTTACTTGTTTCGCATTTAAATTATCATCCAGAATCTTTTCCCATTCAGTTCTTTCAGGAAATTTGCTGCGGTTGACAAGCACTAACTTTATTTTCTTCTGATCAGATAAGAATTTAGCGAATTCTAACCCTATACCTCCTGTACCACCTGTTATTAAATAAATACCATCTGGTTTAATTTCAAACTTACTTTTAGCATTTACCGGGATTTCAGAGAATACAGATTGATATCTTAAATTATTTCGATAACCCACAGTAGTAATATTGTCATTGTTTTCTATTTCACTTATAATGTTATCGATAGAAGTATTATTATCTATATCAATGTTCTTACATTTATATTGTTCATATTCTTTTTCTATTACAATAGATAGTCCGAATACGGATGTAGCTAAAGGATTAATTTTTGCCTCATTTCCATTTATGCAATAGGCTTCTTCAGCTATGATCGAAATACCTTTTTGAGGTTTGATTTTATGTTTTATCAGTTCTTTAATTGAATTAAAAAAACTATTGATAGCTAGTTTTTCTTCTTGTTCAAGCTCATCAGAGGTCATAAACTGATCTTTCGAGGAAATTATATAAATAATCTTTCTAATTTCTTCTCCATCCTTTAGTTTTGAAAAAACAGCATTATTTAGTTCTTCTGCTCCTAAGTTTATGTCAACGCTTATGATGTTATTTTTGTATTGATTATAATGATCAATTATTTTATTACTCAGGGTTGTATTTCTGTGGAAAATGATATAGTTTCCTTCTGTATTATCCGGGCGATTAGTAATGTTTTCTACCTTCTCCCAGTCGTACCCGTAAAAGCTTAATGGATTTTTCACTTCTTTTTTAGATACTACTTCTTCTGGATTTATTCGTTTCATCGAATAATCTTTAATCAGAATCAGGATGTTTCCTTCCGTGTCGAAAAGAGTGACATCAAAAGTTACTATTTCTTTATTGGCCCCGGAAACACTTTTTGTAACTATGTAACTATAAAAGGTATCCGGTATACGCCTAAAAACTTTGAAACTTTTGTAATTGAATGGCAGATAGATATTATCTTTTCCAAATGACTGACTAAGATAATTAATGGCATTATCTACCATTCCGGGATGGAGAAAATAGTTTTCAGAATCGGATTTTATATCTTCTTTTAAAGCTTGTTTTAATAAAGCTCTTTTAGAGTTTTCATATTCGTTATCTTCATAAACATTTTCCAGAGTATCCCATCTTCGGCCAAAAGTAAAAGCCGGACTTGTAACCTTAAGATATTTTAAATCGTATGTTAAAGGGAATGTCTTTTTCAACTCTTCAATATCAATATTTTGGGGTTGTTGCTCAGAACATGCATGTATAGTTCCTTCAGCATGTTTTATCCAATTATTATTTTCATCTTGAGTTGCAATAGTATATTTAACAAATTGCTCTTTCTTATCAACGACAATATGAGTTTCTTTGTTTTGATTCTTTTCAACCATTAAAGGGGCAAGGAAGAATAGATCTTTAAGTTCTATATTATCTGTATTAAACAAATGTCGTCCTAAAATATATCCGATTTCTATAAATCCACTACCGGGAACAGTAAAATTACCAACTATTTTGTGATCACTTACTACCCAATGTTTTGAGTCATTAAATGCCGTGATATAAATATCTTCATCAAATGACTCTATTATACATTTTTCGATCAGTGGATGATCAAAGTTTTTACCCTGAATTGTATTTTTGTGTTTAGATATTTTGTAATCAGCCCAGAAACGGTTTCTTTCCAGTGGATAAGTGGGAATACTTATAGTTGATCTTTTCTCATTTTCATAAAGTTTATTCCAGTTTATATCTGCTCCCAGGGCGTATAACTTTCCTATTTCATTTAATAAACTGATGTAATTCTCGTTTTCCTGGTTTGACGTAAGAAGAGTTTGAGCCTTATCTGTTAGTATCCTCTTTTCTTCCATGTATAAGTCACCCTCTGATTTTTCTTTTCTGCTATTAATTATATTATGAGAATTATAATAAACAGCGATATCCGGGTAGGACTTTAAAACAGTCTCTTTTGACAGGAAATTTATTTTCTGTATAAAATCCTCTTTATTACTTGCAATTATTGCCAGACGGTGATTGTAATGTCCTCTCCCTATATTAGAGGTATAGGCTAAATCAGAAAGATTCCAATCATTATGTATCTCAATGTATTCTTTATATTTTTGTATATAATCACTTAATAAATTTGTTTTTTTGGCAGATATACTTATACAGTAAGCAGGTTTTATATTTTCCTGATTGCTTATATGAGTGTACTCTTCAAAAACAATATGTACGTTTGTTCCACTAAATCCAAATGAGCTGATTGCAGCTCTTCTTGGTGTATCATTTGCTTCCCATTCTTTTAACTTGTCATTAACGTACAAAGGACTATCTACGAAATTTATGTAAGGATTTGGAGTTTCAAAGTTAATGGTAGGAGCCATTTTCTTATTTTTGAGAGACATAATAACTTTTAAGGCTGCAGCAGGCCCTGAAGTAGCAACAAGATGTCCCATTGTTGGTTTTAATGAACCTATTGCACAAAATTGTTTTTTATCACTAAAACGCCGAAAAGCTCCTGTTAATCCTTTTATCTCGATAGGGTCTCCCAGCACGGTACCTGTTCCATGTGTTTCGATATAGTTTATTGTTTCGGGGTTAATTTCAGCATTTTTCCAGGTCTGTACCAGCAGCTCTTCTTGTGCATCTGCATTAGGAGCAGTGATTCCGTTAGAAGCACCATCGTTATTAAGAAATGATCCTTTTATAATTGCGTGGATATTATCACGATCTTCAATAGCTTTATTTAAAGGTTTTAGCAGGAACATAACGACTCCTTCTCCCCAAAGTGTACCATTGGAATTTTTATCAAATGTCCTGACGGTTTCTGTTCCGGATTCAACAGAGGAAAGATCATATATACCGGTATTCTCCTTCATTGATCCTCCCATCATCAAATTGATGCCCCCTGCCAATGCCATTTCACATTCTTGATTTTGTATAGATTTCACAGCATTATGTATTGCTGTGGCGCCAGATGAACAAGCTGTATCTACAACAATACAAGGACCTCGCATATTATAGAGATAAGAAATACGACTGGCCTGTATGCTAACCCAACCTCCTGTGAGATGCATCGGATCTAATTCCGTACTATATTGGTAAATGCTATTGTTTGTGTTTTCCATTCCGAGAAAAACTCCCGTATGAGAACCATATATTCTATTGCCGCCATATCCGGCATCTTCGATTGTATTCCATGCGGTTTCAAGTAATACCCGATGCCTGGGATCCATATATCGGGCTTCCCGGTTTGGGATACCAAAAAAGTCAGCATCAAACTTATCAATATTTTCCAGATATCCCCCTTTTATATAGGTTTCTTTATTCATGAAATCTAATGGTACGTATTTACCCATATAAAATTCGGCATATTGCGGGGTAGTAAGGACATGTAGAATGTCTTTTACACGCTCCATAGGCCAGAAATCGAGCCCACACACTCCTTTGGATATATTATCCCAAAAGATATCAGGATTATCTCCTAAAGGAAGTTTACAAGACATACCAATTATAGCAATGTCTTTAGATATATGGTTTTTACTGACATCATTATTTAATTCGGATAGTAGTTGTAAGGCTTCCTTATTAGTTAACTTTTGCTGTGCTACTTGTTGTAAGATATATTTTTTTATTGAGCTCATGTTTATTATAGTTTTTGTGTTTAATTCATTTCATAAGTTGTTCTGCTTGTTGCATACTTATTTCTCCTTTAGATAACTTATCCAGAATCTCTTCTATACTTAACTCAGATTTGATATCATTTTTGAATTGGGAAGAAATATAATTATGCATATTGTAAATAGTTGTATAGGTGAAAACATCAGCTATTTCTACAATACCAGGAAATGAGTCTTCATATTTTTTTATCATATTCATTGCTATGATCGAATTACCTCCTAAATTGTAAAAACTTTCATGAATATCTATTTCTTCCAAACCTAGTACCTCGCTCCATATCAACCCGACTTTATACATTATTTCATCAACCTCGTCCGTACCTTTTAGATTTACAATTAATTCGGATTTTTTATTCATAGCCAAAGGATGTTTAGGTGATTTGTGGTTTCTAGTGATTAACTTCTTTGAAATAATAAAAGGTAAATTATGATTAATGGAGTTTATATATTCTTCATTCAAATTAGTTGGAATAATATTATTTAGGCTTTCTGTTAATATCATCCACATAGCATTTAAGGCTTTCTCATTCCGTATAGGGCTAAAAATACTTTTAGACATATCGACATTATGTTCTACTGCCATTCCTGTTTCTTCCCACGCCGGCCAGTTTATAGATATGGCATTTACTCCTTGTGTCCTGAGTAATTGAGCATAAGAATCCATAAAAGCATTAGCAGCAGAATAGTCTGTTTGTCCCATTTCACAATCTATTGAATTTACGGAAGAAAAGAATACAATAAAATCAAGGTTAGAATGTTTTATACATTCATATAAAAGTATACTTCCATTTATTTTGGGTTTTAATGTTTCGATAAAACTGGTTTCATCTTTATTTATTAATAAGCCTTTCCCCGGAAGTCCAGCACAATGAAATATTCCATGAATAGAACCGAAATTGGAATATATTTCTTCAAAAGTAGTTTTCATTTCTTGCGAAGAGGAAACATCACATGCATAGAAACTAACAGTTGAACCTTTTTCTTGAATGATCTTGATTTTATCTATAACCGATGAAAGCTTTCTATTGGTTGAATTTTCCAGAACCGCCCATTCACTCTTTTTGGGATATTTGCTCCTACTTATAAGTATAATATTGCATTTACACAATTCAGCTAAATTAGAAGCTACTTCCAAACCTATAGCACCGGTTCCTCCGGTTATTACATAAGTTTTATTGTCATCTACCAATTTATTCTTTACAATATTTTCATTTACAAGATTAAATCTATCCAGTTCTTGTCTATAAACTTTGCCCTTTAGTATTGCAATATTAGAAAGATTCAGGTTTTTTAGATAAGTAATGTTTTCCGTATTAATGTCTTCCCCGTAATCTATAAGCTTAATATTAAGTTTAGGCACTTCATAGTTTATATTGTTTGCCATTGCTATAAGTGCTCTATTAAAAGGATTTACAAGTTCTTGTTTGTTTTCTATCCGATAAGCATTTTGAGTAATAATATATAACCCATTAGATAAATAATATTTATTTTTAGTTAATACCTTTGTGAGACACAATAGGTGTAATAAGTCATTTCGCTTATTAGAATCAGCTAACTCCTCTAAGCTATAATCTGTTTCAGCAATAAAAATTATTTGTGAGATATTGCATTGTATGTTGTTAAGTATATCAAAATAAGATGATTCAGTTATATCCACATCATATTCTTGATCATTGTATTTTTTATATCTATTTGTTCGGTAGACAATTATAAAATTCTTGCCGTGCTCTTTTAGTTTATTAATAAAGGATTTACTTTTAATG
>PPYE01776316.1_pt1 | contig 34642 bp, 35 predicted proteins | sample 1559881 | NCBI WGS metagenome assembly PPYE01 (sample SAMN08240022, study PRJNA423297) | Human gut metagenome, whole genome shotgun sequencing project.
ACAATCCCGCCTTGATCTCCTGCTGACGGGCGATGCTTACATAAGCACGTTCCTGTCCCGGAGCGTTACTGATACGACGGGAGTAGCGACTCGCCTCACGGTCAAGGTTTGATTTAGTGATCATCAACCCCTGCAAAGTTCCTTCAAGAGTAGCTTGTACATTGGCTTTCATAGCACGTATGCTCGTATCCAGATTCACAATAGCAGGGTTATTCTCTGTTGATGTACGTAACAGACGTTTACGTTCCACCAGCATTTCATTATAACGTTCAATCGCACCAATCAAGGCAGCATCTTGTAAACCCACATTACTTGGTAATACTTCGTATTCATTGCCTCTTAAATACTTACGCAAGTCATTCACCAGGCTAATTTGAGTACGGTTCTCCACACTCTTCTTTTCATATTCCGCATTACCGGCCAAAGCGATCTGGGCTTCACTCGTCAAATCCGTGATACCGGCATCACGCTTAAAGGTTTCTAAATCCGCTTCTGTACTTCCCAATTCTTTTGAAATAATACTAATACGTTCATCAATAAACTCAGCTGTTTTCTGAGCAATTTCGTTCTTATCATTGTTCGTATTGCGATTATACATCTCCAGCAATTGGTTGATAAAATCCTGGCCACACTGCAAACTGGAATTTTTTAATGAAATCACAGCCACAGAAGTAGTCTTGGAGGTTGGTGCAATAGACAGGCTGTTGCAATACCCCTTTGCCACTCTCATCGGTTTGTTGATAGTCGCAGTTATATGACGTACATTCTTCTCTATCCGAGGTACTTTCGTGCCATCCTGCAAAGTTACCGAGTCAACATCTTGAAAGAAAGCCAATGTACCTTCATCAGTCGGGAAGATAGCAGGCAGTTTCTCAAAATGCTTCTGATATCCTTTCTCACCAACAGTCACATTCACATCTATACTTCCTTTAGGCTGCAGTATCATTTCCACTACCATCGGAGAACTTAGTTTCTCAGCCTCCTGAGGTGTCAAACTTACTTGTACCGGAGATGTCTTGTATAAACTTTTAGTCGGAAACTCATCCTCGTCTTTATAAGTTATATACAGGTTTAATTGATTAACAACTTCTTTTACAAGCGTTTTTGAACGTAGGACTTCCAACTCGTTATCAATATTCTTAGAAGAAGTCATCAGACCACTTAATCCCATATCCTCCAATTCCGAAGAAACTCCCGTACCGCCGCCCTTCTTCTCATCTTTTATTAGAACGGTGGCTGAAATATTATAAATGGGGGTAGCCCAATGCAGATAAAACCATGCACCAACAAGGCAGAGCAACACTGCCCCTACAAACCAAGGCCAATGAATAATATATTTAAAAAGCAATGTCCGGAAATCTATTTGTTCTTCAGCCACTTGGCGTTCCTTCCCGTTTTGATTTTCTTCTTTCATGACTTTTTATTTCAAGATGTTAAACAACAAACTGGCAATAGAAACAAGGATGGAAGTAGCAGAGAACCACAAGCTTGTGCTAGTTCCAATATCTGAGTTTCGTGCTTTCGCCTTATTCGGAGTAACGTATATGATATCATTCTGCTGCAGATAGTAATAAGGGGAAAGGATTGTCTCAGCCTTATTCAGATCCAATGGAATTATTTCCTGCTTGCCATTGGCATTCTCTCGTATTAGTTTTACATCATCACGTAAACCATATACGGTCATATCACCTGCCATAGCCAGAGCTTCCAGAATATTCACTTTTTCATTGGAAATCGTGAATGTACCGGGACGGGCAACTTCTCCGATCACAGAAATTTTATAATTTACCATACGTACCGTTACAATAGGAGTTTCAGTAATATAAGGTTTCAGCTTTTCAACGATCATTTGTTCGGTTGCCTTCTTGGTTAGGCCACCAACATGAAGTTCACCCAATACGGGGAAGTTGATATTACCATCGTTATCAACTAAATATTGCTGCAGAACAGGCTGAGTAGTTGTATAACTCAAAGCAGCATTATTCTGCGTAGCCACTGTTAAGTTGAAAGGTGCTGCCAGTTCGGGACTGGTACATGACACCACTATCGTCAGCAGATCCTTGGGCATAATCTTAGCATCATAAAGCTCTGCATCCCGGGTATTGTACAATACAACTTCAGCATCCTGAAGGTAAGGAACTTTTTTGTAAGACTGACAACCGATAAACATCAGCGCCGCCAATGCGCAATAGAATAATTCTTTCAATCGTTTCATAGATTTCTTTACTTGCTGGGGTTATATAATGCTTCGCAAGGCCGGGTACCCCATTTAACACGACCATTACGGTATATGATTGAATTTCTCGGGTAAGGTATTTTTTATATCATAATTGGACAAACAAGGGAAAGGAATCCTCACCGATCCTCCTGCACCTTCTTCTGACAAATTTTATCTTGTTCAAAAGACGGGTATGCTTGTTCGGGAGGTGACGGTTTTTCAGGACATATGCCCTTAACTCGTCACAGAAAGCAATAAAGTTCTGGCCGTTCTTTCCTGCCATTCATTCGATATTTATGGGATTCGTAATCCGGCATCTCATGCCGGATGGTTTGTTTCCGTTTCCTCCTCACGGGCTATGACCGCCTCCAGCCTTCGTGCGACATCAAAGAAAGACATGGGATCGTTATAGTCCAGGTCAGAGAGGGCATTGTCAAAGTCATTGAGGGTATAGTAGACCCATTCAAAGGTGTCAGGGGCAACCTCCCCACCATCGAAACAGATATTACCATAACTCTCCTCGAAACGCTCCTGGAACATGGCCCCATACATCACCCTTTATGATGAATTTATGGAACACCCTGAACACTTTGACCTGGGAATTGTAGTGAAGGTTGCGGACAGCCGTCATAAGCTCCGATGCCATTGAATATTTAGTCTTTTGGGGAAGTTCAAGGTTGTCATCCGGTCCGTCAGGATCAGCATCATCAAAGCAACCGTCAGTCAGCAGGTCATTATCCAGAATATGCTCGAGAAAGCGTCTGAACATCTCCTCCAAAGGCATTCTGTCAAAGTCATCGATCTCAGTTTTGGAAGGATGAATGACCGGCATGTCCGATTCTGCCGCCAATTCCTTCGACTTCTTCCGGACTTTTTTCAGGACGGAATCAAGGTGGGGGCAAACAATTCACGCAGTTCATCGGGCATCAGCAGATTCTCCTTCCGCGTTTTCTTGTCATAACACACTGAGACCAGGAGAAGCATCTCCAGGATATCATAGCTCCGGCGGGGAGCTTCTACCACGAGGGTATCAGGCCCCGCCTTGACGAACTCCCGGACCAGTTCCAGTTCCTTCACGCAAAGTTTTTCCAATACCTTTATCGGATTTGACTTGACGTAAGAGTCGATCTTCTCAATCATGGCAGGCTTCCCCGCTGATTTACTGACGGGCACACCTAGGAAGGTGGTAATCCGAAAAAGTAACTCCTTATGGACAAGACACAGATTGCTACGGTACGTAAACGAGATTATACTCATCGTCTTTTTATGGGAAATGTAGGAGAAATTCATTGTGGTTGATATTAGTAGATTTCTGTCAAATCACAGGCATTAGCACTACTTGTTAACAGAAGGTGATAAAATTCTGATTGTTCTTTCCAGACATTCATTCGCAGTTAATGGTCATATCTCGTTTTATCCGTTTTCTGAGGCAGAAAAAGGAACGTACACAACCAGCACATTCCTCCCGCTATTTTCCTGATTTTTTCTATCATCACCTGACAATAGCCTCTTTAATACAATCTACGATATAGCGTACATCATCATCGGTGACATAAGGTCCTGCAGGCAGACAGAAACCGACCTTGAAGATTTCCTCTGACACGCCATTAGTATAAACCACTGCATCAGCATAAACAGGCTGCTTATGCATCGGTTTCCATACAGGACGGCACTCGACATTCTTGGAGAGCATGAATACACGGAGAGCCTCGACATTCTCATTTGGCTGACAGTCTGTTACGGCAGAGTCAACAGACTTAATGACACCAGCTGCGCCACCGACAGCTGTTCTGATAACTTCTTTGTAGGCGTTCTCCTGTCCCTGAATCTTGATTTCCGGATCAAGAGTTGCGGCACAGAGCCAAAAGTTCGCATCGTAACGGGAATCCGCCGGCTGTTTGTGAATATGCACTTCAGGAACATCTTCCAGCAATTCCTCATAAAGTGACTGAACATGCTTGTGATGAGCGATATGTGCATCCAGAACACTCATCTGCCCACGTCCGATACCTGCACATACATTTGACATACGGTAGTTGTAACCAATCTCTGTATGCTGGTAGTATGGATAAGCATCACGGGCCTGAGTAGCGTGCCACATGATATTGTTGGCATCTTCATCGTTGCGGCAGATGAGTGCGCCACCGCCCGAAGTGGTGATCATCTTATTGCCATTGAACGAAAGCACACCGAAGCGGCCGAAGGTGCCCAACACTTGACCATTGAAACGCGACCCCATGCCCTCGGCTGCATCTTCGATCACCGGAATACCATACTTATCTGCAATCGCCATGATCTTCTCGCAGTCGTAAGGCATACCGTAGAGCGCCACCGGGATGATCGCCTTCGGATAGCGACCAGTCTTCTCCTTGCGGTCGATGATAGCCTTCTCGAGCAGTTCCGGATCCATGTTCCAGGTCTCCTTCTCCGAGCCGATGAACACTGGCTTCGCACCTAAATAGGTGATCGGATGGCTCGATGCACAAAAGGTGAACGATTGCACGCACACCTCATCGCCCGCCTTCACGCCACAGGCAATCAGCGCTAGATGAACGGCAGCGGTACCAGCAGACAAGCAAACCACTTTGCGGTCCAATTGAGTAGTACAACTATTCGTAGCCTCGCTATTCGTACCGCTGGCATTTGTGCTACAAGCATTCGTATTAACAAAATCCGCCAAATTCTGCTCGAATACATTCACATTCGGCCCCATTGGCACCACCCAGTTCGTATCAAACGCTTCCTTAACATATTTCTGCTCCCAGCCTTCTTCAGACATGTGAGCAAGACAAAGATAAATTGTTTTTCTTTCTTCAGCCATAAAATTTAAAAATGCTTTCGAGACTGTACAAATCAGTACAGTTTATTATTTCAGTATCATCATTATTTCTAACTCATTTTGATGTACGACTGTCCTTTACAACAGTCATCATTTCAGAAACGAATGTTACTATATTACAATAGTCGTTTGACGATCTTTGGACAAGAACAAATAGGCATCACCTGTATAAGGATTTTTGCCCTATAACTCAATTTCTTCAAACAAACGATACTTGCCATATCGCATATTGACATACCATAAAGTGACTTCACCGGTAATCGCTAACATAGAACCTCCAACTTCTCTACCAGATGTAGCAGCTGCCAGTAGGTTAAATTGTTATGCTGAATAGAAAGACCCTGATTAGTACGAACTGTTATGCCAAATCTTAATTCAGATTCCTTGGTTTTCACTGATTCCTGCTCACACTGTTCATCTGCTTATTGAGAAGAAGCCAGTAATCCATCTTTATCAACTATTCGAATTGGATGGAGGGAGGAATTAGACACTTTCTTTCTTGACTTATACCATCTTTCAAACTGTGAGTAAACGATCCCATTCTGTTGGCAGAAATTAACGATCGAAATACCCTTAGGAATACCTTCCTTTTGGTAGAGTTCATAAATACTCTGAAAATCTTCACTACTTGCTATAATCTTAATTTCTTGGTTTGGTAGTGCCAAAGTATTGAACTATTGGTTTTCATCCTAAAACGCTATTGAGTGCTTACCAAACAACATATCCTTATCCGGATGCTTCTCTCGTGGCAATCTTGCTATTCCATCGAACACCAAAGCAGTTACAGTCTGCTCCTCAGAGATACAATAAATACGATTCCAATCTATATCGCCATGGAATACACTCATATCAATATCTGTACCCCAGATACCACTTTTTAGAAGTTCAAAGAATTGAACTATTGGGCTATTCATATATTATTTCACCATGCCCAGGGCACAGAATTGTATTTTCTTCAATCAATGACACGATGCGCTCTTCGCTTTCTGCTGCTTGCACACGATTACCTCCCTTTAGTTTTGTCACTACAGGAACTCCAGGGATGAAAGAGTCCCCTGTATAGAGATAGTTGCCAGCCTTGAAACAAACACATGACGGATGATGTCCAGGAGTCTCTATAAACTCCATATCTACACCATCAAACAACTGCATCTTACCTCCTTCTTTAATAATTCTGACATCACCACCTACAAAGCACAATGGCTCCTCATGGTAGAACGTCAGATTGATTTTGTCATTATACAGACCTTCCTTGCCAGCCTCATTTACATAGATTATGCAGTCTGGATATTGAGCCAGAAGATCGTTTATTCCTTGAATGTGGTCAATGTGGGTATGAGTGATGAACACTCCTTTTACCCTTTTGCCATTTGGCACTTTGAAGCCTTTCTCTCCAATATCTACCAACCAGCAATAGTCAGACTGTACGTCCTCCAACACAAAAATGTTGGAGGAGTACAGTTTGCACGCTATTCTTGATACCGTCATTCTGATTAGTCCATGAAATCAAGAACGTCCTTCACGGTCTTGAAGGTACGAATCTGCTCACCGGTGAGTTTCTTGCCGCACTCTTCGTCCATCAGTACGATGAGAGAGAGCTTAGCCATCGAATCATACTCATCTACATCTGCCAATGCAGTCTCAGGAGTCAAAGTGTTTGCTTCCAACTCCAGCATGTCTTCCAACAATGCAATTTTTCCTTCTTGTGTCATAAAGATTAATTTTGTATAACAATTTATTTAAGATGATAGTTTACCTCCATCTACAGCAATGCAGCTTCCGGCAACTTTCTTTGCTAGATTAGACATTAAATAGACCACAGAGTCAGCAATATCTTCTGGTTGGCATACCCCAAGATACTGTCTTTGTAGAATGGACTTGTGCTCTTCTGAAGCAGAACCATAATCTTCTGCAGCTCGTGCCATTGGTGTATCTGTAACCCCTGGAGCAACCGTATTTATACGGAATCCCTTTGGCGCAAGTTCCTTTGCCAGACATCGTACTGCGGAGTTCATTGCGGCCTTTGATGCACAATAAGCAGTTTTGGTTGAATTGCCAAGATACGCGCCAAGAGCAGAGATACCAACAACAGTACAGCCATCGGAACCATAACAGTTTTTACCTGAAATGCAACGAATGAGTTCTACAAACGAGAAGTAATTAATATCCATTACCTTCTTCATGAACTCATACTTAGACATCTTGATGGGACGAACCATACCTACACCCACGCAGAATGCAAGACCATCAACTGCTCCTTGCTCCTTTACAATTGTTTTAATAAGTGTCTCAATGCCTTCAACATCAGAGAAATCACATACATATGATGCATTCTCTCCCTGAAGTTTTGGCATCAGTTCATTAATGCTGTTCTCGTTGATGTCCAGCACAACTATCTTTGCACCATATTCGTTTAGTGCAATAGCAGTAGCTGCGCCAATACCGCCTGCTCCAGCAACAATGAAAGTTTTACCTTTGAAATCTATTTTACTCATAATGTATAACCTCCATCAATTACAATTGAAGTTCCAGTAATGGTCGTAGCAGCATCACTCAAAAGGAATGCGACAATATTAGCAACCTCAATGGCTCTCGTCAAACCAAGAATCTGCTTCTGTTCCGTTGCATTTTCGTTGATGGCAGTAACGTCCTGTATGTAGTCCTTATCAAAGTCAGCATCCACACCACCTTTTTGAACCGAGTTGATACGAATACCCTTGTCTCCAAGTTCAACAGCAAGACATCTTACAGCAGCATCGAGTGCAGCCTTCGCCGAGCAGAAAACCATCTTTGCCTTCATAGCACGAATACTACTAATAGAAGACATAGCCACAATACTGGCACCATTAGCTATACCTCTTGATTTCTTCAGCACGCGCATAACCTCTATGAACATGCCATAGTTGTCGTGCATCAGACTGTCAACCAACTCCGGTTTTACAAACTGCAATGGTTTGAAGTCACTATGAACTACCCCATATACAATACCATCGAAAGGACCAACGTTTTTGGCGAGATCCTTGATAACACCTTCAACAGAGTCCATAGTGAGCTTGCTGCATTCGATAACCTGCCCACCAAGTTCCTTTAGTTGCTCTATGATGGCATTATCCAAACTGGAAAAATCACCTACGAATAGGATCTTCTTGCCAGTCAGTTCCATTGGATTTACCATTACTTATTCTGAAGCTTCTGAATCATATCCCAAATTGACTCAACAGAGTTGAAATTCTCAGGATTGAGTTCGTTAATCTTTACTTGTACACCAAACTCGTCGTCAAGCTCTGAGATGATAGATACCACATCGAACGAATCGAGCACACCATCATCGATGAGCGCGTCCTCATTCTCAAAATCCACGTCAGGACGGATGCCCTTCAAAATTTCTAATAACTTTTCCATTGTTACGAATATATTATTTAATTAAACTTATTGTTGACTTATTCAGGAACTTGAAGCCCTTGTCCACATACATATTGACAGCAGCTTCGTTCTGTCTTTGAACCCACAACTGATAGCGAGTCTTTTCTGTCTTCTCCGAATTCTTGTTCCATTCTACGAATGCATCTACCAGAGCCTTTCCAACACCATGTCCACGAGCATACTTCATTACGGCCACATGACCGATAACATTGACTGCACCTTCTTTTACTTGATGGAGAGCACCAAAGAAACTTGTCTTATCTGCATTCCATGCAATGAGAATGCTACCGGAATCAAGCAAATTCTGAAATTCGGATGTAGGAATGAAATCGCCACTCAACTTATCAAAGGAACTGTTGAACAATTCGCATGAAGTTTCAACCGCCTTGTATGTTTTTGCAACTTCAATAATAACGCCAGGGACCAGAGCAATGTTTTCTGCCAAATCCTTGTATATTGCTGCATACTGATCACGAATCAGGTTGATGCGGAAACCTTGTTTGATAAGATACTCTATCTCATCTTTAGGGGGCTCTCCTCTGAAAAGGATCTCTACAACTACATCCTGATAGTGGTTGAAATCGACAACCTCTGTTACATCATTGATGTAGTAGTACATACGCATGCCAACATCCTTCTTGACAAAAAGAAACGCATTCTTTTCATTGCAATCAGCAAAGAGAGCATCCCGCACAATCAAGTTGGCAGCCTCCTGCTGAATGTAGTCGTTTGAAAGGCATCCCTTGACGCGATACCTTTCAACGATTTCATTATACTCGGATATATTAGTTAGCAGCTTCATACATCTTCTTGAGTTCGATGCGGTCAATCTTTCCATTCATGTTGTAAGGCATCACTTTGAGCATATTAATAACCTCAGGGAACATATATACAGGAATCTTATCCTTTACCAAATTGATGATGTCCAGCTCCTGACCGTCTGTGGTTGTGTAATAGAGAACAATCTTATCGTTTGGCTGGTCGAAGATACAAGCAGCATTGTTAACCTCTGGAATAGAATTGATAGCAACTTCAATTTCGCCCATTTCAATACGATTGCCCTTGTGCTTGATCTGAAAGTCTTTACGTGATACGAATTCAATTTCTCCACGTTCATTATACTTCACGATATCGCCTGTACGATAGATCTTGTCCTCATAGAGCGGGTTCAAAGGATTTTGTACGAATACTTCCTTGGTCTTCTCTGGATTGTTGTAGTAGCCAAGAGCAACACCTGTTCCACGAACACAAAGCTCTCCAGGTTCTCCTACCTTAACAAGTTTATCCTCATCGTTGAAGACGAGAATCTGTTTGTTCCGACAAGGCTTGCCGATAGGAATAAATTCGTCATCACCAAACTCACGATCCACCTCATAATAGGTGCAGTCAACCGTAATCTCTGTAGGGCCATACAAGTTGACGTACTTTGCATTTGGCAACTTATTCATCCAAACTTTCAGCTGCTTTGCTGGCATTGCCTCACCTGCAAAGGTAACGAGACGAAGATGCTCTGGAAGTGCTACAGAAAGGATATCACTATTACCTACAAGCACAATTGCAGATGTAGCCCAAAGGCATGCAGTAATCTTTCTGTCGTTGAGGAACGGAATTATTAGCTTAGGGAAGGTGAAAAACTTTTTGCCGATGATATTCAGAGTGGCACCCGACTTCAAACAGATGCAGATATCCTTCACTGAACCATCAAAATAGAATGGAGTCTGGTTACCAAGAGCATCTTCACTTGTGAAATCGAAGGTATTAACCAACCATTCTGCAAGGTCAACCATACCTCTCTGAGCAATAATTACACCCTTTGGCACACCAGTTGAGCCACTTGTAAATATTGAATAGACAGGATCGGTATCAATCATTTGCTCACGAATCTCAGCCAACTTCTGTTCGTCAGCCTCTGTAGTGATTACGTCTTCATAGCGGAAGCGTGCACCCTGGAAATCAATAAGGTCAAGAATCTTCTCGTCCTTGTCGGTAACTGTAATAGCTGCAATTGGGCTAAGAACATCAGAAATCAGCTTTACTCGCTGATCAGGCATCTTGCAGTCGATAGGCACATAGAAATTACCGCTCTGAGTAACGCCCATGAAACCTACAAGACCTTCAATTCTACGGTCAACGAATACCAATACAGGCTTACGCAAAGCACCTTCACAAGCATTAGCAATAGCAGATCCGATATTGCGTGAATACAGGTTCCACTGAGCGAAAGTAACGGCATTCTTATCATCCGCAATAGCAGTCTTGTTAGCATACTTGAGGGCAGAATCCTCAAGGTAGGAAAGAATATTTGTTATCATTTCTTTTCGTATAACTGGTTAGGATTTGTGATAAGACCATCCTCGTAGATAGCATCATCCTCGAAGATAGGAAGGATGTCTTCTGTATTGACCTCAAATGAAGTAGCACCCAGAGAGATACCGATACCGAAACCGCAAGCCATTACCTTAATGGTCTTGTTCTCTTTGTCATTTCCATAACGGTCACATAGAGATACAATAGCAGAAGCGCCAGAAGTGTTTCCGTATCGGTCGAGAGTAATTGGCATCTTCTCGAAAGGAATCTTGGTCTTCTTTGCAATCTGTTTCAAAATATAAAGATTTGCCTGATGGAAGCCGAAGCAATCGTAATCCTCTGGAGTGGTATCTGTCTTAGCAAAGAAGTCCTTGATCAGACGAGGAACGTCAAATATGGTGAAGGTAAATACAGAAGTACCCTGAATAAAAGAGTTCATCAAAGAGCGCTCGTTGCCATCCTCACACATCACACGCTCTTCGCTTGCATGAAGGTTACGATAACCACCACCAGGAACGATCATGTAGCGGAAGCCAGAGCCATCGCTACGAACTAGAGCCTTCATCTGGTCATTTGGCTTCCCAGTCTTTTCAAGAAGCATAACTGCACCTGCCTCTCCAAAGAGCATTGCCGAACTTCTATCGGTAGAACAAACAGACTTACCAGCAGTATCACCGACAAAGAGGAGCGCATACTTCATATCGCTCGTATTCATGATAGAAGCAACGGTCTGCATACCAACAACGAGAGAAGAACAACCCAAACTTATGTCATAACAAACAGCCTCCTTTGGAATGCCCAAACGATACTGGAGCACGAATGCTGTAGAAGGACGTCTGTAGTCTGGAGAGTGCGAGGAGAAGATCAATGCACCAATCTCTTCACGATTGATACCCTTTTTCTCAAGAAGTTCACTTGCAGCACGAAACCCAAGGTCAGAACATGTCTGGTGTTCACTGGTACGATGAGAGGCGAGAACGCCTGTCATCTCCATGAATTTCTCTACTTCCTCATCGCCAAACAGATGCTTGTACGACTCAGTCTTTACTTCGTTGGTAGGTACTGCACATGCAACACCTGCCACACGGATGTTGTTAAAACAAAAATATGCCATAATAAATCATTTTCTATTTTATAAATCAAATTTCTTTGCAGGATTGCCCATAACCTTTATTCCTGGTTTCACATTGGTCATAACCATGCTACCCATGCAGACATACGCATCATCGCCCACTTTCTTTGAAGGAGCAACTACAGCACTGGTACCGATGAAAGCTCGTTTGCCAATCTGGACATGACCACATACGGCACAATAACCGCACAATGTGCTATAAGCTCCAAGATGAGCATCGTGACCTACACCACAACCAAGAATAGTTACAAACTCATCCACAACGATATTAGGAGAGAGCTTGCAACGAGGTGTAATTATTACGCCTTCACCAAGACGACAATATTCACCAACGATTGATGTCGGATGAATCACAGTAGCGAATTTCGCATCTTTTGCTTTAAGGACAGAAACGACACTTTCCTTAACTTTTGGTCCAGCTAACGCAAGTGCAAAGACTTCATTCTCGGATGGTGACCAATCTTTGATCGTGCCGATAACAGGATAGTCGCACTCAAATCCGTCTAAAGCCTCAAGGTTATCGTCCAGAAAACCTTTGATATTCCAAGTTGGTGTAACCTTATTGACATCCTTAATCCACTGAAGCACCTCTCTTCCGAAACCGGCAGCTCCTACAATAATTATATCTTTCATTCGATTTTCTAATTATTACCTGTAAAAGTCGGCATTGTAGCTGATTGCCCACCTTGATTATTAATATCTGCTCTGAACAGCACTTTCTTTATAGTTATTAATATTACCTTGATATCAGTCCACAAGGTACAATGATCAACATACCATACATCTAACTTAAATTTCTCTGTCCAACTGATAGCATTACGACCATGGCATTGAGCCCAACCACTGATTCCGGGACGAACCTCATGACGTCTTGCTTGCTCTAGAGAGTACAAAGGAAGATACTGAACCAGAAGAGGTCGAGGGCCTATCAATGCCATATCGCCTTTCAGTACATTGATCAACTGTGGAAGTTCATCAATAGATGTAGAGCGCACAAAACGCCCTACCTTTGTAATTCGTTGAACATCGGGAAGTAGCTTACCATTAGCATCTCGCTCATCGGACATAGTTTTGAACTTTATCACATTGAAGATCTTTCCGTCTTTTCCTGGTCTTGGTTGGGTAAAGAATGCTCCAGCCCCTTTATTTGCAAAATGAAGCCAAACAGTAATTATTAGTAAAAACCAACCAATACAAATCAGAGCGACAAATGCTATGATGAAATCAAAAAATCTTTTGAAAAAATGTTTATACATATTATTTTGCTTTATAGAGTTTATCCATGCCCTCCCAAATGGTTTCTGGCTTGAAGTTCTGTCCCCAAATAGGACCATTCTTCGCAAATTTCTCTCGAAGAGCATTGTCTTCCTTCAAAAGAAGCATGGTTTCAACGAGTTTTTCAACATCACCCACAGGTACATTAATACCATTGAAGCCGTCGTTTACAGCGTCGCAAACACCAGTTCCCTTACTACCAATCACGGCAATGCCCATATCAGCAGCCTGTACAACCACATTTCCAAAGCCTTCCCACCATGCAGGAAGGGTAAAAACGTCCATAACAGAAAGGAACAGTGGTACACTGTCTGTACGACCAGGAAGAATAATGCCTGGGTGGTTCTGCATCTTCTCACGAAGAGTCTTGTCACTAATTTGCTCATCGCCCCAAGGACCTACAACAAATAGGCGAGTATTACTATCTTTTTCATACACCTTGCAGAATGCCTGATATAGTTCCATTATACCCTTTCGATCAATAATTCGGCCAAGGAAACCATATACAAACCTGCCGGTCAGTCCATATTGCTCCTTTAATGCTGCTGTTTCTTCTTTGGTTACTTGAGACACGGAGAATTGTTTTGGGTCAATACCATTACTACTACCTTTGCTGATAACCACACATTTCTTCTCATTAAATATGCTGTCTTTTACACCAAGAGCATTAACAGAAGGACTGATGCAAATTATCTGATTGGCGCAAGCACCAGAAATCCACTCACATGCCATAAGAATCTTCTTAAGCTTACCATGCTCGTGCTCGTAGCGAAATCCCCTGCAGGTGTATATACGGTTAGGTACGCGACACCACCAAGCAGCAATCATGCCAAGAAGACCCATCTTTGGAGTACCGACATTTACCACGTCTGGTTTTTCCTTGCGGAACATCCTAATAAGCGCAAACAAGGTTTTAAGATCTTGCTTTAGTGAGATATTTCTTGCAATCTGCACATCAAGCATTCTGCATCCTTCATTCTTACAGTAATTAGTAGAACGCTCATCATGCTGTGTAAGCAAACAGGCATCGTAGCCGTGTTGTACAAAGTATCGTAATTGACCTTTGAGAAGACCGACACTTCCGGGGATTGTTATTCCCACTATCAGTTTGATTTGTTTCATATTTTTGATTCTATTCTTGATTTTATCAATTTCGCAGGATTTCCTTCAATAATACTATATTCAGGGAAATCCTTGGTCACAACAGAGCCGGCTGCTATGATGATGCCCTTCTTAATAGTTCTTCCAGCATTGATCATTACATGCCCACCAATCCAAACATCATCCTCAATTACTACAGGAGGATATTTCTTAAAGCCTTGTTGGGGCATTGGTATATCCGTCCTATCATACTCTCGGACATCCGACCAACTAATGAAGTTGTGCTTGAGGGTAAATGAGAGAAAAGACTATACCATAAAAGTACTCAAAGCTTTTTCATTTCAGTTATAGTTTAAGATATTCTATTACAGCTTTTATCTGTTTGTCATTACCACCACTTATTACATTATCACTAACGAGTTTTACCTCCTGTGAAGACGGTATGGTGATTTCGTCCTTGTCGTATTTATTGTTGGTTACTATTCTGGTTCCAGATTTCTTACTTTGGAAAGTAAGCCATACATCGTCAGCCAAGAAGCAAATTTTGTGGAATACATCCTTGTTGAACATGTCATCCGATAAAGCCTGAGGAGGAATCAGCGTACCTGCTCCAGAGGTAATAAACAGGTCCTTGTCATCTACCTCATGTTTGCTATTGAAGTTATGAATCCAGTCTCGGTACGAACATATTTGTCCATTTTTATATGTCATCTTGTGAACCCGAGTAGCACAAATCGCGTGAGGATGTGTTTTTGACATCATTACCAAGTTCTCTACTAGACCATCAGGATAATACAAGTCATCATCCAACAAAATTACATTTGAATCCTTGAATTCCTGAAGAACATAATAGTACTTCTTATGCGAGCGCAAATCTTCATCTACAAATCGAATTGTTAAGCCCTTATCCTGTAGTCTAACTAATGTCTCTGGTAATTTGTGGTCAAGAAATTGAGATTCAGCCAACCAAAGAATTATTGCATCCGGTTTATAAGTCTGTCGCATTACCGTCTCGATGCTCACCCAAATATTTTCAATGCGTGCGGGAAAAGATGTTAAGGAACAGATTACCTTTCGCTTCCTTTTCTCAGTTGTATTTATGCCACAATCTACAGGATGAGATCTATAGTATTCTGGAAGAATCGCATTCATCTTATCCCTAATGTAACGTCTTCCTATTCGGTTAATTGCTTTACCGACCACCCCCCACTGATTGTCATCGGGCAGTTTCCAATACAGTTTATACCAATCCATAATTTTACAGTTTTTCGAGGATGAAGTCCAAGAACATGTCTCCTACCTTGTTTTTCTCCAAACGCTCTCTGATTGTGTATGCATTAGATGCATATTTGTCACGTTTAGATTTATCATCCATAAGGGACAAGATAGCGCTAGACAGTCCTTCAATATCACCGTCACGTACAATTTCTCCGCTTATATGATTATCAATTATATCGGATGCAGATACGCTATCAAACGTAATACAAGGAAGAGGAGATGCCATTGCCTCGCACAATGCATTGGGAAAGCCTTCGCAACGGGACGGAAGTACGAATATACAGCATTGGGCAAGAAGGGCATCCACATCATTTCTACCCCCTAAGAAATCAACACGATTATCAATTCCAAGAGTCTTTGCCTGCTCTTCCAAACGGTTGCGTTCTGGTCCATCACCTATCAACACAAGTCTCCATTCCTCATGTTCAGATATTCGCGAGAACGCATCCAAAAGCCTATCGACCCCTTTTTCATAAGATAATCTACCCAATGCAACTACCCATAAATGTTTTTCTGCATTAGGATAATCAACTATATCACGTATAGTGTTTGGAATTATTCGCACATTAATATCTTTTCCGAACACCTCATATTTATAATCAGCAGCCATTTTTGACTGAGCAATGATTCCTGTTGCTTTCTTATAAGTAATTCGCTTCATAAAGTTCTTAAATCTACCTAAGTTTTGCTCTGGGCTGATTTGATCTGCTATATAGATAGGGTAGCCAAGTCCATTGTTAGCAATAAGAGCAATAGGATTAATTATGTCACCAAATACCATTATCGTATCTGGTTTTATTCTTTTGATCTGTTTACGCAAAAAGGAAATAGTCTTATAATAACTAAAAAGCTTTGTGCTCGCCTTACTTGTATGAACAAAAGAAGGCTCAATAAACTTCACTTGAGGATCCAGTTCATAAAAATGTTTTCCAGCTCTAGTTGCAACAAAATGTACCTCATGTCCCCTCTTAACAAAATGAGATGCCAAAATTGTTAATTGCCTTTCTATCCCCCCCATCTGTAAGGAAGGTGATATTATACATATTCGTTTATTCTCCATTAATAATGTGACCTAATTGGTCCGACGATATAAACTCTACGTCAGGCCATTGTTTTACAATATTATTTAACAGTATCTTTAGTTCTATTAAATGGTTATCTCTATTAATAGTCTCTATTGCACCAATAAAGTTCAACCGATGGGAACTTATGATAGCAGGACGGAAACATTTGAACGCCACGTCTATTCTGTGCATACATTCTCCAACCCAGTCACCTCCTTTATAGGGCTCAAAGAAAGCATTTCTTGTTAAGTAAATTTGACCATATTGATTATATTCGCCCAACTTATGGTACTTGCTTTTACATTTAATAGGTTCGTCGGATATTGGGATTTGTTGATAAGCTAATCCCTGAAGAAACTTCACTCCATTTTCATGTAAAGTCTTTTCCAATTCTGACCTCCATATATAGCATGGTGCTATAAATGATTCTGAACGAAAACCATACAAATGTTCAAACTGGTCTAACGCCTCTATCACAATAATTTGTTCCTCAGACAATGTTGCAGGATCTGCATTTGCAAATGCATCCATATATCTAGCTTTTACTTTTGGGGAGACAATTGTGGTCAAGCTGAAATGACGATCGTTAAAGCAGAGTTTTGCAATCCCATCGTTTACCTGTAAAGCTTTCATCCAACGTATCGAATTGAGATGCTCGCGACCATGAGATTGTGGCATCCAAACTCCTGAGTTTATTCCCTCGAGAGTCAAGTTATAACAGTTAGAGCATCCCGGTTGTCGTTTATAGGTTTTTAGTACAGACTCATAATAATATTCTTGAAAACCATATGCTTCTATCTTATCAAAATCAGGATTTGCAACTACACAGTTTGCAGTGAGTACTGCTGGTTTGTTATTTGAATCGCGTACACTGTCAAGAACCTCAAAAAGACAAACCAAATCATCCTCCGTTTCAAGAGAATCATAATGCGAGAAATGACAGCGATCTACTCTATAACCTTGCTTCAAGAGTTTCTCATACACCTGTTTGGAAGGCATTCGGATGCTCCCCCAATCATCACTCTCAATTACGACAAGATGCCTTCTGGTATGCCATCCGGGAATCTGAGACAGGTAATGTTTTAGTTCCACTAGTGCTGGCATAGCGCATAATATAATTGTTCACTATTGATAAATTCCACGTCAGGCCAAAATTTGATGATCTCTTTCAATAATCGCTTCAACTGTCGCAGGGAGTCTTCCCGATTAAATGAATCCAATGTTCCAATATAATTTACACGGTGTGTATTTATAACAGCAGGTTTGCCCCAGCGGAATGCTATAGCCATCTCTGCAAGGCAACTATCTACCCAATCCTTACCATGGTTTTTAGCAGGCTCGAATGTACAATTTCTCCGCCAATAAATCTGTCCATACGCAGTTTGACTTCCCCAGAAATGGTCTACTTTCTTAATAGGGAGATTTTTACCCTGTGGAATAAAATGCTGACCGGCTTGAATACCTTTGATGCCATTGTCTGATGCTGTCTTAAAAAGATCGTCATGGATGATACTACATGGAGGACAGAAAGAAACGGACTTGTAGCCAAAAAGTCTTTCGAACATCAGCAATCCATCTTTCATATTTGCTCGCAGTTGCTCCATCTCAGAGTAATCATCAAAATCAAATGTTGGGAAATAGTCCAGATTTATGCGTTTTGGGTCATTAGCCATTCGAGAAATAATCACAGACTGGTTTTCGTATGCAATACGTTCCTTTTCTGTTGGATTGGCGACAGCGTGTAACCAACGCGTAGCATTTAGGTGTTCACGTGCATGGAACTGTGGATAATATACTCCTGCAACTATACCTTGTTTAACCAACAGAAAAGATTTCTCTGTCCACGGATGACGTTGATAAGTTTTCTCTACAGATTCAAGTACATATTGGGTCTTTCCATTAGCATCGATGGCTTCAAAATCAGGGTTAGCCATAATTGCCAATGGAGTTATTACCACAGACTTGCCATTTGAATCTTTTACGGATTGGAGAACCTCAAACAATTCTTCCAAGTCCTTTGCTGACTCCAAAGAGTCATAACGGTCGAAATAGTCCATGTCAACTTGTATTCCAGCCTTCAGCATTCGCTCGTATGATGCTCTATCTGGAGTACGAATAGCCCCCCAATCATCACTCTCAAATAGTACATATTTCTTACAAAGGCTTACACCACGAAAATTAACATAGTTTTTTGCGAGTTTACGCTCGACTGAATGAATAAAACTCATATCGATCTAAAAGAGAAATGAGAACAATGGATTACCAAAGAAAACATTCAAATATTGATAAGAATCTCGTCCGATAAAGATTCCCATCATAGCATATGCAATCACAATACCAAAAACAATATTTACCAAATATCTATTATGAACACATATATTGTTATATTCCTTATTATCGTTGAGATTTTCAATAATCATATAAAAAAGTAGGAATACTAACATAACGGCACATACATGTAGAAAGCGAATTCCATTACTCGCACTTCCTCCAATGTTTGCCATAGAATACATCAGTAAGATAAAGGTAATAAACTTGTAAAGGAAAGTATCTCTTTTTTCATAAATAGATAGTGACATCAAGCAAGCAATTATCATTGTCCCATAATTTCGGACGTCCACCATCATTCTACTAAATGCACGATTTGAGTTGCCATGAGCAGCTGCATCTTTATAGATTTGATTCATATTAGCCAGACCATCTTCTGATGCATAAATTGAAACGTACAATGATAATTCTTCATTGAAATGATCATTAGCAAAATTACTCATGAAGTACGAAGTTGTAGCACCTTGTAGGGCAAATGATACCACAAATAATAACCATACTATTTTTAACTTATCTTTCAAATAATAATGCAAGAAAGGAACTGGTAGAAGTATCGTAAAACCAAAATGTATGGAAGCAGTAAATAGTATCCATATCATGAAGTATTTATTATTCTCTAATAAGATCTTCAAACAGCACCATATGTAGAAAAAGGTGGCAATAGCAAATCTTAACGAATTAAAATCGCCATAGGGTTTAACTAAAAACACTGCAGCTAAAGCAAACAGAACATGAAGTGGCTGTTGACCATAGGTCATTTTTTTAGATACTATATTAAGACAACACAAGAATAACCCAGTATATATCAAATAATAAATGCAGCATAACACAACCAACTCCTTAGTGAACAACGTGAAAAATCTTGCAGACAATCCCAAGAATACATCTTTCTCCAACAATATCTCAGGAATAGAATAGTTTGCATAATCCACTATATGCTGCATATTTCTTGTGATATCAGAATTGTAATCAGCTGTAGCTATGAGTTTGAGAGAACACGCCAGCATAACTGACATCATTAATACAGACCAATAAAGATTTCGTTTGTCATAGTGAAATATTGATTCCACAAAAGAACCAAATGGCCATAATATCGAAAATAATCTCATGATATATACCAATTAAACGATCTCGTCAATACTTGATATCTCTTTGATATGAGATGAAGGATTAACTATTTGAAGTTGGGAGAAAACTCGCCCCGTAATTCCAAAAAATTTGTAAAACCAATAAAAATGGCAAGAAGGATTATTCGTCAATAATGCTGTAGAATATCCGCTGATTATATAAGAATCTTTCAACTGAAGGATAAGTAACTCTACAGGAATAGAAAAATCTATAATTTTTATTCCCTCTATTTGACTAATCTTTTCTAAAAAAACAGCTTTCATATTTGGATGAGCTTTAAACAATATATCCCTATTAGGAAATTTTTCTACAATTCCTCTATAGACTTCTATTTCTCGTTCCCAGTACTCTTGTCTCCTAGGTTGTCCAACAATGACAATGTCATTTGATTTTATATTATACTTCTCTACATTGAACATTTGATTTACTGCAGATAAAGCCTCTTTAGTAAAATCTGGAATCTGTTTGAGTATTTTCCCATTTCTATTTTTAAACTCTTTTGGAAAACTAAGCCAAATATCGTCAACAAAGCTCCACTCTCCGTAACTGTATTGATTGAGTAACCTAAAATATGGAAGAAAAGTTTTTCTTTTTAATACCTCTTTTTGAATCCGTATGGTATCTAAAACCCGATGAACCCATAAATGGTATCTATTCCATACTACATATGGTTTGAGACCATCTTGTAAAAGTCCTATTCGTGTTCCTGCACGGTGTAACCAAAAGGCTAAATACATATTATCAGAACTTCCTTCCTGAAAGAAGAAAAAATTCTCAGGTTTATATTTCTGGATTTTCTTTAAAAAAGAAGACGTTCCATATCCAGTGGCTGGTATGTTATGCAATTCCACATTAGAAACTGGACTATGAATATCATCTCTTACACGATGACCATCAGTAATATAAATATGGTTGTTGTATCCAGAATATAAAGAAACTGCAAAATGTACAGATAGCATTAAATGATATTCTGTATGTATAATAAAAACATTAGTTGAGACCATCGTAATCTATTGCTTATTATATTGAGGTAGATGCAATACAAAGTGTAATAAAAAGCAGTTCATTATGTAGCACAAGAACTCGTTTATCGCAAGCCCAATTGTTACGCTTGTCAAAATATCTAGTTCAAAAAGTACTGTACAGAAGTAAGGAACGATAAAACATCCTATGAAATGTACACAAGAACTTAAATAAGAATATTTAAATGCTTTCAATGTATTAAAAACCCAAGTTGTCCCATTCGGACTACTAAACACAAATGTAACACACATAATGCGCATTGCCCATAAAGAATCTTGATACTTGGGAAAGAACGTTTCTAGAAGACAAGGTGCCAATAGATATATTATTACTGATATAGGGAGTACAACGGATGGTAACAACCAAAGCAACCTTTTGACGTATGGCCACATGTCCGAAGCTCTACCTGATTGTCCATACTTAAAGCCCATTTGTGGATAGAAAAATTGTGCAAACTGTCCTGGTAACAAATTTATCAACCCTCCAATGGCGGTAGCTGGAGTATACAATCCTAATTTTTCTATAGAAGATTTCGCGAGAATTATCCAACGAGGTAAAGTTTGTGCTGCTGATCGCAATTGTACTAACACCATCATTGCAATCCCCATCTTACCCATCTTATAGATAATTGGTAATTGTAAATGAGGGGTTATATTTTTAAACGGAGAATATTTGTACAACAATGAAGTGTACCAAACATTCGTCAATGTATAGTAGGTCAAAATTCCCCAATACCCAAACCTATAAATCAAATAAGTACAAAGAAGGATAATGGGAATCTCTAATTGATATATACGAGTTAGTTTATCAAACGACTTTGCAGAACGATAACGTGCCATAAAATGTAACTGAAATGAGTTACAGATAGCAATTATCGTTATTGTCACTATACCGAGACCTTCTGATATGCCGTTCTTGCGCAAAGATACTATTCCTAATATTGTTCCGATTAAGACAAAAACCAAAGAAACTATACAGGCATAGGTATATCCATTAGAAATTCTGATTTCTGCTGCTTTAGTATCGTTTTTTCCTAAGAACACAGGTAGTTCTGTATTCAAACCACTCTGAATTCCCAACTGAAAAAAAGGAAGATATGCAAGAAATATGGATACAGTGTTCCACATACCTAATTCAAAAGGATTTAGCCACCTCATGACCGCTAATCCCACTAAAGTCGAGCATACACTTTTTATGGTTGCCCACACACTATATGAAGCTCCTGTTTTTATTAGCGGATGTCTATTTACATAATCCTTAATTCTGTTGATTATTGTCATATTACTACTTCCTCAAATGTTTTACTAATACCTTCGCTCTCTCGTACTCCTGCGGAGTGCCAATATCTATCCAAGTGCCGTTGAGCGGATAACGGATAACTTTCTTGTTCTGAGCAATGAGCTTCTCCACGAGGTGGATGGCATGGAAGAAGGTGCCTTCCGGAATCTCAGCAAGGGCACGCTTCTTAATGAGGTAGATGCCTGCATTAGCATAGTAGTTATACTTAGGTTTCTCAATGAGGCCCTTGATGTTACGCCCATCTAGATCGAGGATGCCCAATTCGATACTGATGTTGTAAGGAACGGCAGCAACAGACATCTCTGCATCGTGCTTCTGGAAGTGTAAGAAGAAGTCCTCATAGTCGATATTGGTGAAGAGGTCGGAGTTCATCACAAGGACAGTATCGTTGTAGAAAGTATCTACGAACTTGATACTACCAATAGTGCCGAAAAATTTGGGCTCGCGGAAGGTACGTACTTGCACACCATCACGAGGAGTAGTGAAGTGCTTTTCCAGTTGCTCTCCAAGGTAGTTAACAGTCACATTGACATGCTGTATGCCATAAGAAATCAGGCGATCCACATTATGGTCGATGATACACTTGCCTCCCACTTCGAGTAATGGCTTTGGAGTCTTCTCGGTAAGCGGACGAAGACGTTCACCCTTTCCACCAGCCATCAGGACGGCGTCGATGGGAAGCCTTGACTTGAATTTCTGGAGGTTAACTACATCCACCACATGATTCTCTGCATCCAAAATCGGGATGAACATGATGCGACGGTCGCGGAACGACTTGAGGTGAGCCACATCGTAATCTTCTTGCTTGATGAACTTAAAGTCACGATGCATGATTTTGCTGATAGGATCAGTCAATTCTGCCCCAGTGATAAGTCCTCGGCGGATGTCACCATCAGTGAGTGAGCCCACCATCTGCTGGTCGGCATTCACTACGATGAGCGACTCGCCATCGTGGGTTATGCTGTTAATGGCAACGAGAGCTTCACGAATGGAGGCGATCTCGCTGATTATATATTTTCTCATATCTCTACCAATTTATCTTTCAACATGATTTCTGCAATCTTCCAATCGAGCATATTGTCGAGATCAACAGAGTGAATTTCGTCCATCACATACTTGCGGATTCTGTTCATTCCTGCAAGTCCCTTGGATTTAAGTTGCTCTGGATTTATGACATAAACAGCTCCATTCTGCTGCCATACGCGAGGAGCATCCTGACGTCGTTCTATCGTACCATCCCCCTTGCTAATGGTAAGGAGGCCTTCTGCATTGTCTTCAAAACCATCGTAATAAGGATTACACTTGGCTGGCATGACCGAAGTGACCATATCTATACTATCATCATAGAGTTTGGTGGCCTCAATCACATCCTCTGCTCTACGGAAAGGTGAGGTTGCTTGAAGGAGCACAACCATATCATAGTGATTGCCCTTCCGCTCATAGAAGTCAAGCGCATGAAGGAGCACTCCATTGGTGCCTGCATTGTCGGTAGCCAAATACTCAGGACGCTTAAAAGGAACCTTCAAACCATAATCCTCCACAACCTTGATGATATTATCATCATCGGTTGAGACACAGATATTATCGTCGGTGGTAAACTTGCGGGCAGCATCAATCGCATAATAAATCAATGGTTTACCGCCCAACTCCTTGATATTCTTATGAGGTATGCCTTTACTACCACCCCGTGCTGGAATAATGACTAATGGAAGCATAGACTTAATCAATCTTAATGAGTTCGTCAATTTCAAAATCGTAAAGCGCCTTGGTGCCTACCACCATATCCCAATAGGCTGCAGAAATACCGCTTCCGGCACGTTTGATGGTAATATTGTCGACAGAAAGGATGTCACCCTTCTTCACCGGCACTTTTGCCACAATGGACTTGAGCACCACTTTGGAAATCTCTACCTCACTTGGGTTAGGACGCTTAATACCATCGCCAAGAGCAACCTCAATGTTACGGATGCAATCGACCATATACTTGAGTTCCTGTGGTTCGAGCGAAGCCTTGTGATCAGGTCCTTCCATATTGCGGTCGAGGGTGAAGTGTTTCTCAATAATCTCCGCACCCATAGCAACGGCAGCAATAGGAATCTCAGTTCCCATAGTATGATCGGAATAGCCCACCTCACACTTGAAAGCCTCCCTCATGGTCTGCATAGCGCGAAGGTTGACTTCGTTCTTAGGGCAAGGATAGTTGGTGGTACAATGGAGCAATGCTACCGAAGAAGCACCTGCTGCAAGAAGGGTGTCGTAGGCGATAGCCACCTGAACAAGTGTAGCCATACCTGTAGAGAGGATGATAGGCTTGCCGTAGGATGCCATCTGACGGAGGTAAGGGATGTTGGTAACCTCTCCGGAACCAATCTTAATGATAGGAAGATGGAGTTCGTTCATCAAGAAGGCAAGACTGTGCTCCTCATCAGGAGTAGAGAGGAAGTCAATACCAATCTTACGACAATGCTCCTGCACGATGCGGAAATCTTCGTATGAGAGTTCGAGTTTCTTGAGCATGTCAAACTGGTTCTCTTCAACATCATGCGTATTCTCCGACTGATAGGTTGCCTTCTCAGCCTTGCGAGTGACAATCTTCTCAGTCTGCCAAGTCTGGAACTTCACACAATCCACACCAGCAGCCTTTGCGGCATCGCAAAGCTGTAGCGCAAGATTGAGCCGACCATTATGGTTGACGCCTGCTTCAGCAATTATATATGTATGCATATTGTATCAGTATTTATATTTCAAAAGAATGTATTTCAGTTTCTCGGCCTTTTCAGGATTAGCCACAGCCCAATCATCACAAATTTCATCGTAAAGCGAAGGATTGAAAATCATCTTGCCCAGGGTGAACTGATATTCGTGCTTAGAGAATTTGCGCTTATACTGATAGAGGCTGTTCTCCTCTGAGCCATCTGTTCCTCCACCAAGGTGAAAGTGCTTCACTCCCCTTGTAGTCAGTTCCTTAGCAGCCCCCCAAAGCAGGAAGTTGTTGGGTGAGAGTTTGAGAAAAGCCTTGTCGCTACCTGCAAGATGATAGTGTCCGTATGGCAACTGATAGAAGAAGATGGCTCCTGCCACCACCTTGCCATCATGCTTCACAATGCCGAGAAAACGATTCTGGATGGTATCTTTCAGCTGGTCGTAATACTTAGGTTCAAAGTAGTAGAAACCATCAGCCTCCAGTTTGTCCATAGTGGAGTTATAAAGCTTTTCAAACTCCTTTAGATATGTGAAGTCGTTATCAACTACGAACTCCAGACCATTCTTCTCACCCTTCTTGATGACATTGCGGTTCTTGGTATGAATCTCGTTCCTCCAAGTGGCTTCTATGCCTCCTGAGAGGTCGATGGCGATGGTCTTACGATCCTGAATCAAGCGACCAACCTTATAGAAGTAATCCCAGTTTTCAAGCAGAGGATGGAAGCGCGTAAAGCCACAGACATAGTTTTCTGCCTTAGCCTTGTCTATCATAGTCTGAAAAGCAGCTGTCATAAAGGCTTCACTATGATCGTTTGACACCGGACCGCCATAACCGTAGGCAGTCTCAAAATCGTAGTATATTGTTCCCTTGTACTCAAAAGCTCTAAGCAGGAATGGGAAAAGCATGATGCTGTTGCCAGCCTCATATACAAAGCAGCAAGCCTTCTCGCTCTCGGTCTCGTAGAGTCTTACGTATTCTTCACGAAAATACAGATCCAACAATTCGGCAGGAATACGGTCAAAGTACTCATTCCAATGTTCTGTAAATCCTATCATTATTTCAATGCTTTCTCTAATGTAGTGAGAATAAAACACATATCCTTATTAGTATATCTTTGGTCAATGATGATAGACATCTCATGTTCAGCCATCTCTACACCCTTCTGTACATCCATGCCTTCAAGAGGCCAATGCACAGGACAGAAAATCTGCTGCTGGAACATCTGTCGTCGAACCTTGTTTCTGTCCTCTAACCAGATGGGTACGAAGAGTGGTATTTTGTCTTCGGACACAGGAAGAATAGTTCGGATGCCTAGTGTTTTGAGTCCATTAAGTATCTGACGGATGTTACGAAGGCGGATGTAAGCGATTCGCTCGAAGTCTGTCTTAGTGATAGCCTCCTGCGAAATCTGACTCATGCCCCTCTCAATCTCGTCATCTATGTGGTTCTCACCTTTCTCGAAGAGATGAAGATAGACATCATCATCGTAATACTCTGGTTTACGAAGCGACTTGAGAATGCTGCCAGCGAGTTTGTACTGATGAAACTTATTAGCTTCGGAGACAAGCGGAAGGTCGTTAGCAGTCTTCACCAATCCACCATCTGGACAGGCAAAGGTCTTGCGAAGACTGGTGAACTTATAGTCTGCTATGAGCTCCGGTTTGCGGAACTCATAAAAAGCCTGCACATCATCTTCTATTACGATTATCTCCTTACTGATAGAGCGAATAAATTCTACCTGAGGCTGCAGGTTCTTGAGTCCAAAGTAGTTGATAAGCAATACGGCAGCCTTTTCGTTGTCCTTGAGTGGAAGTTTTTCAACATCAACCTCAAGCTGATCATTGAGGTTATAGAATACTACTTTCATCTGACTCTTCTCGACTGCAGTCACTATGGATGAACAGAGGTAATCAGGAAGATAGACAGCAGTAATGCCATATCGTTTCTGTACATCAAGAAGAATGTAATAGAGAGCAGAACGACCTGAAGAATATTTATACACACCCTCTAATGAGCCGTTGTTGCTCTGAGTGTATTGGAGTCCCTGAAGATCTACATCAAACTCTCCACCTATAACCCGACTATTTTGCATAAAGATATTCTACTATGTGTTCAACAATCTTTTCAGCAGTACAACCATCGCCATAGTAACTATCCTTGATGCGCTCTGGATTAGCTTCTATCGCGTTCCAGGCCTTCTGAATTTCTTTGAGGTTGTTATCTACCTGATGCACATTTTTGCAGATAAAGCGACCAGTCTGACGATTGCCGATATTGACGACTGGTGTACCCAAGCAAGGAGCTTCTACTATGCCACTGGATGAGTTACCGAGGACGGCATAACACTCGTTCATGAAACTGAGGTAGCGCATCTGTCCGAGAGATGGAAAGAGATGATACTTCTCTGGATTCTGCTTCTCCACTTCTGTCCAATAGTCGTTAATCTGCTTACCTCCGAAGTCAGCATTTGCCTTTGAGATAATGATTGAGACATCCATCATGCTATCTGTAAGAGCTATGATATTTCGTGCCATCTGTAGATTGTAGTCAAGCGATTCATTGGTCTCTGGATGAAGCGTTACAAGAATCCATTTACTGTTAGTAGGAATACCGATATTCTCCGCCAGTTTCTGGCGAGTCATCAGAGTGCTTCTACAGAAGTTGTCAAGCCCGGGTTCTCCCACAGCCCACACGTGAGCATCAGAGTTACGCATACGAATGATATTCTGTGCCGACTCTTCCACTCCAGGAAAATGAATGGCAGACATCATAGTGACGGCATTACGCACTTCGTTGTCAATGGCACCAATAGTGACATCACCACCAGAGATATGTGCGATAGGAATGTTCATCACAAGCGCAGCACTACAGATAGGAAGCAGTTCGTAACGATCACCAAGAACTACAACCAGGTCAGGCTGGAGTGTGGCAAAGGTCTTTGCAAAGCCCATGCAGCAACGTCCCATAGACTCAACGATAACTTCCTTCGAATCACTATTGAGACCCATATCTACCTTTGCGGAAATAGGATAGCCATCTTCCTCGATGCACTTATATGTATAGCCATGTTCAGCCATCAGATGTGCACCTGTGACTACCAGCTGGAGTTCAAGATTCATATTCTGCTGAACACCATCAATAGTCCATCGTAGCAAACCATACTCTGAACGCGCAGCTGTTATTATGCAAACTTTCTTCATTTGTTTTCTATTGATTTATTGTAGAGAATATAGGGCTCGAACCGATAACCTCTTGCATGCTATGCAAGCACTCTAGCCAACCGTGCTAATCCCCCAGCCGTTTTCTATTTTAAATTTTGCAAATCGGTCTTCCAAGCAAAGAACGGACATTTCTCTTCCAACTCACAATACAGATTCAGATTGTACTTCACCAGTTCCATAGCTTTCTCTATCACCTTTTCATGAAGATAATCAAAAATACTATTAGTCTGAACAGTAGCTTTCATTTCAAGCACTACCGCCCCTTGCGACTGTTCCTTTATCTATATATACGCGAAGTGAGGTGATACGGTATTGGTAAAGATATTGGTAGCCAAAGGACAAGCCTTTTTGAATTTCGCCAATACATCCTTACGATTACGCATACCTTTCAGTCGATTCCAAAATGTCCCCAATCGCACGCCAGCAGCAGCCTACCCTCAGAGAGAGAATAGGCCGAAACTGTGAGATACACACCCTTCTTAATCTTGAAGATGATATCCACACAATCCTTCTGAACGAAAAAAGCCATCTGACTCTCGTTGTAGAAGTTTGCTTTGGTGCGGTTAGTGATGAAGGACATAATTTATAATTCTTTAATCCACTGATAAAACTTGTGTTCGCCTCCGAGAAGGGGGAGATTGCGAGTTTCATATTCTTCTGTACGGGTGAAACCTTCTTTGATAAACCTCTTGTAAGAAGCAATGTTATCTTCGGCTATCCATGTAATGAGATTCTTTCCTCCAAGTCTTCGGATGATTTCTATTCTAACCCGAACAGTATATGAACCGATTCCTTTTCCTACATACTGAGACAGGACTCCAGAAGATGAAAACTCATAGGTTACATCATCCACCTTATCTATATAAAAGAATGCACATGGATTATCAAGGTCATAAACAAGGTATATGGTACGCTTGTCTGATGTAATTTGAGTTTTGTACCATTCAAAGAAACGCTCACGATTTGGCGCCTCTTTGAATCCTCCCCATTCTATGTTTGCCTGATCGCACTTGATTAAATATAAATCTTCAAAATCTTTTATTGTTGCTTTTCTGTATGTCAATTGAAGTGGCATTGTTATCTTGTTTTGATAACCACTTCAAGTTGACTTACTTATTTTTTATCCATTTATAGAACTTATGTTCACCCCCGAGAAGTGGTAAATTTCTGACTTCGAATTCACCCGTTCGGATGAATCCCAGTTTCTCATATCTCTTGTAGGAAGCGATGTTTCTGTCTGATACCCATGTATTCAGATAATACACCTGATGATGCAGCTTCGTATGTATCATCCCCCAGTTTATCTACATAGAAGAAACCACAGCAATCCTCTCCTTCATATACAAGGTATATCCAACGACAGTCAGATGCTAACTGTCGCAAATACCATTGATAGAAAGAGTCCTTTTCAGGAGCTTTGGTAAATCCACCCCATGCAATGTTCTCTTTATCACACATAATGCGATAAAGATCTTCGAAATCGGATAAGGTTGCGAGTCTATATGTGAGTTGGGACATAGTTCTTGCTTTTTACAAATCTTCAGGACGTACACTTGAAGGGATATTGACTACACGATCGGTAAACCAAATGGTGTTCCTAAGACCGTCGTTCTCACAGTTCTCGAACATTGGCAGACGAGTCATGAGCTCCCAAATAGGACGAGTCATTACTCCATTGTCGTTTGTCTGGGTAAGGAAGTCAAGCTGAGCTTCCTTATCTTTCAGTATAACGGCATTAAGCCAATAGTTTGAACATGTATCAGGTGAGTCAACAAAGAACTCTATATCTGGGACATTCTTGAAATACTCGATGTATTCTGCAGCCACCTTTCGCTTACTAACTATATATCTGTCAAGATTCTCAAGCTGAGCACATCCGAGGGCTGCATTAATATTAGGCATACGATAATTATAACCGATATGGTCGTGACGGAACTCCCAACGATGTGGAATCTTTGCCTGAGTAGTGATGTGCTTAGCATAAGCTCCGAGTTCCTCATCCATAAAGAGCATCATACCGCCACCACCAGTAGTGATGGTCTTGTTGCCGTTGAACGAGATTGCTCCTATCTTTCCGAATGTACCAGTGTGTTTTCCTTTGTATGTTGAACCAATTGATTCTGCTGCATCCTCTATGAGTTCAATGTGCCATTCCTTACAGAGGGCTGCAATCTCCTCAATGCGGACAGGATGACCGAAGGTGTGCATAGGTACACAAGCCTTGATGCGACAGCCAGTATGCTTGTTGTAGCAAGCTAGTTCGTCCTCATAGGAAGCAAAGTCTTGAGACTCTGAGAGTTCACCAATGCGGGTGTTCTTACGAACCTCTGCATTAGCCTGAAGCCATTCTTTCATGGCATCGGGAGAAAGGCCCATGGTGCTCTTATCCACATCGAGGAACACCGGATGTGCGCCAATATATGAAAGGGCGTTGCAAGTGGCGATGAAGGTGAGTGCCTGAGTCAGTACCTCATCGTCCTTCTTCACACCTGCAAGTAGGAGCGACATGTGGAGGGCATTGGTTCCGCTCACACACACTACGGCACGCTTTGCACCTGTGTATTTTGCCATATCCTCCTCGAAGCGATCGACGAAGTTACCTACTGATGAAACGAAGGTAGTGTCGATACACTCATTGAGATATGATTTCTCATTGCCAGCGAAAACTGGAACGGCAAGAGGAGTGAACTCCTTATTTCCGTAGACTTCCTTAATAAAGGATATTGTTTTGCTGTAATCCATAATCAATTATTTATTCGTTTAAGAAAATTGCGGTATAAAATATTGAAGTAATAACCTCCAGCTATACTTACAATGAATACGAAGGTTGTTCTGATTCCTAATCTTAAGTATGTATTATGAATAAAACTCATTTGGGGCATAAATGGAACTGCTAGCATCTATATAAGAAAAATTTCATAGGAACACCTTGCTGATGTCTTTATGATATATTCTTCTTGATTTTGTCTTCTCGTATATCCAATAAAGAATTCCACAAAAGAGGGTTGACACATAAAAGTAATAAGGCCAGCGATACTAATTCCAAGCTATATCATATCTCCATGGTTCTGTAGAAATATAAAAATGCATACCATAAAGGATATCCTGCTTCATGTAGCAGAGGGAATGTATGTCCCAAACAGAACACAAAGGATTGCGTATGCTTTAATAAAATCTAAAAAAGGTCACAGCCTTGTTTGTTTAATGTTATTACTTTTTCCACTATTTACATTTTTTGGTCGAGATTCTTACCCATTTCTTCATGTTCGAAGTTAGGGATGAACTTCTTGATGGATTCTACTACTTCTGCCTTGGTAAAGTCATCCTTTTGGAAGATTGTTTCGAGCTCAAGGAAGAAATCATTCACTTCATTCATCGGGCGACGTGCGCTTTCGCAAACCACCCCGAGACTCATAAAGCGCTCCATGTCAATCTTTTCCCCTGAAATATAGAATTCTTCGTATGCCTTTTCACCAGTGGTGTCGCTCTTGAAATAGACTACTGGGTAGGTGTCTGACTCGTAAGACATCTGAGCAGCATACTGTTTAGCCTCAGAATCGTTCTTACACTCTACCTTGGCGAAGCCTTCAGCCTTGACAAAATCGTCACAAATGGCAGAGAAGGTGAGCATCTGATCTTCGTCCAACTTAGGGAAAAACACCTCACCACCGTTGCCGAGGATACAAGCAAGCATGCAGATCTGACCAGACTCCTCTGGGCTGACGAAGTAGCGCTTTACATCAGATGGAGCTGCCAGTGGCTGCTTCTTCTGAAGACGATGGATCCAACCATCAGGAAGTGAACCATTGGAGAAGGCTACATTGGCAAAGCGTGCGGTGGTGACCTTAAAGTGGGTGTTGTAGGCCATCACGAGGTCTTCCATGATGCGCTTGCTGGCACCCATGATGTTCACTGGATTAGCAGCTTTATCGGTGGAAACACAGAAGAAGTGCTTAGGCGGATAAACACAAAGGAGGTCCATCAGCTTCTTGGCCTTGATGTCGTTATTCTCGATGAGTGCCTGAACGGAGTACTTATCCTTCTCAGAACGCACGTGCTTGTGGGCAGAGAAGTTGGCAACGATGTCGAAGCCCTTCTCCTCACGGAAGATACGTTCGAAGATGGGATCGGCAAAGTTAAGGGTGTAGCAGCGGAACTCATCGGGTACATAGAAACCTTCGGTAGAGCGCACGTCGCGCACGAGTTCTGCCAGCCCGTTCTCGTTGAGGTCAACAACAACGACAGAAGCAGGCTCGAAGTGGAGAACTGCCTTGATAAAACTGGAGCCAATTGAACCGGCACCACCGATTACACATACTTTCTTACCCTTAATCTCAGCAGTAAGTGTCTCCTTGTTTGCCTCAATGTCAGATGCAAACATGCTGACGGGACGCGATGTCACCGAATCAGCGATGAATTTCTCTAAGTTGAACATTTATATGTTGTTTTTATTTCGATCGTAAAATAGTTAAACTCGCCAACCGCCAAAATATTTCATTTTAAAATACGTAATGGAATCAGGCCATAGGTTTTGCCTGCACACGCACTTATCACCCACTATCCCAACCCTGTTGTAACAGTTTTAAAATAAAACTTTGAAGTAAGGTTCAGACCAATAATAGTGTCCCACCATCCTTTCCCACATCCACTTCAGGGCTTTTCTGTTATTATACAACCATAAGCCTGCCTTGATTAAAGGCTACACTCTAGCTCCGCAGACATGGAGGTACTAGAGGAGTCTCTTTTTTTGATTAATCATCGTAATAAAGAATTTATTTTAGATGACGTGAATTTTTCGTCTTCAGACGTTTCAACTAATCGCACCTAAATATGTCGCGGGTATAAACCTTCTCCTCTACGTCCTTCAAGCAATTATCGAAACGATTAGCGATGATCGCATTGCTTTCTGCCTTGAACTTCTTAAGGTCATTCACCACATGGCTACCGAAGAATATCTCACCATCTGCCAATGTAGGCTCATAGATAATGACGTTAGCTCCCTTGGCCTTCACACGTTTCATAATACCTTGGATAGCGCTTTGGCGGAAGTTGTCCGAATTGCTCTTCATCGTGAGGCGGAAGATGCCAATGGTTACAGGCTCTTTCTTACCATCATACTGATTGTTGGTACTGTAGTCATACCATCCAGCTTTGCGAAGTACTGCATCTGCAATGTAGTCTTTACGGGTGCGGTTTGATTCGACAATAGCTGTCATCATATTCTGTGGCACATTGGCATAGTTAGCAAGGAGCTGCTTTGTGTCCTTTGGCAGACAGTAGCCACCATAACCAAACGAGGGGTTGTTGTAATGAGTACCAATACGAGGATCGAGACCTACACCGGAAATGATAGCCCGAGGATCGAGACCCTTGACCTCTGCATAGGTATCGAGCTCATTGAAGTAGCTGACTCGGAGAGCAAGGTAGGTGTTGGCAAAGAGCTTGACAGCTTCCGCCTCCTTAAGTCCCATGAAGAGCGTGGGGATATACTTGTTATCCTTATACTCTTCCATAATGGGATTGTCAGCAGAGGGACCTTCTGCACCTTCAATAAGGAGCTGTGCGAAGGTCTCAGCAGACTCCTTCATATGATTGCCTTGAATCTTGCGGATTGCCTCATTTTCTTCTTCCCATTCTTCTCCCATCATTTTTGGATAGCCAACAATAATTCTGCTCGGGTACAAGTTATCTTCAAGTGCCTTGCTCTCACGAAGAAACTCCGGTGAAAAGAGTAGACGAAATTCACGGCGCTTGCCATCTGCCAAAGAACCCATCTGTACGAACTTTTGTGCATACTTCACATAAAGGGAACGGCAGTAGCCAACAGGAATAGTAGACTTGATGACCATCGTTGCCTCCGGATTGACAGAGAGCACAAGGTCGATGATATCTTCAATATGGTGAGTATCGAAGAAGTTCTTAGCAGGATCATAGTTTGTAGGTGCAGCAATCACAACAAAGTCTGCATCCTTATAAGCTGATGCGCCGTCAAGAGTGGCAGTAAGGTTCAAATCCTTCTCTGCAAAGTACTTCTCAATATATTCGTCCTGAATTGGAGAAATACGATTATTAATCTTTTCTACCTTTTCAGGAATCACGTCAACGGCAGTCACCTTGTGGTACTGTGCCAACAATGTTGCAATACTCAAACCAACATAGCCTGTACCTGCTACAGCTATCTGTAAATCTTCAAAGTTTCTCATATCTTATCTGTTTCTTTTTAGTAAACTTCCAATTTTAGGGTAGCCCCTTTTAGACGGGCGCCAGTCGGCACCCGTCTAAAAAAGAATCCACAAATTTAA
>PPYE01357095.1_pt1 | contig 34622 bp, 31 predicted proteins | sample 1559881 | NCBI WGS metagenome assembly PPYE01 (sample SAMN08240022, study PRJNA423297) | Human gut metagenome, whole genome shotgun sequencing project.
GATGCTGCTGTGGCTCAGTCGGTAGAGCGTCGCATTGGTAGTGCGGAGGTCACGGGTCCGATTCCCGTCAGCAGCTCTTCTTTAAAAAGTATGATCTTAAAAGTTATAGGCTTTTAAGATCATTTTTTTATTTCTCTATTTAACATCTTCCAATAACTGATGAACGGAAATATCCAGCACTTCCGATATATCCAAAATCACTTCCAGTGAAAAAGGCTGGTCACAATTAGGTGCTTCGATTTTGGTAAGGTAACTAATGCTGATACAAACCATATCCGCCAATTGTTCCTGCGTAAGTCCTCTGAGCTTACGGTATTTTTTAATTGTCTGTCCTATGCTCTTATACTCTTTTGAATGTTTCTGATTCATTTTCACATCTCCTGTATCTACCCTTACAATTCTAATAGATAATGTGAAAACGGAATTTCAGTTATAATGAAAGTTTCAATGCATAAAAATATCGACTCCTTTCTCCGGATCACCGGATGAAAAGAGTCGATATGAATACTGTTTTATATTAATTGCGACGTAATATGAATTTTCCCACCAGATCATTCAATGAGAATGCCTGTGCGGATAATTCTTCACTGGTAGCCGAAGATTCTTCCGCCGATGCCGAATTCGACTGTACTACCTCGGATATCTGATTCACTCCAACTTCTGCCTGTTCCATAGCCTGCGCCTGTGCCTTGGATTCCTCGCTGAGACGTTTCGCATCTGCAGCAATCTCCTTAACTCCTGTAACGATCTGTTCCAATGAGTCGGCTGCCGCTTCCGCTGCCATATTGCCGTTCTCAATCTCCTGCAACGATCCCTCGATCAGGCTTCTGGTATCTACCGCCGACTGTGCACTCTGCTCGGCCAGTTTACGGATCTGTTCTGCCACTACTGCAAATCCTCTGCCTGCATCTCCGGCTCTGGCTGCCTCAATCGCTGCATTCAGAGACAACAGGTTCGTCTGACTCGCAATATCTTCAATGTCAGCAATAATATTCTGTATCTTTTTAGATGTTTCATTGATCCGATCCATTTCTTCCATCAATGACTTCATCTGTGTATGACCTTCGTCTGCCTGCTTTGCATAGTTCTCAGCCTTTTGTGTAGTCTTCTGAAGCTCACCGGCAGTACGTGTGACCGAATCTGTAATATTGGTGATCGTTGCTGTCAGTTCTTCCACGGAACCCGCCTGATCCGTAGCCCCCTCTGCAAGTGACTGTGCAGACTGTGCCAGATTCTCCGCTCCGGCAGATACCTGCTTGGCAGCCTCCTCTACCTGTTCCAGCGTACTGTTCATCTGTCGGTTCATCTTGCGCATTGCATTTTTCAGCGCTCCAAACTGACCAACATATTTTTCCTCAATCTTAGTTCCTATTGCATAATTGCCATCTGCCATCTGGCCCAGCAGTTCTCCTGCATCCGTAATGATCAGATTCAGATTGTCTGCCATTTCTTTCGCCACCCGGATCATGTATGCAATTTCATCCTCTGTATTGCATTCCGGGAATTCACTTACCAGGTCTCCCTGCGCGAACGACTGAAGCCGGTCTGCCAGTGCCACCATCGGTTTCTCAATATCACCCGCCATTTTTTTGCCCAGTATGACAGAACTCCAAAAAGAGGATATCACAATCACAAGGATCACGATCAACATGATAAATTCCATATGACGCAGATTCTTTTCTGCACGATCCCCTTTTTCAACACACACATTCATCAGATTCACAAATTGTGCGTAGACATTCTCGTACTGTGTTGTCAGGTCTCCGGTATCCAGTTCCTGTGCTTTCAAATAACCATCTGCATCATCTGATACAGCCAGTTGCAGAACCTGCTCATCCAGTTCCCAATAACCATCCAGTGCTCGGAGCACTTCGTCATATGCCGTTCTGCCTTCATCAAACCGGAGCGTTCTGTCAAGCTCCTCCATGTATGTATTGAACGCTTCCTTTTTCTCAGTGTGTAGCTCTGTCTGCTTTTTAATTACCGCTTCCTCATCATAGCCGACTACCGCGCGCAATGCACTTCTGCTTTCAGAGAAAGCCGTCATAGCTTTTCCGATGTCTCCCTGTGTAAAGCCATATCTGTTCAATGCCTTTTCATACTGTGACGCTGCTATCAATAATGCCACAACACCAATCATTGCCGCAATCGCCCCGATTACAGCTGCCTTAACAAATCCCTTCGTCAGGCGTTTTTTAATTCCCTGCTGCTTTTGTTTTTTCATTCAATCCTCCCCTTGTGCTGTAAAAATAAATAATGCCACAAGCCACTTTTATATACGTATTATAACACTTTATAATCAGCTCTTCAATGGTACGATAGTAGCCAAATCCAACTCTCTCCTAAGGAAAAAGAGGATTCCGAAAACTCCCCTTACTATGCTTTACATATATGCTGATTTTACAATACTGAAACTTGTCTTTGCAGTTTTTCTGTTTTATTATACTCGTAAATTAGTAACTTGTGAGTATAATCTTGTTCAGGAGGGTAAGTAAATGAGTCAGTTTTATTGCCGCGAGAATGATCTTATTCTATTCCATACTTCTTCATCATCGCTTCCAAAACTTCCGGATCAGTCAACTGCGTTACTTTATCTGCATCTTCTCCGGCACTCATTTGTGATATTAAAGTCAGCAGATGTGTTCTTCCTGAACGTTCTCCTTCAATTCTACCTTCTTCTCTTCCCTGTTCTCTACCGTACTCATATTCTGCCTTGCGGAGCTTCTTCTCTTCTTTTTCTTTATCATATTCAAAAATGCTCACTTTTACTACCTCCGCGTGATTCTTTTTCAAAAATTCTGCCAGGATTCCTTCCCTGATGCATTCCGTAACTGCACGTTCTACCGCTTCATCCAACGGCATTTCCGCGACATACTTCCGGACTCTTGCGACATACCGGGCATACTCCTGCAGCACATGGCAGCTGTTCATCAGTTCTTCATTATGTCCGGCATTGATATTCAACATCGTAACTTTTAATTCCAGATCAGGCTCGTCCACCGGGTTCTCATAGGCATCCGACAGCCTCAGTTCCATCCGGTCCGGTACCTTGTGATCCAGTCCGTTATAAAATACCAGGAACTTCGGTGTGGGAATCTTCTGGATTCCGGACGAATACAATGACTTTCCATCCGCCAAGGCCTGATATTCGCTGGCTATGTAGAACAGATCCCGCAGCGGAATATTCGGGTTATAGATTGACTGATGCTCGTACAAATACATTCCCATCTCCAGTACAAATGCCAGGTCATTCTTCATGCCCATATATACAGCATTCTCTAACGTCACAACATTCAGCGCGTCCGGATCCCGATAATCCTTCCCCGTCACTGCATTGTACAGGGAAAGCAGATGTTCCGGTTCCGAGAATAGCATTCGGAAAATCGTATCCTTATACTTTACATTCGCCTTTGGCTGTTCTATCGCCGTTTGTTCCACCAATGTCCGTTCCGTCTGTACAGCTTCTTGTCTCTTCTTCGTCATCGTATCCTCCTGTTCTCATAGTACCTGAAAAAAAGGATAGACTTCTGCCTCCCCACCTGTCTCTCAACGCACTATGCTCTAAATGGTTAATTGGGTATAAAAGCATAGAATTCATTGAAATGATATAGATGTGTGGATCAGCTCTCGCTGCCGAAATCGTCAGAATGTATGCTTTGTGATTATATTACATAGATTTCCGGTTCCTGTCAATTAACAAAGTAGCCAAATCCGCACTACCTGAATTTGGCTACTTTGAATAGTAACATCGCAGGCACCAAATAATCCGACGGTACCGCATATATCGCAGTTATTATTTTACACATGTGTTTGTCTCAAAAATATCTATCAGAGCTGAAAGCATTGCCCACTCAATTTATCCCATATTTCTGTTTCATTGTCTTTAAAATTTCCGGTTCAGGGATAATTTGTAAACCTGCACTTTGTTATACATATTTGGTATTTTTTCTAGAACTCGGGGGGTTGCGCAAACATAACTGTATGTAACAAAGCCATGGAATTCCATGACCACAAGTTTTCAAGATTAGGAACCATTTCTCGCGGCTTAAAGTCCACAACTCCTGGTTGATTTTCCTTATCCGGAATCATCCACGGTTCGAACATTCCCTGCATCTGCTGTGGAGAACCACGGAACATAATCTTTAACTCATAATTTTTCTCTAAAGAAAAATCAGCATACTTGGAATCGATTCGTTTTCGACGTCCTGAGCTTATTTTATAAGGGTGGTAATCAACAATTTCTATTTTCTTTCCGTTAACTTTAAAATTCAACAGGTCACTGCGGCATTTATCTTCATCCGCCAGCGCATACTCATGACTTCTGTATAAAGCATACTTAAATGCCTCTTCTGAAAATACGGTTCCTTTGCTGATATTATCGATTATGAACTCTGCGTCCCTCAATCCTTCATGAGGATATATCAGTTCTCCGCCTTGCATCAGATCATACACTTTTCGGGAAAACTCTACGCTATGCTTAAAGCGCAATTTTTCAAACACATAATCCTGCTGCAAAGGTTGTGGAACACGCATATATATTCCATATCCATACTGCATTGCGCATCGCATAAATGGTTGAAATCCTATCGGATAAATCAAATTATCTGGGATTCCCTGAAATATCGGATACTCATAGAGCTTATACCGAAATGGTTCCCCATTTGAATCATATTCAGCCACCTCATGCGACACAGACTCAAAATACTTCAGTGACATTGTCCATCGCATTGTACGCTGCCATGCAGGCATATGAAAAATCATTCCATATGGATTTTCATCTATATGTTTCTGATCAAGCGGCAGCCACCTCTTCGACTCATTATCATAATAACAAGTAGCAAAAAAGAGTGCTACCCGAAAATCCGATGTAATATCAAGCCACCCAGTCTCTAATCCGTAGTGCTGTGCCAATAGTTCATACAGAACGTCCCCATAATTCCAATTCTTTACATGGTCAAACTTATCAATCAGATGCTTAAACTCTGCAATCCGCATATCAGCAACAATTCGATATAAGGCTTTATCTTTTTCAGATGAAAACTGATTAAGCTTTCTCAGGAGAGACGGAATACTGTTTTGGTAAATCTGGTTTTCACCTCGATAATAATTCCTCAATGCAGGCTGTCTAATCATAATCCCATGTGGATATTGTACCTTCATACCTGCAGTTCTTTGATCTCTCTCCAAAATTTCTTTATCAAATGCCATATGAAAGTCAGGCATAAAATTATAATAACTTTCTCCTTTATATGATGAGTTTGTTAATTGAACTGACTCTTTCAGTTCCCGCGCATTAGCATCCAACATTTTTTTGAGATAATTCTCATCAATATCATAGACTGTGTTGTCCAATTTGCCATCTGTAAAATAATTCATAACACAGCCCCTTTCCTTTAATACTTATACTTGTTCCGTAAGCACTCTATTGGTTCTTTCCAAGGTTAGTTGGAGTGTGCCAGCTTTATTTTTTCGTCTACTCTAAACCATACTTCTTCCGCATTGCCAGCAACACTTCCGGCTCATCCAACCGTGCTACCTTATCTGTATCTCCACCGGCATTCATCCGGGAGATTAGCATTACGAACCGATTAGTTCCTCTTGCTTCACCTTCTGCCCTTCCCTCTTCTCTAACGTCGTCATCATGCAACAGTTCTTTCATGTACTCCGACCTCCATTCCTCATTCTTGCGTGCTCTGCACACCGCTTCATCAATTCTCCTGCTCAAGTCTCCTCCGACCTTCTCGGTTCTGATATAATCATATAACTCCCGCAGATTCTCCGGTACTTTCTCTGGATCCGCAGCACAGTTATAAAAAATCTTCTCTGTTCCATCCTTCAGGTATAGTGCTCTGTCTTCCTTGCACAAATTCTGAAAAGAATACTTCGCATATCCCTTGCCAAATGGATCAAATGTACATAAAAACAGCACTCTTCCCTTCGGCAGTTCCCGATAGGATTTTCCCTTACTCAGATGATCCGTATCCATCGTAGACTGGTAAAACCTGCTCCGCTTCGGCAGTTCCAGCTTCTCCACCGATTGGTGGTTCAGATTCTGCATCTCTGCATCGTACATACGCTTTTTATCCCGCGTATACATATCCAGACGAACCGGCTTGCCACCCGAAGTATACCGGAACTCCCGCTGCGGCTGGACATCCTCCAACTCTCCTACCTTTTCCTCCAGCAGCCGTTCCAGCACATCCCGGCAGAGCACCTTATCGCCCATCGCCTTGCCAAACATAAAATCATCCGAAATCGTCAGTTCCTCATAGCGTTTTGCCATTCGTGTTCTCCTCTCACACTCCACAGGAGAATAAACAACGACAATACGCAGAACAAACGCTCTGTCCTTCATCATCTCCTGCTCTATTGTATTTAATGGGGTAAATAAGCAGGAATTCCTCTGAAGTCACAGATATCAACTTACGTAGATTTAGAAATTTAAAATAGAAAAAATCTGCTTACAAGCAGAGAATAACAAAGAAATATGTAATTGTCAATGTAGCAAAATAGCCAAATCTGCACTTTGTTAAATTTAGACAATATGCGATTACCCCAACTAAGTGTGGAAAAAAATTATATATTCGGGATGTTTTTAAGCAACTGTCGTTTTACTTTTTGCGGTTTTTCGGATGCCCCATCTTCTCCTTTACCTCGTCCGGCACATTGATCAGTCCGAACCGATAGAACATCCCATAAATGTAAGTCACTCCCCGGATATCGCCCAGTGCCTTTGGCCTATCTACCACCACTTCTCCTTTTATATTGCCCAGCGCCAGAAGCACCGAACTCCACGCCAGACTTTTGCTCTTCTCCCGTCTGTCTATCCACAGCTCCTTCGTGTACTCGCCGTTCCTGCCTTTTTTAATTTCATAAGAAAATGGCAACCCGGAGTAAGTTTTGAATTTCACACCGGCATAAGCCAGAACCCACCCCAGAAGTTTTCTTCTGTCGGATCAGCCCTCCACCGCTTCATCGCTCTGTATCTCCGCTGCCGCTCTGCACCGACATTGATTTTCTCTTTTTCTGCTGTACTTGGGAAGTACACACCTTTTTGATATGGCAGGTACGCACAGGGATTTTCTTTGGAAACAAATGCCCATACTTTGGGATGTTTAACAGTGTATCAAAGAATTTCGTATGCTTTTCAGTAAGAAAAGTTTGCCGTTTTTATATCTTTTTATAGATCACTACAAGGCTTCCAAAATAAAAGAACTTTCCAGTTTTGCTAATGGTGAAAAGGATATCAGTGCAGTTGAAAATGCTGTTGCCAGTGATCTCAGTAATGGATTTGTAGAAGGAACTAACAGCAAACTCAAAATGGTCAAACGTACCATGTATGGGCGATGTAGCAGGCAATTGCTAGAGGCTAAGCTGATGTATCGTATTGCTGACTAGATACTAGCTAATGCGGAAGAACCAATTTCCTTCTGCAACTTTAGGGAAATGCCTCTGCATTTTTAGGTAATTTGTGCTTGCAAAAAACAATTGGAATAGATATGTCCTACCGCAACCAGAATAATGCCTATTCCCTTTAATACATCAAGCCATGATAATCGCTCTGCTCTCAAGATTTTATTTCTCTTTCACTTTATACCTTTATGTCAACAGTTAATATTTCACATTATAAATTTCGCAGTCTGTTTTCTCAGTAATCACTTCTTTAAAAATTTACACGCAATTTTTTTAATAATTTGAATATTTTGAGTGATATTATAAACAATGGTCAAAAGAAAACAAATTGCTATTGTTAGCATATTAGACTGATTCAAACAAACTGCAGCTACAAGAAAACAACTCATTCCAATTACAATTTCTCTTTTATTATATTTGATTTGAATAACCTTATTAAGGTCAACTGCTCTATAAACTGCAATCACCAAAAAAGATACCGCAGTTGAAATGGATGCAGCATACAGACCAATTTTCCCAATAAGAAAAACATTAATTAATGCATTGATTACTGCACCGGCAACAGATGAATATCCTACCTGTTTTGTTCTTTTTAATGCAATATAGATTCCACTATAAAAATTAACAAGACTATTAAAGAATATTCCCAAGTACAATATTGGCACCTGAAAAAAAGCAGTTCCATAATCGCCTTTAACCAGCACTTTAAAAATAATAGGGGTCACTACTATCAAAGCTAACATAACTCCAATCAAAAACTTAAATAAACCAGAAAAGAGTTTTGTGTAATATTCAGCAGGATCTCCATCATCAGAAACTTTTGAAGCGGTTTCTGTCCACGCCAAATTAAAAATACCGTACGCCGCACTATATAGTGAAGGAATTTTATTGGCAACAGCATAGATTCCATTTGCCGCCGCGCCCATAAAGTTAATGATAATCAAACGATCTGACAGGTTTACAACCCATAATGCAATAGAACTAGGAACAATAGGCATTGAAAAATTAAGCAGTTCCTTAAGTGCCTTTTTGGAAAACTCGTCCAGTTTAAAATAGGCAAGCATACCAGATACGAGTACCATATAGATATCTGAACTCAGGTAGCCTATTGTTAGAGATATAATCACCCCTTGAAGACCCAAATGAAATCCCATCAGCATAACGGCTGTTGCAGCAAGATTGACCGATGAATAAACCGCAACACTTACAGAATATTTGGCATTGTATCCTAAACCGCGAACGATTTGCCCCAAAAGTGAATAAAGAGCTTCGCTTAAAAAAAGCAAACAAATCAAAATTGCCGATAATGAATCGATTTTGAATAATCTCAAAATCAAATACACAATCGGATAACATACCACAGACGATATGCCAATATAAACCAGCGACCCTGTCACATAAAGCGTTTTATTTTCAGCGCTCTTCGATGCAAGCAAGTAACGAAATACTGCTTGCTGTATTTGCATGGTTACAACCGGAATCAATAAACTCGCAATGCTTAAAATCAGATCGTAATTTCCATATTCTTCTGTTGTTAAGTATGATGTTAACAACGGCAACAACATAATTGCCAAAAATTTAGGAATTAACTGTCCAATTCCAAGTATAACCGTATTTATTGCTAGTTCTTTATTTCTATCTACCATATTAACAAATGTTCCTTCTTATTTTACAATAAACACATCCTCAACATTCTTTCGTAGTGACATCGCATAAGAAAATTTATTTTTATAATATCCAGTTGCAACAAACAAAATAATACGCTCGTTCTCCGGAATGTTTTTGCAAATCTCCTTGAATTTTTTATTTTTCTTATAGTATTCGCCATTTTGGAGAATACAACTTCCAATTCCATAATAATGTAATGCCTCAACAAGAGCCATTGAAAACAGTCCGGCTTCAACATATACTTGATTTCTCTCAAATGTGTCATAAAACGCAGAGACATCTGCCGTAACAACAAGATAATTTGGTACCTCTTGCTGAAAGCCAGTATTCCCTGCAATCAGTTCTCCCAGAGCATCATTTGTTGCCTTATCCTGATACAAATAAACTTTACTAGCTTGTCGATTACATGCAGTTGGAGCTTTTTGCGCGATTTTAATAGCTTTTTCCACATCCTCGATATTAAGGGATTTACTTTCAAACTGCCGCATTGAATGTCGACTATAAAAAAACTCTGGAAAAGGCTTGTCTACATTACTCATTAGATTTGTTCGTGTATCATACTTGATGCCTGCTGTAAGACCATCAATCCGATATTTATCATATGTTTTCAGCTTTTCAACTATAGCAGCGTTTTCATAGCCAAGTCCTTTTTGCATGTCAACATAAGCATTCAAGACAATAATTGCATCTTGAAATGGCATACCATCGGAAGGGTATCCAATTTTCAAATATTGATCCATCATTTCAAAAAGCACTGCAATCTTTTGTTGTCCGAAGCCTTTACGTGGTTCTGACAGTGACATACCCTTTTCAATCATATGAGTCTGACGCAGCATTTTCGATTCCTGTGCTGCTCTTGTAACAGCTTTAGGATTATTATAATTCCATCTCCTATAATTACAGTAATCACGCCAAAATTCATATATCATCGAAAATCTATCAATGATGATTTTAATTCTTTTCTTTAATTCAGGCATTTGTTACTCCTTTTTCTTGCAAGAAATCAACTACAATTTCCGTTGTTTTAGACGCCTGTTGCATCATATCCGAATGAATATTTTTCAGCCTATTTTTATAAACATCATGATTTGCTTCCAGTTGCCCAAACTTTGCAAATAATGTTTTCTCTGACAACTCATTCAAATCAATACAGTACTCACTCAAACCTATAGATTGCATAAATCCCTTCATTTTTTGCTCATACGATACTGATACAAATGGAATTCCCATTTTTGCTGAAAAAATATTACTATGATATCTCATACCGACTACAGCGTATAACTTGCTAATAACATATTGCTGAAAGTAGGCATCTCGTTCTTCTGAAAAAGCATCAATCATAAATGTATCAGAATCTAACATGTAATCATTCATGACCTTTGTATCATTCAAGTTACCATATAACTGTGGAATAAAAATAACGCCATATCCTTCTTTGACTTTTTGAGTTATAAACGCCTTGAATGCTGTTGGAATCTGTTCTATTATCTTATTATTTTTATGTACTGGATGCCACTTTAAATCCGTTATTGTGATACCTATACATTTTTCGTGGTTCTCAATAAACTTTTTGAGTTCTGGATAGTTATTGTATTTTCTTTCGTTTTTATCAATATCAATATCATGCTGTAATGCTGAATCCAACGCCTGTTCAACCTCAACACCCGGCAAAAAGTCCTTAACATATTCTACTGAAATCGGATCTCGTAAAACAATTCTTTCTGCACCAGAAATCACTTTTTTTCTTAGTTTATTTCTAGATGCACACTTAAAAGGTCCCATTGATGGATCATAAAAAATATATGGAATCCCCATTTGGCGGATTAAATTCAGACGCCATAAATACAATTTTTCCGCTTTAAAATATGTATCGCCAATGGATGGACCTCCCGGTGCATGTAAAACAACATCTGCTTCTTTTAATGCACGAATAAATTTTCTTGCTTCTTTTGTAAATGCAAACTTCCCTCTAAACAACAGTACAATAAAAAATTCCAATTGCGCCATTCTCGATTCAAGCTTCGGAAAGCGATCAATTTGGATTACATTTTCCGGCATACCAGGATATTGTGTAAATCCATTATTAGAAATCGTAATCTTGGCTCCCGGATATTTTATAAGGAGTTCATCAACCATTGCTTTAACAGCAGCTTCGTCTCCTCTATTTGCGTTATGTGAATGAACAACGAGTATATTCACAATATTACCTCCTTCCGAAACACACTTTCAGCCTCATAACAAACCAAAAGCATATACGTAAAACTATCACTTCAATAAACAGTCCGACTGATAACCTCGCAAAAAAGTAGTCTGTAAAAAATTGAAAAAAGACGGTATAAATAAAAGATGCATACAAAGTTAATGAAAATGCCTTTTTGTATGTAATATCTGAACAATATTTCAAATCATAATATTTTATAGAGAAAATAAATGCAAGTATATAATTAAAAAATATAACCCCAAAGATACCATAGTCATGGTAATAATTTCTCAATGCAGAATAAGCATTTCCAATCGTGATTCCTGAAGCCGCACGAAATTCATGATAAGCTCTACCTGTCAAATTAAAACCCAATTTATTTAATGATGATATTAATCCGGCAAAAGTTTCATTTGGGGCATCATGAAGCATTGAACTATCTTTAAGATACAATTCAAAAAGTACTGGAGCACCACCAAAATATCGCGTAACATATCCCATCAAATCGTTATCTTTTGAAAGACGCCCTACCAGTTCCTTAGAAAACCAGAACGCAGCAATAACTCCAGCTATTATCAAAACGATACGTACAATATATTTGACTGGTATGACTTTTCCCCATCCCTTTGTCCGTCGCCAAAAATAATAATATAAGAAAAAAGCTCCAATAATAAACGCGACAACAGGAAATCGTCCACCTTTCAAAATACACTGTGCCGAAAATAGAACACCTGGTATAAGATTTGCAAAATTTGCTATTCTTTTCGTCTTAGTTTTTTGAGCAAATATATTATTAACGAAAACAAAAAGAAATGCATATGCAAATCCTTTAGTAATTTTGTTAATCTGCTGTACAAAAGAACTAAGCCCTGCACCTTCAAGATCAGCATTCATCGAATTCGTTTTGAAGTTATAGGCTAAATTTCCCCAACTCGCAAAATTCAAATTTGCTATTCTTACAACTTCTCCATATGTCAACACAAGAATAACTGTACACGACACCACTACCACAACGTATTTCCATTTATCTATATTAATGTACTCAATCGCTATCGGCATACTCTGTAATCGAGCAGTAGCGGTTCTTCGCTTCACAACATACTCTCCGGCAAAGAAAGACAGCATTCCAAGAAGAAATACAGTCATTGTCAGAAATTCAATCGAAACCTTCCAATCTTTGATATTATACATCGTTGATACAAAAGATAATAGATATCCTGCAACAAGCAAAAATGTGGGAGACATCACATCTTTACCGAGTGTATTATATGCGACTAAAAAAATCAGGAATGTTATAAGCACCATTAACATCAGCACCATGTCCAGTCACCTCCAAAAAGCTCTAAAATAAATCTGATTCAGCTAGTCACACACTTATTTATGTTTGTTTTTTAGAACATAATATAAATCTGTCATCCAAAAACGTGTCTGCCCATAATAACGTAAATACCGAACCATCATAACCGACGAAATCAACTTCGTATTTATTAAACATTCTTTTCTTTTTTCATAAACTCTTTTTTGAATTCTTAAGAAACTATGCAGTTTTAAATCATGCAATTCAAAGTAATTATCAGCTTGATTTATAATGCGAATCTCATTTTCAATTCCACGAATTCGATAGTTAACGTCATATCCACCTCGACTAGAAGCATTACTATCATGTCTTCTGAACTCAATAGTTTCTCTATTGTAGATATAGGCTTTTCCTTGTAAAACCGCAAGGCCCCAAAGTAAACAATCATGTGGGTATTCTCTAAACCACAAACTTTGATAATTCTTCATTAGGGTTCTTCTAAAACACATTGTGCATCCCGGCCTTGCTGGCTTAATCCATTCTCCTAATCGTCGAATTTTAATTAATTCACCCTTATACTTCTGATAATGGACTCTTTGTAGGTGCTCCCCCATATAAAAAGGATGAACATTCGATGCAAGAAGTTCAATTGGGCTGTTTTCCTCCATTATTTTACTCATTTTTTCGATTTTATCAGAATGCCAAATGTCATCCTGATCGCAAAGAAATATTAATTTGCCTTTTGCAGAATCAATAGCATCGCTAAAATTCAAAGAATACCCTTTATTTTCTTTATTTCTATACACCTTCCAAGTGTGTAAACTATACCTATCTATATACTCCTGCACATACTCATATGTTCCATCAGTAGATCTATCATCGTAGATTAAAACCTCATCTGGTAGTAATGTTTGAGTCCTTATCGAATCAAGCTGTTCAGAAATATACTTTAATCCATTATATGTTGTCATCACTAATGAAATCATATCGTCCTCACTCTACTCCAGACTCAATAAAGCGTCGATAAAAAGCATCTCTCTTCTTATTTAAGTCTTCTTTATTATATTCTTTTGATTTTTCAAAATTCCGTTTTGCTTCTTCAATTTGCATTTTTGGTTTCATCATTTTTTCGAGTATGTCAGCAAGTCTAACATAATCAGCTTTTTCAAACAGGCAATCACTTGAAACCAATTCATAATTTCCGCCAACATTCGTGCATATCACCGGACATGCTCTACTCATTGCCTCAACGATAGATCTGCACAAACCTTCCATAAAACTAGGCTGCACATAAATATCGATTGAATCAAGCCATGAAAAAACTTCACTGTGCGGCTTCGCTCCCAAGATAGAAACACAATCTTTCAGATGCAATTCAGCGATTAACTTTCTCAGTTTATCTCCTGATCCATTTCCAATCATTTCATACTTGAAATTATTTAACCCTCTATTTTTTAACTCTCCCATGGCACGAATAACATACTCCTGCCCCTTCCAGCCAACATCCAAAAAAGCAGCTGTTCCTAGCACAATCCTGCCTGTATTCTTTTGTATTTTCAGAATACGATTTTCAAGCAATTTATCGTCTGAAGGCATAAGCTCAACATCAGAGCATCCCAACATTTCTCCTTTGCATGGATATCTTTTTTGTAAGGCTTCATTTGTCACATACACACCATACTTTACATTTTTCATTAATCGCTTATATTGATTTTCTTTGAATCCTGCAACAAATTTTCCGTGCAAGCTATGATACCACAATGATTCCCATGCAAAACCAGTAACCTCAACCAAATACGGCTTATGATACTTTTGTGCGTATTTTAACGCCGTATTAGTATAGATATTTCCTAAGGATCGAATAATCACTTTGTCTGCTTTTTTCACTTCAGATTCAATGGTTCTTTTTACCAACATTCTCTTTTGACACGACAATGCATTTGAAAGTGGTCTATACATATCAGGGAGTGCCACACAGTGATCAATTGAGTTACCAATTTCATTAAATTTTATCCGCGCTTCTTCCTTTGTGTAAATTCGATCCTCTCTACGCAATACTACAGTTAACTCGTCACAGTATCCTTTATATCGGCTCCAAATCTGTGAATTAAAATTCGGGTCTGTATAAAGTATTCCTTCTGAGTCATATTTCCACCTAGAGCCACCCTGTATAAACAATAAATTCATTACTATTCCTCACATCAAACATTTTTTACTCGCTTATCTCAGTCAGCATTTTCATAGTTCTTTCCAAGCCTTGTTTAATATCATATCTAGCTGTCCAACCAAGTTTTTTCAGTTTAGAACCATCAAGTCTAGCCTTTGTTGCCTTGCTGTATCCAGCTTTCTCGGTTTCGTCAGGCAATTCAAATACGACCTCTTTACCCGCAAAATCAGCAATAATCTTTGCAAGATCTTTCAGCATAATATCAGACGCTTCATCCGCAATGTTGTAGGCTTCACCACTTTCACCTTTCAGAATAACTGTTAAAAATCCTGCCACTGCATCTGCCACATAGGTGTAGGAATAGTACTGTGTTCCAGTACTCTTCAAAACAATGTTATCGCCGTCCACTGCCTTTTTAATAAACTGTGAAATAGCTTTTGTATCAGTTTTTAACATAGTTGGACCATAAGAGCGGGTAAACCTGGGAATAACGACATCCAAATTTTCCTGCTGTTTATATGCTTGACATAGAGCTTCACCACAACGTTTGCTTTCTGGATAACCAGCTCTCAGTGTATTCGAATCAATGTAGCCACAGTACCTCTCGTCGAAGAATTCTACATCTCCTCTGTTTTCTCCATAAATTTCATTTGAGGATGCGAATGCAAAACGTTCTGCATGATGTTTTACCGCAAATTTCAGAAGATTATTTGTTCCGATAATATTTGCAGTCACAGTTCCAATCGGATCTGTTGCATATGCCACCGGATGCGTATTACTTGCGAGATGAACTACAAACTCTACCTGATCAGCATTCTCCAATTCCAGTGGCTCATTAATATCATGTGACACAAATTCAAAAAAAGGTGATGTCCAATACCTCTCAAATCGATTCTTTGCCTTTTCAAGATTCCGTCCCAATGCATATACCTTGCAATTCAATCCATGCAGGTTTTTTTCTATTAAAACATCAATCAAAAAGCTGCCAATCAAGCCACTAGCTCCGGTAATTAAGATACTTTTATTACTCAGCTTTTCCCACGGCAGATCCAAACCAGCTACATATTTAATGTCTTCTCTGTAAATTGAATTATCTATCATAGTCCTCTCCTTATTTCAGCCAGCTGTCTTTATCTGCCTTTAAGTAAGCCTTGAACATTTCAAGATCATCTTTGGTCGTCAATTTGATGTTCTTATCGGAGCCGGCTGCAAAGTAAAGGCGCTCTCCTAATTCAACCATCATTGTGTTCGCATAGGATGATCCATAAATACCGATTTCTTTTTCAAACGCTTCATGGTATTTACGATCCAGCAAATCAAATTTGTAAGCTTGCGGTGTGGAAACTCGACGTAGCGTTTCACGCGGAATATACTGCGTGGTCGTGGCTTCATTCTCCTTATCCACGACAAAAATCTGCTCATTGTACGGCATGGATGTCACAGCATTTCCATATTGCTTGCATTTACTAATAACATCTGTAAGAACAGACGTTTCAACAAGAGGGCGAATACCATCATGAACAATTACCGTATCATCCGGATTTGCCTTACCCTCCAGGCTATAAACACCGTTTCTAATAGACTCCTGACCCGTGCTTCCGCCTGAAACAACCCATTTCAATTTATCAATATTAAACTGTTTTGCATAAGCCCACAGAATGTCATGCCAACCGTCAATACAAACTACTTCAATTGCATCAATTTGAGGATGCTTCTGAAAACTTTCTAACGTGTAAATAAGAATCGGCTTATCATATACATTAATGAACTGTTTGGGAATGTCTTGTCCCATACGATGTCCCGAACCGCCTGCGATAATAATTGCAATGTTTGCCATAATGCTTAATCTCCTTTTTACTTCACATTAAAAATACTTTTTAAAGAAACTACCATAACCATAAAATTCAAAACAAAATAGCCTATGGTAAACAAATCCATAATGTTAAAAATCACCGCAATCAACATCAATACTTGAACCAATCCTGCTGTAGATGTTAAATTCAGGGCAACCAGTTTAACGAAACCATATTCTGATTTGTCTTTTACCGTTTTCATAGAACCTTGATCACCCAGTGTAGTAATTGCTTTATGCATTATGAAGCGTGGAAATATTACAAATATTCCAGATAATGCCCCGAGAATAATATAGAAGTCCAACGGCAACTGAACAATACTCTGGAATAATCCAGAATTGTGTGCTGCTGCCACCCCCCAGCCAAAGAAGGATAAAACCATAGCGATGTAACCGCTCATTGCATCATATACACTGCCCATTTTTGAAAACTGCTTTTTATATCTTGCAATGTTTCCATCTACTCCATCTAAAAGATTCCACAGGAAAAACATCAACCATCCAACAATAAGAACAGTATTTGTACTTCCAATACACATAAGCACAAATCCAACAATTATCGGAATAATAGAAATCAAAGAAACCGTATTTGGAGAAATATTTGTATACAAGAACGGAATAGTCAAGATATAAGATAATGGCCTTCCAATGTAAAAAGCAAAATAATCATTTTTTGCAGACTTTCTCTTTTCTGGACTCATCGTTTTATTTTCAATATCTTTAGGTGTAATCATTTTTGTTTCCTTCTCCGTTAAAATTTAAGAGTATCCTTCAGTCCCAGCCACTTCTGGTCCTTATCGCTCAAATTCAGTGCTGTGCCGTCTTCATCTCTCGAATGCCAAAAGTCATTGACCTTGTAGCAGAACTCTACCTCATTGCTCAGAACCGAGAAACCGTGTGCAAAGCCCTCTGGGATGAAGAATTGCTTCTTCTCTCGGCAGATAGCGTAGGCGTGTACCAAAACCACCCGCAAGAATAATCCCCTTCATAATATCTATTCCTCCGTCGTTTACATTCTCTCAAACATTTTCCCATGTTCCTCTGAAACTCTCCGAGCATTAAATTTCTTATGTACATCTTCCAAGCCCTGTGCCACCAATCTATCCCTTAATTCATCTTCTCGATAGATTCTTAACACAGCCTTACTTGCTCCGATATCATCATCCACTTCAACAAGCAGACCATTTTCTCCATTCCGGATTATATTGGGAATGGCATCCACTCTACTTGCTACAATTGGTTTGCCTGCCATCATGTATTCAGGCAGTGCCAATCCGAAGCCTTCCCAACGGCTCAATAGACACGCCACATCAAATAGTTCAACATAGCTCATCGGGTTATCAACCCAGCCTGTAATATGCAGGCTGTTCGAAAAACCATTGTCCTCCGCATACTTTCTGATTTCGTCTTCCTGATTTCCATTGCCAACGATAATGAAGTGTGCATTGGAAACTTCATCCTTCACCAGCTTTGCCATCTTAACAAAGACATCTGGCGCTTTCTGTGGGCTCATTCGTCCAACCATACCGACAACAAATGCGTCTACTGAAATGTTCAGGTCTCTCCTTTTAACTGCACCATGCACTCCATTTTCATAGGCCTCGATATCCACACCGTTAAAAATGACTTGCAGCTTGTCTTCTCTGCAAATTTTCTTATCCAGTGCTGACTGTTTCTCCGCATCTGAAATGCAGATAATCTTCTCACAAAATGGACCTGCCATTTTTTCAATTGCGGTGTACATCATTCTTTTCTTGTCAGAGCAACGCATATTGAAAGCCCAGCCATGTGGGTTATATACACAGTGATTTTTCAATCCAATATCCGCCACACGAGCGATTGCACCGGCCTTACTAGAATGAGCATACACAATATCAGGACTGTACTTCTTTATCAACTTCCTAACCGCTCTGATGGAGTTCAGATCACTCATCCCGATTGCTCTGTTCATTTTAATCTGTTCAAAAGAGTCCGCTAAGCCATCGTAGTCTTCCCTATGAAAATCTTGAGAGCAGACCAAAACATTCTCAAATTTGTCCTTATCCAAATACTTGAGAAGCATTCGGATGTAGCGATCCACACCGCCAGCGGCTTGCGCCACATGCAGTATTCTGATTTTATTCCTCCTCATCCCTCAAATACTCCTCATCTTTTTCCTCAATGTCTATTTTCACATTCCATAGATAATAAAACTAATTACAAAATGTGATTATGATACCCACATCCGCCCAAGTCTTTCTCCTTACTGTCGTACCCTTTCGACGTATAAATATTTCCCCGGCAAATATTTATACGTCGTTTCTAGCTACCACTACACCTAAGTATTAAGATAATAACTACTTCTCCCCAAGCATCATTTCGTATTTGCTCTTCATCTCTATTTTCACTTCACTACAAAAAAGCCTGCACGCTCTCACATACAGACTTTTCACTTTCCCTTATACTGCTCCGTCCTTCTTGAGCACCGCTCCTACGGTCTTTACCAGTATCCTCAGATCCTTTCCAAAGTTCCAGTTCTCGATATATTCCCGGTCCAGCTTCACGACTTCGTCGAAATCCGTGATGCTGCTCCGCCCGCTAATCTGCCACATTCCGGTGATTCCCGGTTTCATGGCGAGTCTGGTACAGTGTCTGAGCTCGTACTGTTCTACCTCGGAGACGAGGGGAGGTCTGGTGCCTACGAGGGAGATATCACCTTTGAGTACATTGAAGAACTGCGGGAATTCATCAATGCTCCAGTCGCGGATGAAGTTACCGATTCCCTTTTTATAGGTACCGTCCGGCAGGATCTTGCTGCCGATGATACGGGGATCGTTATCCATCTTGAACATCTTGCCGTCAGACATTTTATTCTGCTTCATGAGCTCTGCCTTACGTCCCTCCGCATCCATATACATGCTGCGGAATTTATAGAGGCGGAACTGTTTGCCATTCTTGCCCACCCTGATCTGGGAGAAAAATATCGGTCCCGGAGACTGGATATAGATTGCCGGTGCCAGGAAAATGCACAGGATACCTGTCAGGATACATCCGATCAGACCTCCTGTGACATCCAGACATCGCTTCATGAACAATTGTCTGGGAGATGCATAATTCATCGTAGCAGTTATTACCGGCATGTCTCCCAGCTTTTCCATGATAATTTTTCTTCTGGATTGTGTCAAAACATCGGGGACCCGCACATGCGTTACAGTACCCATTTCCAGGAATTGTCTGATCAGTGATTCAGCAGACACATCTCCCGGTTCCAGATCTATATAGATCTCATCCACCCAGCCGGTACGAGTATATTCAATGATACTATCAGCATTCGCTATCACCGTATATTTTCCGATCTGCTGTCCCATCATATCCGCATCTGCGACTGTGATACCCAGGATCTGGTAAGCAGCATAAGTCTCTCCCTGCAGCTGCTCTGTCAGAATAGGCAGACGATCTGCTTTGGTCACGATGATCAAAGAACGTTTTGCTGCATACCTGTTATGATGCTTCAGGTGTGTCTTCCAGAGGATCCTTCCCACATAGCTCAGGATCCAGTAGAATGCCATCGTCAGATATAGTACAGTACGTGAGAACTGCTCAGCGCTCTGCACGGTGACCAGATAGATGGCAAACAGTGCGAATACCTCCAGCACCTGCTTGGATGTCTGGATGGCCTCGATCCAGAAGCCACGCTTCATGACATTATGTAAATTTTCAAAAATGATACCAATGACGATATCTATCAGCAATAATACGATTGCCATACCGGCATACAGCTGATCCGCATACATATTACCGATCCCATGACGGATGCAATATGCAACATAAAAGGAGAGCTGGAGAACAATGATATCCAGTATCAGAAAGTCTGCATGTTTCAGCCAGCCACTGTACTTTTTTTTGTACATGTTTCTACCCCCCCCCCGAATTTTTTCGGTTTATCACAATTATTTTTTTGTTTTTTAGTTTCTAGTTTCCTCCATGTTGTCTACCCTTAATACTACTCCCGTTACAACGGACAAACGAAGCAGGCTTCCCCTCCTGTTTTATCTTCGTTTACTCTTCCGTTCCGTAGTTACCGTAATATTTACCGTAGTACTTCCCGTAGTACTTGCCATAATATTTGCCGTAGTATCCCTTGCCGCTCATCTCTACCTTATTCAGTACGCAGCCTAGGATCTTGCATCCGGTCATTGCCAGCTGGTCCTTGACCCTCTTGGCGAAGCGGTAGCTGATCTCACCGCAGGCGAGGATGATCACCGCGCCGTCACAGAATTTGGAGACGACCGCAGTATCGATAACGCTTCCGAGCGGCGGTGTATCGATGATGACCATGTCATACTTCATACGGCATGCCTCTACCATTTTCTCGAATCGGGTGTTGCCCAACAGCTCACTGGGGTTGGGCGGTACCGGTCCGGCGAAGAGGAGATGGAAGTTCGGAATATCCGTCTCACAGATTGCCGTGTCGAGATCTACTTTTCCGACTAAGTAATTGGTCAGTCCAAAGCGGACTTTACCCTTTTTATGTCTGCCCCTCATGACACTCTTGCGCAGATCGGCGTCAATGAGGATTGTTTTCTTTCCATTCTGTGCAAAGGATTTTGCCAGTTCATAGGACACGCTGCTCTTGCCTTCGTTCGGTGTACAGCTTGTCACACAGATGACCCTGATATTTTCTCCGGAGAATTCGATGTTCGTTCGGAGCGTTTTAAATGCTTCTTTGGTACGGAAATCCTGTTTTTCCATTTTTAATTCAATGCTCTGCATCTTCCTGCTCCTTTTCTATATCTACGACTTCGATGGTCTCGTCCGCTTCCATCCGGGGCTCATAGTTTTCCTCTTCCTCCTTTGATCTGTGGGATTTCTTTTTCTTCTCCACGGTATCAAAATTAGGTATCAGTCCCAGGGTAGACAACTCCAGATATTTCTCAATGTCCTCGGAAGACTTGATCGTATCATCCAGCAGATACTGCATTATGATAATACCGGCTGACAGGATCACGCCGATCAAGGCTGCGATCACAGTCCACTTCGGGATTGAAGGCTCACAGGGTTTTTCCGGCAGGTTTGCCTCATCCGCTACATTTACAGCCTCCACATCCGTCACATCCTTGATATGTACCGCTGCCACATCACGGATGCTATTGGCTATGATCTGTGCATTGGCAGGATTCGGATCCTTTACCGTGATGCTGATGATACGGGTGTTAGAAGTATTTTCTACGGACACTCTCTTTTTCAGACTCTCGTAACTTTCATTCAGCTGATACTGTGCAATCACTTTTTCCAGCACAGTGCGTCCCAGGATCAATTCCTCATAGTCCTTGGTCAACTGGCTGGCCAGCTGCGCATCGCTGTAGGTCATGCTGTTCTCATTCCCTTTGCTGGTAGAGATATAGATGCTAGTGGTGGATTCATACTGCGGTGTGATCAAAAAAAAGCTCACCGCGAATCCTATGGCACCTGACACGATGGCTGCGAGAATAATGATCCAGGCTTTGTGCAGGAGCAGACCGAACAGATCCTGTAAATCGATTTCAATTTCATCTTCCTGATAAGAAGTCTGCATGGTATTTTTTCCTCTCGTTATACATAAATGAGTTCATTAGTTGTGTGCCAGGAACCTCCGGGCATTGCCTCCCGTGAGCTCCGCGGCATAGATATCTCCGTATTTTCTGCGGAGGAGCTCCGCACATTTCTCTATATAAGGAGCCCTGCCCTCCGGTCTGTGTGCATCCGTGGACACGAAATCCACCAGGCCGTTTTTCAGCAGACTCTTCACGTTCTGTTTTGTAGTAAAACCGTTATCTCCGGTCACGGAAGCACAGTTCACCTGGATCAGTGCCCCAATCTCCCTCATCCACTGGATGGCGGCGAATTTCCGCTCCATCAGATTCCGGTATCTCTCCACATGGGCGATCACTGGCTGATATCCGAATCCCAGGATCTCTCTGACTGCATTGCGGATGTATTTTTCCTCCGCATAGGGTTCGAATTCTACCAATACACAATGGGAATCTCCCAGGGTGATGATCTTCCCCTCTTCCATCCATTCTGACATTTCTTCTATGTAGTAATACTCTGTGCCTTTTTTTAAGGTGATCTGAATTCCTTCTGCCTCGGCCGCCTCCTGTACCAGGCGGATCCGTTCCTCCACCTTTGCAAGCGTCGGATGTCCCTTCCCCGGCATACAATGGGGGGTGGTATAGATCATGCCGATGCCTTCTTCTACGGCTACCCGCAGCATGGCAAGTGTCATTTCCATGTTTTTCGAACCATCATCCAGACCCGGCAGTATGTGGGAATGCATATCAATATATTCCATGCGATATTTCTCCTTTTTTTGATCCCGGCATGGCGCCGGAGCGCCACACCGGTCTCATAGAAACCACTCTACCTTTTTACTTCAATTTCATTCTTATTTCATTTATGACCAATACTTCATAAGGCCTTATGAAATTAAGTTCATAAGAATATCTTAGAACTCGCCGGTCTTGGGAGCCTTCACTGCGGTTGCTGCAACATCAGCTGCATCAACTACCATGAATGCAACGGGAGAGAAGCTGGTGAAAGTACCGGTTACGGTGAGGTCATCACCGAGAACGCCGGAACCAACTACTTCCCAGGTGTAAGGTGCGTTGGGCTGTCTGTGAAGAACATATACCATATCACCCTTCTTAGCGCTGGGAACCTTGAAAGGAACCTGTACGCCGCCTGCAGGGATCTCTCCGCTGTAGGATACATCAACTGCTGCTACCAGTTTAGCGCTGGTAGGAACGTTTAAGTCTTTCAGCACGGATTCTGTAGAGGTTACGGATACAACCTGCTTAGCAAGCTGCTCAGAAGGAACTGCTACAGAAGCTGCTGCTACGGAAGTCTTAACTTCCTTTGCTGCTGCTACGACATCAACGCCGGCAGCGGTCTTTACAACAGGATCAGCCTCAGGGCTGTTTGCTGCAAAGGTAGGAACTGCCATAGCTACGGTCATAACTGCAACTAATAACAAAGCATATACTTTTTTCATTGGACAATTATCTCCTTTCGTAGAGTATAGAATGGTTTCTATATATAAACGGCTGTCTCCAACCGGTTATACCGTAATTAGTATTAGTTTACTTCCTCATAGAACACATCGAGGATCAGTTGATACAGAGCATCGTCATCCACATTGAACTCCGCATATTCCTCTCCCTTGGTGACTTCACCGGCGATAGTGTAGATATTGTCGGTATCAAAGGAGCTGTTCATATATTCCGTGCACAGATATACTGCCTGATCCAGGCCGATACTGGTCACCATCTGCTTCTCCGCGGTCTGGTACAGCTTCACGGGAAGAGTCATATCTTCCTTCATGCCCTGCTTTAATTGGTTGACGAAAGCAACCGCATAAGCTTTCTGTCTGGCAATGCGCTTATTATTGGAAGCAATATCGGTAGACTTAAAGTCACGGTCATGAACAAAATGGTATGCCAGTTCGCCCTTCAGGGTCACAGTATCGCCTGCAGTGAACAGCTTCGGCTGCATCACTGCCAGATCCTCCGGCACGGTCACAGTCACGCCGCCTACCGCATCATTCAGATCTGCAATGCTGTTCATGGACAGTGCACAGTAGCCATGGATCGGCACTCCATAGAACAGCTCGGATACCGTCTGCTCCATGAGCTGACAGCTCCAGTCCCTGCCGTTGCCGTAAGCATACTGCAGAGCCAGCTGTTCCGTCCGATCCTCCACATAACTTCCATCGGTAGCATATACATGTACCGGCACCATGGAATCTCTGGAGATGTTGATGAGTTGAATGGTCTTCGCTTCATCATCCAGCACTGCCAGGATCACGCAGTCTGCCTGTCCTGCCTTACCGGGTGTCTTCTCCTTCGCGATGCCGTCACGGCTATCGATTCCCAAACAGAGGATATTCATAAGATTATCTTTATATTGGTAAGTCTTACCGTTGTAACGGATCTGACCTTCCTGCAATTCATAGGATTCTTCCGCTTCCTGTGCTTCGGAGGCTTCGGAATTTTTCTCATTTGCCGCTTCCTGCATCGCCTGTGCAGCATCGGTACTGTTGCCCTGTGCATGATGAAGCAGGCTTGCACGGCCGGTGGATCTCCACACGTTAACGAGGATCACTGCGATCACCGCGAGGATTGCAAGCAGTGCCAGCAAAATCCCCAGTGCGCATAATATCTTCGTCCGGACACGCTTTCTATGCCGGATGACATGCTGCTTATTGTATTCTGCCGCTTTCCGGCCTGTCAGTTGGGATTCGTCACGTTCATCTTCAAGCGGAATATCTATGAGGCTGTCTCTGCTTTCTTCCTTCTTCATAGTCTGTCTCCCACGCATAAAATACTTTGTTGGTCTATTCTGTTGCAGCTGCCGCCCGGGCAGTCTCCGCACCCGCTTCTCTGTCGGTCAGCACTGCCTGCACCAGAAGTCGGTTATTCGGCTGGCTGCCGATACAGGTCACTAATGTAATGATCTGATCGTCCGTTGCCACAGTGATGTCCTTGTCAATATTTGCACTCATATCGCGGGTGCTGAATATGGAATCCAGGTATTTCTGATAGACCTCCGGATCCGTAAAATCAAAGCTGTACAATAGGTGTCTGTCATCGTAGATATGGGCTGCAAAAATGGTGTAATGCAGTACTTCTCCGGGCAGATAGATCAGCACTTCTCTATTCGCATCAAAAAAGTCCGGATCTTCGAATTTATGTAACTGTGCGAACATGGAACCGTTTTTCATATTGTGTCCATAGATCACAGTGTTGTTGTCTGTGAAGTCCTTACTGTTCATATTCTCGGTGTAGATGCAGCCGGGATATCCATAGGAACCGTCGATATTATGCATGAGATAATAAGAATTGTCGGATGCATGCTGCAGGATCGGATAATCAATATCCGTACCGGGTACGGTGATCCAAGCATAGACATCCGGGTTCACCGCCTGAAGCTCTTCGAATTTCACAGGGATGACTTCCTTCTGCTCCTCTGCTGCGGTCTCGGTCTCTGCCGTTTCCGTTGTCTTCATGCCTGCCAGCATTTCGTTGATCTCATCCTCGGTCATGGCACTTTTTGCTTCCTCAGTTCCCTGCACAGTGCTTTGCGTTTTGCTCTCAGTTTCGGCAGCCGCATTGTCCGTCGGACGATTATAGATGATATGAGAGATTCCGCTCGCTAAAAAATAAGCCATGGTCAGACCGGCCACGCCCACGATTACGGAAATGATTTTTTTCTTCATTAGTATTTCCTCTTTCCAGACTTTTTCCGGGCTATTGTAAGAATTCCCTCTGTCACTACGTTTTTAACGTAATTTTGACTTCTGTTTTAAACGTAACCATTATATACGTTTAAAACTGGTATTGTCAATAGTTTACGGTCTTCATAATGTAACTGGGAAAAGTTCATAGAAAATGCTTTTATGATTACACTAAAAAATGGGGCAATTCATGGGGATAATGATATTGGAGGTATAAATGAAAAAAACATATGATCGTCTGGCTGCCGGAGAACGTATTCGCCTGAAAAGAAATCTTTTGGGATTCACGCAGGATGAAATGGCTGAAAAAATAGACCGTGCCGCAAAATATTATGCCGATATTGAACGTGGCAGCTGCGGTATGAGTGTAGAAACTCTGATGGCGCTTTCCGAAGCTTTAGATATGTCACTGGATTATATTATTTACGGAAAAGAAAACAACGAAAACGGATACCCCGGGCAAACCGCCGAAGTATCCGCTATTTTAACTATGCTAAATAATTCCGAACAAAGAGAACGTGATTATGCACTCAGACTTTTGAAGCTTTTTCTGGCTTATCAAAAATAAAACCCTGACTAGTTAAAACCAAACAGCTTCTGACAGATCTTGTACCCCTCTACGGAAATCTTGCGTCCGCCTCTTCCGGGCAGGTTCATCGTTCCACCCATGATGCCATTGCGCATCCACAGGTACAGTCTCTTATCCTTGCTCTTAAGATACTCCCACAATTCTTTCTTCTTATCCAGGTGTTCCTGAGTACCGGAGCGGATCAGCAGAACGGATGACACTGTCATAATAATTTCCAGATAGTTACGCATGTACTGATACAGGCGTCTGTTCTTGACCAACTCCTGTTTTTTTGCCACAAGATAATCGATCATCAGCTTAGTCACGCGGATCTGCTGATCGATACGGGAGATCATGACCGTCTCGTTCACGGACTGATCCTGTCTTCCTATATAATATCTGTAGAAATTCACATCCAGATAATACATATTTTTCACATAAGGTAACGGTTCAAACACATACAGATTGTCCACATAGAAAGTATGCTCCGGAAGCTTCAGTCCGCATTCCTGAAGCAGCTTCGTACGGAAGATCACAGAATGCATCAGTATGTAATGTCCCTTGATAAAATGATGGCAGTCCGCCCAGGTGAACATCTTCTCTACCGGCAGAATATGACGGTACTGAATGACTTTCTTACGACGCTCGCCTTCCTTCTCATAGACATAGTTGCTGATCAGCATGTCCAGTGCCTGACCGCCTCCTGCCAGTTCCCGCAGAGTATCCAGGATCTTAAAATAGGCATCCTGCTTCACCCAGTCATCACTGTCCACCACCTTAAAATATAATCCGGTAGCATTGGCAATTCCGGTATTCACTGCAGAACCGTGTCCACCGTTCTCCTTGTGGATCGCGCGGACGATCGTAGGAAACTGCGCTTCATATTCATCTGCGATCTCTGCAGTGCGATCCTTAGTAGATCCGTCATCAACGATCAGAATCTCCACATCCTCCCCTCCGACTAACAGGGAGTCAATACATTTTCTCATATACTTTTCAGAATTATAACAGGGAATTGCTATGGAAAGTAATTTCATGATTGCTGTCCTTTCTTCATATTAAAACATAGTTCGAGGTATCCCAAGCTGCATGCTCAGTCCCTTCGCATAAGCTGCAAATGCAGAAGGAATGGGATATCTGTCTTGCGTCTCCCGGGGTTCAATATAGATCCAGTCCGCAGAATCCGGTCCCACCTTCTTCGGTGCGAGTTCATCGACCCGAATGAGATATCCCTTCATATGCCATTCTCTGTGGGAGAAAATATGCTTTGCATCCTCCAACGGCTGGATCCTGAGTACCTGCAGTCCGTTCTCTGTCAGATATTCCTTCACCTCTTCCGCCGTACAGAATCCCTTCATTGACGGGAATTCATACATTCCGGCGAGTAGTCCCTTAGCCGGTCGCTTGTGCAGCACCGCAAGCTCCGCATCCCGGATAATGAGGATCGTCTTCTCCTCTATGGTCCGTTCCTTTGCCTTTGCCTTATTTGGGTACTGCTGCTGCGTTCCATCTTCGTATGCCAGACAGATCTGTCTAAGCGGACATTCCTCACAATGAGGGGCACCGTTCGGAATGCACACACAGGCTCCGATCTCCATCATTGCCTGGTTAAAATCCCCGGGTCTGTCCTTCGGTATAACCTCCCACAAGTCCTTCTCCACGGCTTTTTTCACTTTATCCTCTGAGATACATCGATCATCCTTACGAATACGGGCGATCACACGGAGTACATTTCCATCTACCGCCGGGTTCGGTTTTCCATAAGCTATGGAAGATACCGCTCCCGCCGTATAGCTTCCGATTCCTTTCAGTTTCAGCAATTCTTCATAAGAATCCGGCATAATTCCGGCATAATCTTCCATGATCTGAATTGCTGCTTTCTGCAGATTACGCACCCGGTTGTAATAACCAAGTCCCTCCCAAAGCTTTAATAGAGTCTCCTCCGGTGCTTCCGCTAATGCCGCGATATCCGGCAGGGTATCCATAAATCTCTGAAAATAAGGCTTCACCGCTTCCACCCTGGTCTGCTGTAGCATGATTTCAGAGACCCATACACGATAGGGTGTGGGCTGTTCTCTCCAGGGAAGAATCCTACGATTATTATCATACCATTTTAAAAGTGGTTTGGGAATTGCCCGAAGGTCACCTTTCCTAAAGATTTCCTTAACATCCGTTAAATTTTCATTGTATTTATCCATAGTGTCTACCGCAGGCGATTGCATTCGAACTTCTCCATGGTGAGCAGGCAGTTTTTCAGTTCTTCATAACGCTCCTCCGTCTCACCGTCATTTACTTCGATATCACAGGCGATTGCCATGGTCGTAATCATCTCATCGGTGATCCGGTGATGTAAGCCTGCGAGAATATTTAACTTCTGTTCATAGGAATCCGCATCCAGGAACTCTAATACCAAAGGATCCAGTGCGGGCTCCTCCTCTGCAACTTCTATATGCACTGCCGGTGCTTCCGGCTGTGCTGCTACGCCCTGCGCCCCACTCACTGCGTCAGTCTCACGGGTCTGTCTGTCCGCATCCGCACCCTGTAATTCAAAGCGGAATCTCTGCTGTATCTCAGGGTATTTGACCTTATCCACTTCGCTCGTAAACATCGCAAGCGGTCTCGCATATGTCTTAAAATCTCCGTACATTGCCTGATAGATCACCAGCTGCTCTCCGGTCTCCGAATGCTGTGCTATCGTAACGATCTGGTACAGATTCCCTTTAAAATGCTTATATATCTCATGTGGTTTGGGAATAAATGTCATCTGTCCTTCTCCTTTCCCATTGCCTCTGTTGCGGCATATGGTAACAGTATAACCCCTATTCTGAAAAATGTCATGTCTCCCTTAAAAATCTGTCAGAAGATATTCATAAGAGATGCTGTAGCTGCCGGAAGCATTGCATGCCTGCATAAGCTCTGCGCTGAAAGCTTCACGTTCCTCTTCACTCATGTCATTGATCCTCTTATGATGGATCGTAAAGGTATAATCACATGCTCCGCTTTCATCCATCACATAAGTCAGTGCCACACCACTGTTGCGGTAGCCATTCTCGTTGAGATATTGCTTCACCTTTGTAAGCAGCTGCTGTTCTTTCACCTGATTCTCAATACGCTGTGTTTCATTGCCGCTTTCACTTTTCACTGTACTTCCGATACAGAATACAATGGTCAGGATCAATAATACAGTGGTAACATAAAACATAATATTGGAAATGGCTTTTCTTCTCATAATCTATACCTCTCTGTTGTTTTATCCGGATTTTGCCGGAGCTTTCATCATCCGCTCCATCCGACAGATATAGATTACCTTTTTTCAAGTACTATAAAACCACCTCAATCCAAATGTCACTGCGAAGCGGTCATAATTCAGCTGTTAAAATATTCTGCTCCGGCGGATTCCACCGCTGCTTTTAACCCCAGGGCAGACATTCTGACTGCACCGTTTCCCCAGATGATCATCTGTTCCAGTGCATCGGAGGTAGCTACCGTCACACGATATTTCTGTGGTTTTGCGCCCAGCTGATGCGTAGTCCGTTCAATGTACTGATCCGCAGTCTCGGCTTCCTTCGTATAGACCACTTCTATATTATGATATTTCATGGTAGATCCGGGATTCCCCTTCACCTTATAAGCATCATAGACCAGGATCAGCCGGCATCCCTGATATCCCTGATAGTTGCACAATATATCCATCAGTTTGTCCCTGGCGCTGTCTAAATTGATCTGTGCCAGCTCCCGCAGCTCCGGCCATGCGAAAATAATATTATAACCGTCCACCAACAGATATTCTTCCGGTTTTTCCTGAGGGCCTGCTTTGGTCTTCGGTGTCCGCATACTGTCTGCCGGACTTTCCGTATAGTTGCTGCGACTGCCGGAGGATGTATGATATCTGCGGAATCTATGCGGATCTTCTGCCCCTTTTCCATAGGTCCTGCGGAAGATCTCTTCGATCTCCTCCTGGGATATGATACGCTCTGCGCCGCCACCCGTCTGACGTACAGTTCCCTGCCGTCTGTTCACTGCCGGCATTCCCTGTAAGGCGTCATCCCCCGACTCTGCATTTTCCTCCGAATCCGGTACCCAGCCGCTCTCCACATGGGCATATTCCGACACCTGATCCCATGGCACCTGGAAACCGGCCCCGTGGGCACAGAATACGGAACCGGTAGGGTTGGCGGTATCCGCCTCCGGATCGTAATCCGTCTGTGCCATCACCTCTTCCGGATTATGGCAGGGCTCGTACCCCTGCAGGCTGCAGGACAGTCTGCCGTGTCCTTTGGTATAGGAAGCCACTTCTCTGGCGTAATCCCGCATGGTTGCCACCGGCACACTGCCCATCAGTACACTGTTGTTTCCTTCGGTCACAGGCGGATCGAATCGTCCGTTCATTCTGGTGATATCTGACATTGCCCTGCCGAGATTTTCTGTCGGCACTTCCAGTCGATAGGAAAACCACGGCTCAAGCAGAATACTTTTTCCGCTGCGCAGCCCCTGGCGGATGGCGCGATAAGTTGCCTGCCGGAAATCCCCGCCTTCCGTATGCTTAGTATGTGCCTTCCCGGCGATCAACAGTATACGAAGATCTGTGATCTCCGATCCGGTGAGCACTCCCACATGCCTTTTTTCCTCCAAATGAGTCAGGATCAGTCTCTGCCAGTTCCGATCCAGCATATCCTCACTGCACAGAGAGGCAAATTGCAAGCCGCTGCCCCGCTCACCCGGTTCCAGCAGCAGGTGTACTTCTGCATAATGTCGCAGGGGTTCAAAATGCCCGATGCCTTCCACCGGTTCCGCCAGCGTCTCCTTATAGACAATGCTTCCCGCATCGAATTCCGCTTCCAGTCCGAAACGCTCCCACAGGATATTTTTCAGGATCTCCATCTGCACCTGCCCCATGACCTGCATATGGATCTCCCTCTTTTCCTCCTGCCATAATACATGTAACTGCGGCTCCTCTTCTTCCAGCTGTCTGAGCTTTCCGAGCGCTGTCACCGGATCCACATCCGGGGGAAAACTCAGCCTGTAGGTCAATACCGGTTCCAACACCGGTGCCAGATTCTCGCATTCATAGCCCAGTCCCTGTCCTGCAAATGTCTTCGTAAGTCCTGTGACCGCACAGACTTCTCCCGCCGGCACGCTGTCTGCGGTCTCATAGCTTCCTCCATTGTACAGGCGCAGCTGATCTGCCTTTTCCTCCCAGGTCTCTTCCCCGGCACCGCTTTTCTCATTACCGATCATCATTTTGACCCGAAGCGTCCCTCCGGTGACTTTCAGATACGTCAGACGGTTCCCCGACGTATCTCTGCCGATTTTATAGACTCTGGCTCCAAACTCCTGTGAATATTCCGGTTCCGGCAGATAGAAAGACAGTCCGTCCAACAGCTTTTCTATGCCTTCCTGTCTTAATGCGGATCCAAAAAAGCAGGGAAACAGCTTCCGCTGCGCCACAGTGAATGCTATGCTCTCCGGCTGCAAGTCTCCGGTCTCCAGATATTCCTCCATCAGTACTTCACTGCACATGGCGGCATGTTCCAGTTCCTGCTCACGGTCCTCTTCGGATTCATCCTGCGCCATGATATTTTCAACGGTTACAATATTGCCATCCAGCTTACCTTGCAGTTCGGCCAGTATTTTGTCCCGCTCGGTGCCCGGCTGATCCATTTTATTTACGAATAAAAACACCGGAACCTCATATCTTTTCAATAATCTCCACAGTGTGTAGACATCCCCCTGCACGCCGTCACTGCCGTCGATCACAAGGATGGCTGCGTCCAGTACCTGCAGTGTCCTCTCCATTTCAGCGGAAAAATCCACATGCCCAGGGGTATCTAACAGAGTGATATCCACATCTTTCCACCGGATTCTCGCCTGCTTGGAGAAGATGGTAATGCCTCTCTTCCTCTCCATGTCCCCATTGTCCAGAAAAGCATCTCCGTGATCCACTCTTCCTGCCTTGCGGATCGTTCCGCAGGTATATAAAAGGCTCTCTGCCAGTGTTGTCTTGCCGGCATCCACATGTGCCAGAATTCCTATGATTAATTTCTTCATTCCTATCGTTAACCCTTCTATCTCCGGTTCCTGCTGCTTCTCCAGGATTCTTACTGTTTCCTTAGGTTTCTACCGCTTTCTTAAGTTTCTGCTGTTTCCTTAGACTTCTACCGCTTTCTGATCTTTACTATCTACGATACTATATTTTCGCCGATTTTCCAACTGTTTTATCTTGAGGATGTCATTGCAAATCCTCTTATAGATAGGCTATAATCATAGCATACTTTCCATCTTTCCATTAACAGGAGGAGCTATGATCAAATTAATTGCAACCGACATCGACGGTACGCTTCTAAAAGACGGTACGCTGATGATCGATCCTGAATATATGACCGTAATTGAGAAATTGACTTCAAAAGGAATCATCTTCGTCGCCTGCTCCGGCCGGCAATTCATCAGTGAACGAAAGCTTTTCGCTCCCGTTTGCGATAAGCTTCTCTATATCACGGACGGCGGCACGGTAGTCCGTACCCCTCACAAAATTTTAAAAGTCCACACTCTGCCCGAAGATGTCTGGCATGGAATGTGTGAAACGGTTCGCAATGAATTACCGGACTGTGATTATTTTATTGCCACTCCGGATTATTGTCTGGCAGAAGATGCCGGAAGCCGCATGTTCCGATGGCTTACGGATTCTTACGGATATGATATCCGTGAAGTACCGGACCTGTTAAAAGCACCCGTGGACAACGTGATCAAATTCACTGTATATCACCCTTCGGCATGTGAAGAAATGTGTGCCCCGCTTTTCACTCCCACCTGGCAGACCAAGGCTAAAATCGCTTCCTCCGGCAAAGAATGGATGGACTGTAACCCGTTAGGTGTGAACAAAGGAACCGCTATTCGGTTTTTACAGGAATATCTTGGCATTGCCCCGGATGAAACCTGCACTTTCGGAGACAATCTGAATGATATAGAAATGCTTGAGAGCGCCGGAACCAGCTATGCCGTATCCAACGCAAGAGAGGAAGTAATCGCTGCCGCAAAGAGAACCTGTGCGCCTTATTGGGAAAACGGCGTGCTGCAGGTATTAAAAACTTTTCTGTAAGCTTGACACTGTCACAATAAAGCACTATAGTAAACAGGTAAATATTATATTCCGCTAGGGGAGCACATCGCTGAGACTGAAGTGTTGCAAGACTACGCCATCACTTCTAACCCTCACTACTTGAACCGGATAATACCGGCGTAAGGAAGCATAGATTTCATGCAGTTATTGTCTACGTGTACACTGCTGATAACAGTGTATGAGAGCCGTACATTATAAGAGTGCCGTTCAAGGCTAATTTTTGCATGGATACGATGTTGTCCCTCCTCGCGCATACGAAGGAGGATTTTTTTATGTTGTACAATGTTGTTGTGAATGACTGGGGCGAGACTACTTATGTCCCCACTGCTCTGGGCAATGTCCTGTTAGTGGTTGTCCTGATCGCTCTGCTGGCCGTGGCTGTTGTATTTGCCCGTAAGCAGAGAAATAAGACCGGCGCTGACGACGTTGATCAGAAAATGGCTCACGGTAAGCTGACCGTAAAGCAGTTGGCATTCTGCGCCATGGCAATCGCTCTTGGAACCGTGCTGTCAAACATCAAGCTGTTCCATTTTCCTACCGGCGGTTCCATTACGCTTCTGTCCATGCTGGTGATCTGCCTGCCCGGTTACTGGTTCGGTCTGGGTGCAGGTATCGCCACCGGAGTAGCTTTCGGTGTGTTACAGCTTCTCATTGATCCCTATGTATTGTATCCCATGCAGTTGATCGTTGATTACATTTTGGCTTTCGGTGCTCTGGGATTGTCCGGACTCTTCTCCAATGCGAAATTCGGACTTCTGAAGGGATATATCACCGCTGTGCTGGGTAGATATGTGTTCGCCGTGATCTCCGGATGGATCTTCTTCGGCGCGTATGCCTGGGAAGGCTGGGATCCCCTGCCCTATTCCCTCGCCTACAATGCGATCTATATCTTCGCTGAAGCGGCAGTAACATTACTGATCCTGTCCGTGAAACCGGTACAGAATCTGTTCTCGAAGTTAAAACAGATGGCTTTAAATGATTAGGTAGATTGAGAGTTAGTTGAATACATTAGCAAAATCCACGAACTCCCGGAGCATGCGATACACATGTCTCGATGTAAGGTCTCCGGATGTGAATTTTCTACGAAAAG
>PPYE01585022.1_pt1 | contig 34611 bp, 31 predicted proteins | sample 1559881 | NCBI WGS metagenome assembly PPYE01 (sample SAMN08240022, study PRJNA423297) | Human gut metagenome, whole genome shotgun sequencing project.
AACTTACATAATATGTGCGTTTATATTTTCGAAAATACTGTTCGCCAAATTCTCTAGAGGTACGTTCCAGCCAGCGATAGCCCGATAACGTATTTCGATAGGATGTGTTATAGATTTTGCCTTTATTGTATATTTTAAGGCATTTTCTATAGTCATCATAACAATATCCTTTTTCATTATCTCTCATATCTTTCTTTTCTTTGTATCCAAATAACTGATAACGCTCCAATGCTTTTTGAAAAAACTTATGTATAATCTCATGATTATCCATGTCCTTCGCTTCTTCCGGGATCCTGTTATATAAAAAATAATCAGATGTTATAGGGATCGTTTCTCCGAACATACTATAGTAATCTATCCATTTTTCAATCATATTACGCATTATAAATTTCATATGATTCTTTTTGTGAAAATCAACACCATCCTGTATCGGTTTCTTCAAAAATTTCAGCACTGACGATATATAAGTGCTTCCTCCAATAGGCATCTCATCAATCTGTCTCCAAAAACCATATTTCCAATTGCTTTCTTCTAATATTTCTAAATCGACGCTAAAAATCACATGATGAGCATCTTCTCCATTATCGTAATATTTATGCAAAATATGATCTTCTATAATTTTTATCCCCCTTTTTTTGCATTTATCAATACTATCCAAAAGATGGTAGGATGTACTTCTCATTTCTGCATGAAAAAGCTTCTTATTACGGTTCCATTTTTCGCATTGCTGGAAAAAGAATAAAAATAATCTTGGTAAATATTGAAAATTCGGGCAATTTACATCAGCTATATAAATCTGCTTTGAGTGATACTCGGTATAAATCTGAGGAATATATGCAATAATGTAACACACAAGTTCTCCTTTAGAAAAACCTGCTACTGAATAATAAAAAAACTCTGGCTGCGTTGCTTCCTCTTTCAAGCCTTCCATTCCCATGCGCATTTCTTCAGGATAAGATTGTTTTTCTAAATCAATAACAGCCGGAAAATACTCTTCGCTCATTTTTGTAAAATACATAAACTTCTCCTTCCATATTAATAAGAAAAGCGATTCATCATGTTGACAAACCGCTTTTCCCACTTTTACTTTATAATAATTATTTTAAAATAATTTTTATAATCTATGCACTACGTCGTTCATATGCATTCAATAATTCTTTTCCTACCTGTTTTAAACGCATTCCAAAAAGTGTATTACGTTTAGCTGTCGTATTATTTCGGATCGCTTGAGCAACTGCCCGTTTACTGCCTACAATAATTACTTTCTTTGTCGCACGAGTAATCCCGGTATATAAAATATTACGCTGCAACATGCGCCAAAAACATCCCAACATAGGAATGATCACAATCGGACATTCATTGCCCTGAGACTTATGTACGGACATTGCATAACCATGAGTTAAAGGCCAATAATCATCATCTGTAAAATCTACTATCCTGTCATCACCAAAATCGACCCGCATGATACTTTTTCCTTCTTTTTTGGATATACTTATCACCTCGCCCAGATCACCATTGGAAATCTCATCTTTGTTTTCCGTCTGCATAACTCTGTCCCCTTCTCGGTAGAGACGTCCTCCATTTTTAACTTCCTTGCGTCCACGACGTTTGGGATTAACCACTTCCCTGAGCATTTCATTAAGTGCATCCGAACCAGCTGCGGTATTTTTTTTCAGAGGTGACAGAACCTGTATCTCATTTGTCCGTTTTCCTTTTGATTTCCAGTATTCTTCGTACAGATCCCGTATAATTTCAGATGCATCTTCCGGAGTATTAGCAGTATAAAATTCAAAAGTATCATCATAAATGAGTTTCGTCTGCTTTTGATTGATTCGTACCGCATTTTCCACGATCGTACTTCCTTCCTCTTGACGAAAGCAGGAATCGAGAATGGTAGTCGGAATCATCCCTGAAACGATCATCTCATGAAATACATTTCCTGGTCCCACGCTGCCAAGCTGATCTTTGTCTCCTATCATAACAAGGGTTGCATCTTTCTTTATTGCTGAAAAAAACCTGTCTGCCAGATACATATCACACATACCAAACTCATCAGCTATGATAAAATCATCTTCCAGTTTACCGGCATTCCACATTTCTTCCTCATCTTCATTCTCTGCGGGAGTTCCGACTGCTTTCTGCATTGTCATTGCTGGAAAATTTGTCTTTTCATACATACGTCTTCTGGCACGTCCAGTGGGTGCACAAAGCAAAATCACAGAATCTTTGTTGAGTTTTTCCTGAATTCGAATAATGATGCGGATCAGAGTTGTTTTTCCGGTTCCAGGACCTCCGGTAATAATAGATACCGGATACTGGAACACCTGACGTACTGCCTGTTCCTGTGTTTTACTTAAGATAATCCCTTCTTCTGTTGTAACCTGCTGCAAGAGGGAATCAATATCCCGTTGTTTTCTTTTTTGAAGCAAAAGCTGCATTAATTGTGCAGCAGCCCCCATTTCTGCCTGGAAATTCCGTCTGGTATAGATTCCGCCTCCATTTCCGATTAATGTTTGATCTTTGCGTATCATTTCGTTTCCGGCATCTTTAATTGCACGTTCAGAAACTTTCTGGTGTTCGTTCACATGATTTAATAATTCAGCAGCCCGTTCCACCACCTCATCACTTTTCAAAAACAGATGTCCTTCTTCGTCGGCAGCTTTCTGAAGCACATAAGCAATTGCCGCCTTTATCCTCTCTGGATTATCCACTTTAAAATTTTTTGCTTTTCTCGCAATCGGATCTACAGTTAAAAATCCAAATCCTTTAATCTCACACAAACGGAACGGGTTCTTTTTAATAAGTGGATAAGCGTTGCTGCCAAAATGTTCCTGTATGCGCATTAACTTATTGGAGGTCACCCCGAAAGGTGCCAGATAAACCATCAATTCTCTTAACTGTCTGCTTTTATGGTAACCGTCAAGTATAGTCTCTAATTTCGTTTCTGTGATTCCAGAAACCTCCAACAATTTTTCAGGGGTATTCTCCATAATAAACAGTGTTTTTTCGCCAAACTTCTCAACGATACGATCCGCTGTTACAGGACCAATCCCTTTGATCATATCAGAGGCAAGGTATGCTTTGATTCCTGCAGCCGTTTCAGGAATACAGATGCGAAAGGAAGACACATCTAACTGCATTCCATATTTTGTTTCTTTCCATTCTCCATCTAATTCAACTTCTACATCTGCTCCTGTAGGAAGTTCAATTCCTACAGCTTGAAAATATCCGGGATTTTCCGGATGGGAACGTGTTACTTTTTTGGGTAATTCCTCTTCTGTATGGTAGGACGCAACTGTGTACCCATTTCCTGCATTATAAAATATCCGCTCAATGGATTTTCCATGTATCATCTAGCGACACTCCTTTCCCAAGATAACCATAGATACTTTCCTTTTTTAACAGCATGGATGTGATCTTTGGACAAACATTTTATCAGTGCCTTTATCTCCCGACAGGGGAATGCCCTTAATACACCGATTCTCCGAAAGCGGTTTCCTTCCCGGACACAGCAGACGCCTTCTGGACTAATTGAAAACATCCGAATATTTTCATTTTCCATCTTCGCTTTCAGATTTTGAATACGCTCTTTTCCTTCAAGCTGATACCATGCAACTGCCCTACATTCCGTTTCATATTTCTCATGCTGCGGATACGCCTTCTGTTTTAATGGTTGTGATTGTTCTTTTTTATTTCCTTCCGATAGATGCTCTTCCGTTTCATCTGTCTGCTTCGATGAAGTTCCCTTTTTTGATATGTTTTCTGAGAAAACATCATCTGTATTTCTGGTCTGTACTTTCTCATTATCGCATTTTTGTTCATTTTTCTTCTCCTTCCGTATGGTTGTTATAAAAAACACTGCCACTATAACGGGTACCGCAAGACTTAAGGACTGAAAAATAATTGCAAGAAAAATCGGCCACAAAAAAGGAGCTAGAAAAAAACCAATTCCTCCTGTAAGAATGCAAAGCCATTTATATTTTTCTGCTAATCTCTTCCATTCTGCCATAAGCTACCTCTTTCTTCCCGGGGGATATTCCCCCAGGATTCTTTAATCAAATTCTTCGTAATCTGTTTCATCAAACTGGTCATCTACATCGTCATTTCTGGTTGTCCGATTTCTTTGGCTGCTGCCACGACTGCTTTTTCCGGAAGAATAACTGGAACTTCTGCCGGATCTGCCTGAACTACTCTTTGATGACCGCTGACCTCCAGAATTTTTCTTTCCTCTTGTTGAACTCCGTCCACTTTTTGAATTTCTGCTTCTGTTTCTAGAATCTTCATCATCGTCATCCTGACTGTTCTTACTTTCTGCAAATTCAATCTCATCACAACATAGTCTTACACCATACACTTTATCGCCATCTTTGTTGGTGTAATTATTGTTTTCCATTCTTCCGGTGATTACGATTTTAATGCCCTGATACAGATATTTTTCTACGAATTCTGCCAGCCATCCGAATGCCGTACATGGGAAAAAATCAGTTTCGTCACTGTATTTTCTATCTACGGCAATACGGAAATTTGCTACAATAAATTCATCCCCATCTTTCTTTGTTGTGTAGTTAACCTCCGGATCTCTTACCAGTCTTCCTATCATAATTGATTTGTTCATGCATATCCTCCTTTATTTTTGCAGAAAAAAAGTGCTTAGAAATTCCTTTCTAAACACTTTATCGCCAGTATCTTGTTTTTCTTGTGTTGCGATTCATTTCATTCATGTCCTCCCTTCTTTAATTTCTCTTTTTATACCTCCTTGTGATTTTATTTCATTCGTATTTGCTTTCATCCTTATAGCTAAAAAACAAAAAAGGCATTTAGAATTCTTCCATTCTAAATGCCTCACTTATATTTTGCGTGACAGACAGGAATCTTACATTCCTCATAATTCACTTTCGGACTTTTCCGAAACTAAAATACGCTATCCATCGTCTGATGAATACAAATACAAATTTCATTTTCATAATAGCACAATATATAGTATTGGTCAATGTTTCTTTTTCAGTATATTGTATTTCTTAGTTATTCTTTCTCGAATTTTACAACATCTCCCAGCTCGCAGTCTAGTAAGGTACAAATATCGTGAATCGTATTCAACGTCACACTTTTATTCTTCCGTAGTGCATCCAGTGTACCAGTACTAAAACCATAGTCTTTGATCAGAGAATACTGGCTGATATTTTTCTTACGCAAAGTTTCCCATAACGGTTCATAGCTGATAATAGCAATCACATCCTGTCATCATTCTATACTCTACTATGTATTATAGGAAAACCTGTTATTTTATACGTTGCCGAATATTCGGCTATATAAGTGGTAAATGACTAAGAATGTCACTCACTGTGTTTGCGTATACTTTTATAACTCTATTATCACGAACATTTATCCCTTGAATGTTGCCGAATATTCGGCTATAATTTCAGTATAGATTATTGCCGGATATGTGGTTATATAAAAAGGGAAAATCATGGTATGGTATGATTATATGAAAGTATTTCCGAGATTTTGAAAGGCAGTGCCCGCTACAACACTGCCTCTAACATCAAACCGGGATAAACTTTTGAAAAGTTTTTTGGCGATTCGTATTTTTAATCTGTTTCACGCAACATCCGAAACGGTAACCGATTCCATATACATTCTGTATGTACATAGGATTTTTGACGTCACGTTCTAATTTCTGTCGAATTCGGTGTATATGAGCCATAATATTGCCATCATCTTGAAGATACTCACAATGCCATACTTTTTCGTATATTTCTTTATAAGTAACAACTCTTCCGTTCTGCTCCGCCAGAAACTGAACAATATCAAATTCTATTCTGGTAAGCAAAATTTCTTTCCCGTTATAAAAAATCTGCCTTTTATCCGGCACTATCTCAATATCACGACAGTTCCAAATTCCAGGCTCTTCTTTTACACGTTTTTGTATACGGATAAGTGCCCACACTCGTATAGCAATCTCCTCAGTAGACTTAGAATTGTCAAGATACTCGTCTGCACCACATTGTATTGCTAGTATTGTCTCTTCCTGTTGTCTAGTATGCAGCTTTGCTCCTGAAATAAACAAAATAGGCATATCTGTTTTCTGATGTATCTCTCGGACGAGTTCTGCGCTTCTGTCCGTAAAACGAATCATATCAATAATACAAAGGACAAAATTCTCATTAGTCAGTGAGAGAGCTCTTCCTTTCTTTGGTATTCTCTGACTTCTCACAAAGTAAGTATCCTGCAGATACGATTGAAACGTTTTTTCTCCTTTCTGGTAATCCGAAAGATATAGTATATTCTGTTTGTCAATTATATTTATATATTCCATTTTTGTGCTTTCTAATTTCTGCATGTTTAATTTCTCCCCATTGTCGTTTTTTCTCATTCGGTTTCCTGAAAAAATTACAAGGTGATCGACATCCGGGCGTACCTCGAATGGCATATATTTTGTAATAATAGTATTTGAAGAAACAGGACAATATAAAAAATGCTGCAAACCCGAAGGCTGCAGCATAATATGTATCTGGATTGTTATAATGCTCTAGTAGATATTTCTGTTGTTTATCTTTCATACATATCACCTGTCCTTGAGAAACAAACAATGGTGATTTATTGCATCTATTTTTTCTCTATAGTAAATATAGCTGTTCTAAATATTTTGTATCATGTACTTTTTTTATTAAATATAGTGTAAAACACAAATGTCACAGAAATGTCTCAGAAATGTCCTAAATCACAAAAATTATTATATTATGGTACTTTCTTTTCAATCGTACCTTTATAATATTTATTCAACCATTTCACTCGACTCTATAATATTCATCTTTGAAATTATACGCACTGGAATTGCTCTTGCGAACAAACAGAATCATATTTTTTTATTAGGATAGTTTTTGGTGTCTGTTTTCGGTTTCATAGACCAGAACAGGACATTCATGAGAATTACAATCAGTAATACAGCAGCTAAAGCCACCCAGAATCCCATGTTCAGACCAAGCCATTCCGTAGTTCCAAAAAGTGTCATCCAAAGTTCTTTCCAGTTCATTGTTGCACCTCCTTAAAGCAATTCGCCAAAGTGACGAACATAAGCCTTTTTCAAGCTTGTTGCCAAAATCATATACAATAAGATACACGGAAGCAGATATGCAAAGTATGCTGCTGGCAGTGCCACAAACCCAAGAAGCTTTCCGAATATCGTAAATGGTATGATGGTCAGAATCGTAATCCCTGTCATCGTAAGGAATGTCACAGGAGCAGATGCCCGGCTCTGGATAAATGGGAGCTTCGGTGTACGGATCATGTGGATTACTAATGTCTGGCTCCACATAGATTCTACAAACCAGCCAGCCTGGAACATTCCGATATACTGTGTCTGCATCGCCGTCAGCTCTGTTCCGCTAAAATGAGCCGGCAGGTCATTGAACAGGATACCCTTGGATACAAAGAATGGGCAGAATACAAAGTACATGAAAATGTATGTGGTAAAATCAAAGATGGAGCTGGTTGGTCCGATCCAGATCATAAAACTGCCTACACTGGAGGCATCCCATTTTCGTGGTTTGGCAATAAACTCTTCATCTACATTGTCCCATGGGATTGCTGTACAGGACAGGTCGTAGATCAGGTTCAGGAAAATCAAATGTACACTTTCCATTGGCAGGAATGGTAAAAGAGCCGATGCAGCTAGTACGGAAAACATATTTCCAAAATTGGAGGAAGCCGTCATTTTGATGTATTTGATCATGTTGGCATAGGTTTTCCGACCTTCAATGATGCCCTGCTCCAAAACCATCAGATCTTTTTCTAAAAGAATGATGTCTGCCGATTCTTTTGCCACGTCTACCGCTGTATCTACAGAGATGCCGATGTCTGCTGATTTCATGGCAGCAGCATCATTGATTCCATCACCCATAAATCCAACGGTATGACCATTCTCACGAAGAACAGAAACAATACGGGCTTTCTGCTCTGGTGTCAGTTTCGCAAAGACATCGGTGGTTTCTGCCACTCTGGCAAGTTCAGCATCACTCATATGTTCCAGATCAGAACCCAGGAGCATATTGCGAACCTTCAGCCCGACCTGTTTACAGATGGTTCGGGTTACTTTTTCATTATCACCTGTGAGGATTTTGGTAAGGACCCCATGGTTTTTCAATGCCTGGATAGCATCGGCAGTAGACTCTTTTGGTGGATCTAAAAATGCCAGATAACCAATCAGCACCATATCGCATTCATCTTTAACACCAAAAGCTCCTACTGGAGATGGGTTGCTCTTTTGGGCGATAGCCAAAACACGAAAGCCTTTTTCATTTAATCCATCTACAGTTTTCAAAATCCGGCTCCGCACTTCATCACGCAGAGGTTGTACATGCCCGTCACATTCTGCAAAGCTACAGATTGAAAGCATTTCTTCCACAGCACCTTTTGTTACCATCTGTGTCTTTCCGTTTTTATCCTGTACCACAGTGGATAAACGGCGGCGTTTAAAGTCAAAGGGAATCTCATCCACCTTGACGTAGGTTTCGGACAGGTCAATCAGACGTTTATCTGCCGCTTCCATCTCCTCTGTTTTATGGATAATAGCCAGATCCATGAGATTTTTATATCCTGTCTGAAAATAACTGTTCAGATAGGCATGGCGAAGGACTCTGGTATCATCTTCTCCATTTACATTGAGATGATATTCCAATACCACCTTATCCTGTGTCAGTGTCCCTGTCTTGTCTGTGCAGAGGATGTCCATAGCACCAAAATTCTGAATGGAATTAAGGTTTTTTACAATGGTTTGCTTTTTACTCATGGAAACAGCGCCTTTTGCAAGGCAGGTGGTTACAATCATTGGAAGCATTTCCGGTGTGAGTCCCACTGCAATGGAAATCCCAAATAGGAAAGCCTCTAGCCAGTCACCCTTTGTAATGCCATTCACAAAGAATACCAGCGGAACCATCACCAGCATAAAACGAATCAGCACCCATGACACAGCATTGACACCTTTCGTAAAACTGGTTTCCACAGCTTCTCCGGCAACAGCAGCGGCCATAGAGCCAAACAGCGTATGATCGCCAACACAGATAACAACAGCCGTTGCACTTCCGGAGATTACATTACTGCCCATAAATGCAATATTGGTATAATCCGTCACACTGTCCTTATGTGAGCTTGGGCTTACATGAGGGAGCTTTTCAACCGGTTCACTTTCTCCGGTAAGGCTTGCCTGGCTGACAAATAGATCTTTTGCATCCAGGATACGGACATCCGCCGGAATCATGTCCCCAGCAGATAAATGGACAATATCACCTACCACCAGATCATCCATGGGTATCTCTGTTTTTTCCTGTCCTATGCGGGTGACGGTACAGGTGGTTGTGATCATTGCAAGCAGCTTTTCCGCCGCATTTCCGCTGCGGGATTCCTGCACAAAGCGAAGGGTACCGGAAATAAATACCATAGTTAAAATGATAACGACTGTCAAAAAATCAAAGTCCTCTGGTACGCTTCCAAAGAGTGAAAAATACGGGAAAATCATATCCGTAATCGTGGAAACAAAAGCAAGGCAAAATAAAATAGCAGTAAAAGGGTTGATAAATGCACCCGCCACACGTTTTGCAAGGGATTTCTTTTTTTCATGGGTGACTTTGTTCGTACCGTATTTGGAACGGTTTACGGATACGGTATCTGCTTCTAACCCCCTAAGTGTGGTATGAAGGATTTTTAAAACCTCTTTTACCGGGTTGGTTGCTGCAGATTGGATGCGACGGTTCTGTTCGTCACGGATGACTGCCTTTTCTACAGTCTGGCGAACAGCCATACGATTTTCTTTTTTGTTCATTGGTCTTACCTCCTTGAATTTTGTAGGGGCAAGGAAGATGATATGAGGGACACGGAATCTGTGGACACTCATACAATATTCTCTGCCTTCGTGGACTGCCTTCAGAGTCCATGTCTTTCACCTCACAATCTTTAAAAGCTATCTATGTAAAACCGCAATGGGAATTACGGTCTGTGGTATCGGTTGCTCTTTTCGATATACCAGACATCTAAGCCGGCAAGTATCATCCATGCAATCATTGCAGATACAAACCAGTGGTTTGAAAACAAGGGCAAAAATCCTTTTACCAGAAAGATGATACCGTTTAAGGTAATGATTCCTCCGATATTACGGAAAAGCGGGACAATTCGAAGTTTATCCTTCTCTTTTTGCGGCATATTTTTCCATAAGGAAAGATGGAGGTAGCCCTTTCCAAAGGCAAACCAAAGACCGGCAAAGGTAAATAGGAATCCAAAAAAAATGCAAGTAAAGTCCATTGTCTGATCCTCCTTTTAGTGATAGAAGCGGTTGCTTCGTTTTGTCAGTCTCAAAAGTTTGGTGGCAAGTACAATCATAGTGGTAGCAAGAATAACCCAGACCACAGCACTTACCTGATAACAAAACCGAAAGATAGTCATTCATCATTAACGTATTTCTGGATACGTTTCTTTGACCATGAAAAGTATATAAAAAACAGCAGGGGAATCCTATGGCTAAAGTCTTGCGATTTTCTTGCGATTTGGCAAGAAAATAGACGGGCTGGAACCTAAAATGGTCTCAGTCCGCCTTTCTCATAACTCATCATTAAATTTGTAACCAATCCCCCAGATCGTTAAAATGTATGTGGGAGAATCTGGGGCAGGTTCAATCTTTTTCCGCAGTTTCCGGATAAAAGCCATGATGTTACTGTTATCCAGAAGATAATCCTCCTCCCATACTGCACGGTAAATCTGTTCTTTTGTAAAAACTTCTCCACGATTCTTAGCAAGAAAATATAAAATGTCGAATTCCTTTGGTGTCAGGCTGATTTCAGAATCTTTTATCAGGACTTTCCGACTTCTTGGACGAATCTCCAGATCACCGATCAGAAGTGCATCCGATTGTATACCAATAGCCACCTCTGTATCTTCGGAGTCTCCTAATAACAGCGAGGATACTTCACCGCTTATCATGTCCTGAATACCGGAAAGCAGATCTTTTGTATAAGCACTTTCCGGCGGTTCCCTTAATAATTTTTCCAAGAGCCAGATTTCAAGGGCATGATCCATGGGAATATAACTGATATTCTTTTTCATCATGAACGCCTCCTTTAAATCAACTCTTGATATTTGTTCTTATAAAAATATTTGGTTACGGAACTTAGTAGCATATAGAAAAATGCCACAAGCAGCAAAAAGGCAAAATACCAAAGTGGTAATTTTGTCAGTCCAAACAGTGATGCCCCGCTGGTAAACGTAAGGGCTGTAAAAGCAAGAATCCCTACCAGAGTGATAGAGATGACCGGTGCAGATGCCCTGCTTTGGAGAAACGGGATTTTGGCAGTACGAAGGAAATGCAGGATCAAAACCTGTGTCCACATGGACTCCAAAAACCAGCCTGTTTGGAATAAAGCAGCGTACTGAAGTTTCAGGGAAGGATCAGTAAGCTGCAGGTAAGTTGTCCCTCCGCACAGTGCAGGACATAGGAAATAATACAAAAACAGGAAAGTCACAATATCAAACAGGGAACTGATCGGTCCGAAAGAAAGCATAAACTGCTTTAGTGTCTTGCCGGACCAGTCTCTTGGGGACAGCATTTCTTCTTCATCTACATTGTCCCAGGGAAGTACGATACATAGCGTATCATATAACAGATTCAGAAGCAGGATCTGAATAGAGGTCATAGGAAGAAACGGTAAAAATGCACTGGCACAAATGATGGAAAAAATATTTCCAAAATTGGAACTTGCAGTGATTTTAATATACTTCAGCATATTGGTAAAAGTTTTTCGCCCTTCCAGGACACCCTGCTCCAATACATTTAAGTCTTTTTGCAGTAGTACAACATCAGCAGCATCTTTTGCAGCGTCCACTGCTGTATCTACAGAAATCCCTACATTTGCCTCATTTAGTGCAGGAATGTCGTTGACCCCATCCCCAAGAAATCCAACAGTATGACCATTCTCTTTGAGTGCAGAAACTAGACGCACTTTCTGACCGGGAGTAAGCTCTGCAAACACATGGGTTTCTTCTACCACCTTTTTCAGTTCACAGTCTGTCATTTCATCCAGTTGGGTGCCGGTCAGGATATGTTCCGCAGAGATTCCAACCCGGCGGCAGACGGATACCGCAATGGCTGCCTGATCTCCGGTCAGAATCTTCGGAATTACTTTTAATCTCTTCAGTGTTGTTACGGATTCGCTTGCAGTCTGTTTCGGAGCATCAAAGAAAGACAGATAACCAACCAAAGTCATATCTTTTTCATCGTCAGGTGTGATTTCCTTTCGTGTTCCCACATTTCTCCGAGCCACAGCAATAACCTTCATCCCATCTTGCAACATTTCCCCTACCACAGAAAATACGCTTTGTCTGGCATCTTTCTCCATAGGAAGTCGTGTTCCTCGATATTCTACATGACTGCATCGGGAAAGGATGTGTGCAATATCCCCTTTCATAATCAGATGGCTGTTTCCGGTACTGTCCTGCACAAGGGTACTGACAAACTTACGGGTATAGTCAAAGGGAATTTCATCTGCCTTTTGATATTCTGTCAGAAGCTTGGCATAATGGATTTCCCTGCCTGGCATGGATTTGCATGCAAGAATGGCATTGTCAATGGGATTACGGACGCCGGAATGATAGGAACTGTTCAGATAAGCTAGATCCAGGACCTCTGTATTTTCATTGCCCAGAATATCCATATAATATTCCAACAGAATATTTTCATTGGTCAGTGTTCCTGTTTTATCCATACAAAGCACATCCATACTTCCAAAGCTCTGCATGGCATTCAGATCTTTGATGATGGTCTGCTTTTTTCCCATGGCAAGGCTTCCTTTTGCCAGACAGGCAGTGATGACCATGGGGAGCATTTCCGGCATCAGTCCTACCGCGACAGACAATGCGAATGCAAAAGATTCCAGCCATTTTCCACCTGTAATTCCCAATATAAGAAATACAATGGGAACCAGAACTGCCATAAACCGGATCATGACCCAGGCAATGGAATTGGCTCCTTTTTGAAAAGCATTTTTATCTTCGGAATCCGGTTTTGTAAATTCTCCGTACAGAGTATCCGTTCCTACCGCCAGTACAATGCCTTCCCCTTTTCCGCTGATAACTGTAGTCGCCATAAACGCAAGATTTTCCAATTGTGTTATGGGTTCCTGCTCTTTGTAACAAAGTGTACGGCAGCTTTTTTCCAAAATGGCGCTTTCTCCAGTGATAGCGGCCTGGGAAATGAATAGATCGGTTACTTTTGTTAGCCGGATATCCGCAGGAACACGATCACCAGCAGAAAACAGAACCAGATCTCCTACCACTAATTCTTCACCAGGGATTTCCCTTAGTTTCCCATTTCGTCTTACGGTAACCTTTTCGTGAATCAAACGGTCAAGCTGTGCGGCTGTGCTTTTCGCTCGCAGCTCCTGAATCAAACGGATGATACCGCTGATTACGATCATAGAAAAAATGATAAGAGCAGTGGTAGCGTTCCTTGCAAAATTAGAAGCCATAAAAACATCGGTGACAAGAGAAACAATACCTAAAATAAATAGAATCACATGAAATGGATTAATAAACGCTCGCCGCAAACGCTGGATAGTGGTATCCGTTTTTCGCTCCTGAAAACTGTTTTTACCATATCTTTCCCGCATTGCATCGACTTGTTCTCCGGACAGCCCAAGGGCAGATATTCCAAGATCCCGACAGATTTCTAGCGGCTTACAGTAAGCGTATTTTTTGATACGACTGTCAAATAGTGTTGCTTTCGACAAAAATAGGGCCTCCTTTCGTAGTATGAGTAAGAACATTTTAACATAGAGTTGTGAAAATAACAGATTTATATTCTTGCTTTTTTCTTGCGATTCATTGGAAAGCTACCATCTCGTTTTTTAATTTAGGAAACTTAAAAATAAAGCAATGCAAATGATACATTCCAAAAAAAGGAAAAATTTTATGAAAAAGAGGCAGGTTCCCATTTAAAAACAGAAGATTTTGAAACGCCACAATATCGAGCAAATTCGTCTTGGGAAGAACCTTTCGAAATACATTCTTCTTTAAGCACTTCTGTAATATACAGGATATTATCCTCTTGCATACAGGCCCTCCACTTTTAAGTTTTACACATGGTTTCTAACCATTTTATAATTTCAAAAAATTCTTCCAATTTAATAGCATAGTAAATGTAACCTTTTGATTTACACGAAAAAATCAACCCACTATTTTCAAGAATAGATAAATGATAGGAAATTGTAGAAGCCGAAACAGAAAACTGCTTTGCAATTTCACCAGCAGGCTTGGATCCTTGTTTTAAATAAAGTAATATTTTTAATCTATTTTTGTCTGCTAAAGCCTTAAATTTCTTGTTTAATGTATCGCTCATATTACATATATAGCCTTATATGACATAAATGCTGATAAATTACGGCTGTCCCCAAAAGAACCAGACAAGCAGTAGTAATTATAATAAGTTGAGCTTGCTTCTGAAAAAAGATACAAAGATAAAGCGGAATAATACTACAAGCAACACCTACCCCAATACTTGCTAATACAGAAACCGCCCCACCTTTAATTGCATAATATTCGCTCGTCCAATCATACCTTGGAAATTTTATATTTAGCCACATTCCAACAACCGCAATAAAAAATGTATAAACCGTTGGTGTAATGAATAACAATACTGTTTCCACTAATGACAAGGGAAATACAATTCTAAGAAATATCACGCTAATCCACAGAATAGGCAATACTACTGTAAGATTAACAGCTATTTTAGATTGTAAAATTGTTTTTGCTTCTACTGGTACTGAACACATTAACCACCTGCTTTTCCCCTCAAGTGAAAGCGAAGCTGATGTTGTACAGTTAATACTAACCAGCATTGTAATTACCAACGGAAGTACAGTCCGAAATATTCTCATAATTCCCATAGTATCTAATTCCCTGATAATTGTATCCGACGCACAAAATAAAGAAGCAATAGAAACCACAAGCAATAAGATAATAACGATAGAAGAATTTAACGCATAAATCGTACAAGAGAAAAATCGTTTTAATTCTTTCTTATACAAAGCAAAAAATGGTGAAGTTGTTTTCAACTCTTCTAAACGGAAATTCTTTTTTGTATAATGCGAAAAAGCATCCGTATTGAGTTTTTTATAAAAATGAGAAGTCACAACAACAAATGCTATCACAACCGCAATAGAGAATACTACAAATAACAGTAAGCTCACCAAATCTGTATAAACAAGAGCATTTGTGAATAAAAGCGCTGGCAAATAGTATTGATTGATAAGTTCATTGAGCATAATGCTCATATCTGTAACTTGTGCAGCTTGCATTGTCTGCATTTTTGATATTCCAAATATAAATAATAATATTCCTACAACACTAAGTAATAATGCAAATATATTTGAATGTTTAGAATGGGACGAAACAACCGAAATCAAAACACCCATTGCCAAAGCTATTATCATCGGAATAATTGGAGCAATAACCAGAGAAACTAATAGTATAAGGCAAGCTTTCCATGTTAAGTTTCCATAAACACCATACACAATCATCATTGGAGCCATTGCGACTATTCCGATCATCAGATTGACAATATAAAGGCTTGTCAGATGACTTAAAATAACTGCTGTATTACTAACGGGAAGGGAAATTACCATATCATAATCTTTCAGACCAATTACAGAACTCGCTCCCTTTAAAAATGTTAAAAACAAAATAAATAATGAATATGACACAATCATTAAAGTAGGTAAAGTTTCTATCAATCCTATTTCAGCAAAAGTAACACTGATATAGCCACTTAAATACATAAAAATTCCTACGATAGATAGACCTGCTATTCCAACAATAAAAAATCGTTTTTTTTCTTTATCGCTATGCGAATGGATCAGACGATTTATTCCAAAAAGATTGTATAACTGCATTTTTAACAGTAGACTATATTTTTTCATCATTTTCAACAACTCCCATAAATACATCTTCTAAGCTATGATGTCCTTTAATTTCTTCCATTGTACCGTTGGCAATTAAATGCCCACTCTTTATAATAGAAACTGTATCACATATTTTTTCAGCCACTTCCAACACATGGGTTGAAAAAAATATTGCACTTCCGTTTTGACACGCTTCTTTCATTAAATTATTTAAATGAAAAGCTGCTTCTGGATCAAGCCCAACAAAAGGTTCATCAAAAACAAGTAATTTTGGTTTATGAATAAAAGCACCTATCAAAGCTAATTTTTGCTTCATTCCATGAGAATAAGAACTTATTAAATCTCCAAGACTATCCGTAATCTTAAACAATTCTGCCAGTTTTTGAATTTGTTCTTCTCTGTCTTTTTTGGATACAGAAAACATATCACAAATATAATTCAAATATTGAATACCAGTAATATACTCATACAAGTCCGGATTGTCTGGAATATATGCTGTCAATGATTTACATTTTACAGGTTCGGCTTTTACTGAATGACCGTCAATAAAAATCTCTCCTTTTTCAAAATCCATAACCCCTACAACTGCACGAATTGTTGTTGTTTTTCCTGCTCCGTTATGTCCAATAAAAGCATGAATTTCTCCCGATTTCACATTTAAACTAATATCATCTACTGCTTTTTTATTATCAGAATAAATTTTTGAATAATGTTTAATTTCTAATACGTTTTTACACATTTTTATTTTCCTCTTTTCTTTCTATCATGTGACCAATAACACAATGCTGGAATAGGCGATAATAAAAGAATAAAATAGACACTAATTTCTGCTTTTTTTCCGATACCAGCATTTACTGTAATTTCTTTTGGTAAAAGAAATGTTAAAAGAAATAAAATAGCAAATGTAACAAGTGTGATAAAAATACATTTTTTCTTCATAGTGATTGCTCCTTTCTATTGTTATCATTAAGATAATAATATCATTATGATAATATATAGTCAATAATTTTCCCGTCTATCAAGAAAAAATGACAGACGGGAATTTTTTACTCGTTTTGAGGTGGAGAAATAATAACACCAATAGAATGCAGTTTCCTCTCTTTTGTTGATGGATTATTGTCGTAAGGGCGTATCGCTTCTCGTATTTTTTTTACTAAAGTTTCAAGTTCATCATCAGTCAAATATAAAGGAGCTAATGAAAAACCAGATTTATCTTCTGCTATGTTGATATTATCTTGTTTACAGTAATTTTGAAAAAGCTCGGCAAAGCCTAAAATAAACTGTAAAAAAGACTGCATATACGCTTCGCCAGAATTTTTCTCTAACAAATCATTAAATTTTTCTGATAAGTCGATTGCAACAGCATAGGTCTTTTCTAAAGCTCCCCGCACTTGTATTTGATTAACCACTTTTATTACTTTATCATTTGTCATTCTTTTTAAATAACGGTATAAAGTTGCTGGTGGTATGTCAGAAAATGTTTCTGATAAATGTTTTGCTGTAGTTTCTCCACACTTCTGTATTTCTAAAAATAGTTTACATTTCACAGGATTTGTTAAAATACCCATGATTATTTTTTCCATAATCTTACACCTCTCGCTTTTCCCTTTGTGATAATGTTATCATTTTGATATTAAAGTTTCAAGAGGTCTGTCCAAAATGATCTATGATGCGAACTATTTATCCAAAATATTGAAAGCGGTACTGCCCAATTCTCAGTACCGCTTTCTCCTTACATTCCATGATTGAATTTATATCCCACACCCCAAACCGTCTCGATATAGGGCGCTCGTCTCTCCGGATTGATACATAAATCTGTTCTTTTGTATATACCAACCCCAGATGTTCCGCTAGAAATGATAAAATATCAAATTCTTTTCTCCGCAAAACAACCAAATTTGTATCAATGTGTACCTGTCTACTATTTATATCAATCCGCATTCTTTCAAACTTGAAAACTGCATCACTCCTAACTATCAATTCATTTATCATGTTGCGTTATCGCAAATGAGCATTTTACCGTCATGTAGCTAAATATTATTCAATATTCATTTCAATACTTCCCGTAAACTCCTCACATTCAATACCGATATAATTTCCGCCTTCTGGAAGTGTAATTGTATCACTATAAGTTCCAGTTGTTTCAATCAAAGTAACTGCTTCATCAGATCCAGAAATCCAAAATACTTTTGCAGTACCCTCCGTAACCTCTAGAAAGCAATCAATAGACAGCTCCTTACCGGCTTCTCGCTTTATGGAAGTTCCGCCGAACAAATACTCTGTATCTGAAAAATTCTCATAGTTGGCTGTATAATTTCCGGTATAATCGTCAATCCCTTTTTCTTTTGTACCTCGTAAGGATGAATTTCCGGTAAGAGCTATGGAACCAGCAGACTGCACAATATTGTTATACTGCTTGAGAACTTCATCCTTCGTACAACCAGAAAGTACAGAAGCACCCAACAGTAACAGGCATAATGATAGAACTATCTTCTTCACAGGTATCACCTTCCTTTTTTGCGTACAGCACGCTTCCCTCTTCCCTTGGCATTTGCTTGTTTACGGGGCTTCATTTCTTTCTTGTTACTGGACACCAGTAACAACAGCATTGCCCAGAGAACCATGATGCCAACCCCAATGACCGCCAACAAAGGGTTCGGAGTTATAGTTGTTCCGGCATATTCACTCATGTCAAATCCCACTAAAATCAGCGCAGCAGAAAACGGATAAACACTGGCAAGGATACCGCCTTTGAAGAACATCATGCTGTATCCAAGGAAGAACGCCAGAATGGAACCTCCCAGATAGGCCCCTCGGATCTGTCCGAAAATCAGAATCAGGGGCATACAGACCAGATAGGTCGTTAAACCCGCTAACACGATCTGAATACCGCCATGAAAAAACACTTCTATTGTCAGTCCTGATAATCCAACCGCTAGTCCAGTGACCATAGTAACTCCAACACTGTAAATTCCTAGCAGAATCGCAAGCATACCAACCAAAAGCAACTTAGCTCCCAACATTTTTGGCATAGAAACAGGAATTGTCATGATGTTTTTTAGTGTATCGTGAGCAGATTCTCTATCAATGAGCCAGCCACCAATCATTACCAGTGAAATAGGAAGAAATATCTGTGTGTTGCCCCAAACAACATTATCAAAAAGTGTTTGGAAATTGTAATTTGCATTTCGATATTCCGCCTCCACAATCAACTGGCTTCCATATTGAACCAATGGACAGAGTGCAAGTGCCACCAGTCCCACCAAAAGAATCTGACACCGGCGTAGCTTCAGCAATTCTGATTTTAATAAATTCCACATAATCACACCCCCCTTAGATTTCCTGACGTCGATAAACCATAGTAATCAGTGCAAGAAATACAATGGCTTCCACAATAATCACGCCGAACACCTGGACACTATTCAGAAAATACGGACTGATCCGTTCCAACAAATCTGCAAGCTCTGCACTCGTCTGGCTTTGGTCATAAAATTGAAATGTCCAGCGAAAAGCCAACGGTCCCGGAAACAGGGTTCCGATGTTTAAACCAAAAGGCTGTGTGAGAAACATATCGTTCATGGAAAGGATATAATTCACAATTGTATAGAAAAATGTAATCACAACAGACACGATATAGTTTTTATTGAGAAGAACAACAAGCAGAATACAAGGAAGTGCGCCAACCCAGATAATCAGCCCTTCTTCAATCCCGACGCCAAACAATATCCAAAATCCAACAGGCTCCCATCCTTGGACCAACAAAACTGCAAGGTTTACTAATCCTCCAACTGCCATAAAGCCAATAGCAAACAACAATAAAACCAGCATCTTGGAAAGTACCAACTTCGTTCTGTTTACCGGTATGGTAACAAGGTTTTTCAGAGTGTCATTGTCCAGTTCCTCAAACAGCAGATTGGAGGCCAATATCACAAGAAGCGGCATCAAAAGAAGATATGCGCTTAGTTGAAACAAGCTGGACATCACTCCATTTACAGCATCCACATCAGTGTTTACATCTGCCAGAAAAAAGGCGTAAGCTAATGGCATGAAAGCAGAAAGCAGTAAGGAAATAAATATCAGTGGTTTCCTTTTCAATTTCCAAAATTCGCATTTAATCAGTTTAAGCAATTCCCTCGCCTCCCGTCACACGCTTGAAGTAATCTTCAAGGCTTTCTTCACAGGTATGCGCCTCCGATACCTCCAACCCATTTTCTACAAAGGCAGTTACAATTTCTCCAACAGGCAGATTAAGGTTGTGTAAATGCAGATTGTGGTCGTCCTGTATGGAGAAATGGTTATCATGGAATTTGCGTTCCAAAATCCTGGCTGCTTGCGCAGTATCAGAAATTGTAAACCGGATATGCTTACTACTTTTTTGTTCTAACTCTGCAAAGCTTTCTTCTTCCAGCAATATTCCATGATCAATAATTCCAATATCATCTGCCAGCAATGCTATTTCGGAAAGAATATGGCTAGAAATTAAAATTGTCTTTCCTCTTACATTACAAAGGTCACGAATAAAGGAACGCACCTCCGCTATCCCAATTGGATCGAGTCCGTTAATTGGTTCATCTAAAATCAATAATTCCGGATCATGCATAACTGCAAGTGCGATTGCCAAACGCTGTTTCATTCCCAGCGAATATTGTGAAAACAATTTTTTATCTTTGTAAGGTAAGCCTACCAAATCCAAAGCGTCCTTAATCGCATGATTATTCGGGACTCCTCGAAGTGTAGCAAAAATACGTAAGTTTTCTGTTGCAGTCAAATTCGGATAAAAGCCGGGTGACTCAATCAAACTTCCGATACGCGGCAACAACTTTTTCTCATTTCCTTGTAAAGATTTCCCATATATTTTCACTTCTCCAGACGTTGGCTTTGTAAGTCCGAGCAGCATCTTCATAGTCGTTGTTTTTCCTGCTCCGTTTCTTCCGAGCAGACCATAAATCCTGCCTCTCTGCACATGGATATTCAAGTCGGCCACACTTTTTTGTGAACCATATTTCTTTGTAAGATTTTTTGTTTCAATAATGTACTTGTTCATATTCAAACCTCCTGTTCTGTGGAGTATTCTATCACACTAGTCTTGCACTAACCTTGCAATACCCTTGCATTAACCTTGCATTTAATCTCTTTTTTCCACAATGCTAACATCTATATGAAAATAAAGGCTCCCGCCACAAAAGCGAGAGTCCTAAAGCAGTGGAAATGTAACAGTAAACACTGCTCCTTTTCCTTCTGCACTTTCTGCTGTTATTTTACCATTCATTTTCTCTACAAGCTGATATACAATAGATAGTCCAAGACCACTTCCTTTTTCAGACCGCCCTTTATCACATTTATAAAGTCGTTCAAAAATATGCTTTAGGTCTTCTTTCCCAATCCCGATACCGTTATCCTCTAAAAAAATCTGTACAGTTTCGTTCTGTTTTTGCATGGTAATTCCTAATTTGTCTGCCTGGCTATGAGCAAGCACATTTTGAATCAAATTGTTTAATATCCGCATATAGCTGTCTGCATCAAGCTTTACTCGAAATGGCTGCTCCGGAATATCAATGTTATATTCTATCTGCTTATCTTCAAATACCGGTATCCAATCGATCAAAATATTTCTTGTCAGCTCCGCAGCTTCAACTACCTCTATTTCCATAGATAATTCATCAGAATTTAATTTGAACCAGTCAAAAAGCACATCAATATATTCCTTTAAATCATACGCTTTCCTCCGGGCAGTTTCGATGTACTCATCGCGGTCTTTTCCTATAACAATTCCTTTATGCGCTGCATCAAGATAACCAATCAGAGTTGTAAGAGGTGTTCTGACATCATGGGAAAGGCTAGTCATAAGCTGACGGTTCGTTTCTTCTGCCTGCCTTACTTTAGAAAGCCTGTTTTCATAAGATACAATGATTTCATTCATTTCGTAAGCAAGCGGAGCGACTAACTCATTTGCAGCCGATAAAATTCGCCGGTTTCCATTTCCTTCTTTTACATCTTGTAATGCCTCTGTCATTTCCATAATCTGCTTTTTTACACGCCGTAGGATAAAACAGGCAGATAATATAGCAATGATACACACTCCAGCTGATAAAACAATCATTACCTGCATATACTCATACCTCCTTATTAAAACGGTATCCGATCCCCTTGATCGTCTGAATATATTTCGGTTGTCCTGGATTTACTTCTATTTTCTTCCGAAGTCGGCTGATGATCGCCATAATATTGCTGTCATCATAAACATACTCTTCTCCCCAAACAGATTCATATATCTGCTGTTTCGTCAATATCTTGCCCTGATTTTTCGCACAAAACAACAACAAATCGAACTCCTTTGGCGGAAGTTCAAACATTCCATTTTCCGTTGTAATACAGCGGTTATCAATATCAATTTTCAGACCTTCAAAAGTAAGCTGCTGTATGTCTTCCTGCTGATTAAAACGTGTATAGCGGCGGATAAGAGAAACAATCCTTGCAATCAGCTCATCCATATCAAATGGTTTTGTCAGGTAATCATCTGCGCCTGCTCGTAATCCCTTTACTTTAGATGCACTGTCATTTTTCGCTGTAAACATCAAAATCGGCAAACTATATTCTTTCCGGATTTCTTCTAATGTTTCAAACCCATCCATCCCCGGCATCATCACATCTAAAATTACAAGCTGATACTCCTGTTCTTTTAACTGTTGGATTCCTTCTCTTCCTGTATTACAAATATCTGCTTCGATATTCTCTGATAGCACACTCCGTTTAATCAACGTACACAATTCCTTATCATCATCTATGATTAAGATCTTATTCATAGCACAATTCCACTCCCTACTTTTTTAGTCTCGATCCTCACTCTTATCATCGGTAATTCATTTTAGTAACATTATAATCAGATATTCTCTCAATAACAAGTTTATCACAATCTTTATTTTCCAAATCCGAAAGCGGTACCACCAAAACGCAGTACCGCTTTCTTACATTCCATGATTGAATTTATATCCTACACCCCATACTGTCTCGATATAAGGTGCGCCTTTGGGATTATTTCTCAACTTCTTCCGTAATTGTTTCATCTGACAGGCTACTGCATTATCTGCATCAATCGGTATATCTTCACACCTAATTGATTGATAAATCTGCTCTTTCGTATATACCCATCCCGGATGTTCTGCAAGAAAAGCAAGAATATCAAATTCTTTTCTCCGCAGAACCACCTAATTTGCATCAATGTGTACCTGTTTGCTGTTTATATCAATTCATATTCTTTCAAATTTGAAAACTGCATCACTCCTGTCTTGCTGTTCGTACACTTTGTTTACTGTACTGTCCGCAACCGTTCCACTACACTTCCCTTATTAAAGAAATGCAACACAACCACTGGAATTATTGCCGCTAAGATCAAATATATAACTGCAATGAAAAGCGCTGGAACCAATGTAAAACGCAGGGTAAAATACCACATGGACGGAGAATTGAGTACGTTTTTCAAGACCATCATTCCTAAAATTGCTGCAAGTAGACCGCCGATCACATCTGCACCTACCGCATAATATAGTCCCTCATCAATAATCAGTCTGCGGAGCTGACGATTTGTCATGCCGATACTTTGCATTGCTGCAAATTCATGGCGGCGGGTGATGATATTGGTAACCATCATATTAGTAAAGTTAATCAATCCGGCTAATGCCAAAATCACTCCAATCATACCGCCTACCAGCAGAACGATATTCCGGTTGGACGCAAGCTGTTCCTGCAAAAGCTTTGTGGAAGTATAGGCAACAGACGTATTTTCTCCCGTAAAGTCCGCTAAAAATCCTTCCAAATTCTCTTTTTGCCCTTGCTCTGCATCAAAACTGTAACTAAAAATTGTCGGCGCTTCATAAAGTTCCTTAAACTTTGTATCACTCATATAGAGAAATGGTGCGTCACCACCAATGTAGTTTGCTCCATTTGCACCCGCGTAGGTTTCGTATTCCGTTGCCACAACCGTTGCTTTTGCTAAAATGGTACAAGTCTTTTCTTCTTTTCCCTCTTTTGAAAATGTAATCGAATCTCCTATTTGGAGCTGTTGCTGCAACTCTGTCTCTTCTTTCGCCTCTCCGGTCAGCCGGTCTATGATTGTCCCGACAATCACATAATCTCCGGTTTCCATTTTCTTTTTCAAAATATCTGGATTGTTCTCACCTTCATAAATCGTGACATCCTTCCAAAATGCTTCCGAAACACCGAACACATTTCCAAAATATCCATCTTCTGTTCCTGGAACTACTCGCAAGGATACACCGCTTTCATATCCCCTACTGACAGAATCTTCTTCCGTTTCCTCATGGATACAAACCAAATCTTCAAACTTATAATCTACCGTTACTTCATTGTCATCTCGTGTATTTCGATACAGGATTCTTTCCTTTTCCACGCCTTGTTGCTGATTGATCAGATCCACCACCGAAGCCGGAAGTCCGTCTTCCCGATACTGAAACGGGGAAACACCATTAACTGCCACAGAGTTGTAAACGGTAAAGTCTGTTTTCGTAGAACGGGAAATCCATTTTTCTTCATCCATACTCTGTGTGATCACAATAATGGAATTAAACAAAACAATGCACAACAACATGGATAGGACAATAAAAACGGATCTGCGTTTGTTCCTGCCAAGATTTGAAAATGCCATATAGGACAATTTTGCTCCATGTGTCCGTTTTGTCTTTTTTGTTTTCTTGTTTTCCTGACCGGTATAACGTATGGCTTCCAATGGCGATATTTTTGCCGCCTTCTTTGCAGGTTTTCGTGTACTGATGATTACGGTAAAAATTGTAAACACCGATGCAATCAGAAAGATAAACGGTGACACCGACACTTTCATGGCATTCAAAGAATTTGCCTGGAAAAACTTCATCACAACCGGAAGAAGCATCTTGCTCACTAAAAATCCGAAGATCAGTCCCAGCGGAAGACCGATCAGCGTCAGCCAGATCGCCTGCCGGTTCACAATCTTTTTAATTTGCCTTGTAGATGTTCCGATTGTCCTGAGCAAACCGTACTGTCTCACATCCTGCATCACAGAAATATCGAAAATATTATAAATCAGCAGATACCCACTTACAACAAACAGCAGTACAAATACAATCGCTGACATCATCATGCCCGGCTGAAGCATGGCATTCCCAACCTGATTTTGTGAACAGGCAATATAATTGTCTGCATTCATCTGCTCCGGTTCTCCGCCCACTGAAAGTGCAAATTCCTGTAACTGCTTCTGTATGTGTCGCTTATCCTTCAATACCACATCTGCCATATACGTTCCGGCAATCTCCCGATCTTTCGCATAGGTATTGATAAAGAGATCCGGATTGTCTTTCAGAAACTGCTCAGAAACAATCATCAGACTTCCGGTATCGTTTGCAGCCTCCCACCAGCCGGAAACAACCATCTCATACTGATAGGATTTCCCGCGTAAGGTAAACTCTACCAGAACCCTTTCTCCAACCTTTGCTTTTACTCCCAACGCCTCCAGCGCCTGATCTGTTGTGGCAATCTCATTTGCCTCCTTTGGCGCCTTTCCATGTGTGGGCGTACAAAAGGTCAGTTCCTGCTGTACTGGATCCGCATAGTTTATCTCAACCATATGCCCGGAAGCGTTGGATGCAAAGCCAACAAACCGCCTGCATCCTGCCTCCTTGATAAAGGCACTGTCTTGCAGTTCTTGATACTGTTCTTCCGTCAGATACCGGATGTCCCCGTCCGCCTTACTTCCTTTCTGCATCTGCATAGAGAGCTGAATGGAGGAGGACATGCTAAATACCAACGAGGTAATGGAAGTAAACAGAAACGCAGTCAGCATGATTGCCAGTATTGCCGCAAGATTCCGGACTCTGTTTTTCTTAAAATACCGCTTGGATAACCGCTTGATTACTTCTGTATTGTTATTGCCAAATAATATATCATTCAAGTGATCCCTCCTGTTCTTTCAACTCCTAGTTATCAAAATTACGCAGTCGTTCAATCACCGTTTCATCCGAAATTGCTTTATAAACTATCGCCGGAACACTCAGGCAGATCACAAAGATTGCTGCAATCAAACCGATCACAAGGGTAACAGGATATTCAAATACTGCATAATCTACCATATTTGGTACTGCCCTTGCTACCAAGAACAGAAATGCGTTTCCGAAAGTCATAATCAGCAGCGTAGAGATTAGAGCATAAATACCACCTTCTAAGGTCAGTATCTTCACAATCTGCTTTTTCGTTGTACCGATACTTTCCATAATGGCAAATTCATTTTTTCTTGCCACCACACCCGTCAGCATTACATTGACAAAATTAACCAAACCGATCACAATGAGCAGAACTGCCGCACCATTTCCCAATAAGTTCATAGAATAAAACATTTGGTCAAACATTTCCATTCTGTTGACCGGACTCTCAAACTGCCAATCTGATGTAGTCAGCGTACTGTTGATTGCTTTCAGTTCCGTATCGATTCGCTTAATGTCATTTGTATCTTGAACATCAACACCAATCGCCGAAATAATCGCCTCTTTTGTCAGACGTCCCATACCGGCTTCACTGACAAAGAGGATATCTGGTACAATCTCTACATTCTTACGCCTTTCAATCCCCTCAGTAAGTCTATCCTCATAATCATCATACTTAAATGAACCGCCAATCAGAAAATCCGTTGCCTGTCCGTCGGTACTGTCGGCTGTCAACGTCAGTGTGTTCCCGACTAATGCTGCATTCGGTAAAAAATAATCATTATCCGTTCCTGAAATCGCTGTCTCACCACGTTTGAACGCTTCTAGGTCAATCGGCTTATCCGGGTGATTTGCATTGTATTCTTCCAAAGCCTCATTATTATCTAGTGTTGTAATATAGCAGCCATACTCACTGGCATCTGCATATCCTCGTAACGCTGTCAGCATTTGATCATAGGATTTTCCTTCTGCTTTATAACCGCTGTCCTCATATTTGATTTTCATAAACCCTTCCAAAGCAGCTTCGTCAAAATCAATGCCCGCCCAGACGGTCTTACGCATATCTACTCTTTTAATTCCGTCAATCTGCTCAATCTGCTTTACAAAATGCTCATCAAACTGCGGTACTTCCTTGTTGGTCTGTTCCGGTTGCTCAAACTGGATATCTGTGTATTCAAAAGAATAATCATAATATTTTTTAATATAGTTTTCTCCTTTGATACTTCCTACAATCCCATTCACACCTAAGATCATGGTGATTCCCATAAACAGAGACATAAATACAAGGATTGCACGTTTCTTATCCCGGAAAACATTATGAAATGCCATCACATGCAGCTTGCCACCATTGGTGGAATTTCTGCTTTTCGTTTTCTTCGGTGCGAAGTTCTGAAACTTCAGCGCCTCTACTGGTGAAATTTTCGCAGCCGCTTTTGCAGGTGCATTGCAGGCAATCCAAACCGTTACTGCTGAAAAGAGGATAGACAGAATATAGATCAGTGGGTGAAAGAAGACCTCTGCATCCATCATCGACTTGCCTTCCTCAAATCCCTGATTCAAAACAAAGGGAACAATTCCAAAGGAAACGACAGTTGCTAACAAAATACCAATAGGAATCCCGATGCAGGCAAACTTCACTGCCTGACTTTTCACTAGCGATTTGATCTGCGCCTGCGTTGTTCCCATCGTTTTCATTAAGCCATAAAAACGGGTATCCTTTGAAATGGAAATATACAGAACATTATAAATAAGCAAATAGCCACTGCCAATGATAAAGAAAACCAAAAGGATTTCCATTGCGATGACTGAGCCGCTTGATGATTTCATCGAAACTGCACCGCTGAAAGATTGATTTTCATTTAACTCCACATCTCTTTGAATACGCATAAAATCATCTGGCATTTTCTTTAGCGATAAAGAAAGGACACCATCTTCTGCCATTGTATAGCCTGCATTTTTGCAATACTCCTCGGAAACAAATCCCATTCCCGTGCCTGTGTAGGAATGGAACCAGCCACTCAACGTGAATGTTTTTCCCTGCTCACCGTTTTTGTCATAATAGGACAGAGGAATTTCCATATTCAGCTTCGGTTCCGTAATACCAAGCTGTGAAAGGGCATCCTCTGACAGCATGATTTCATTTTCATCGGAAGGATATTTCCCTTCTAAATCTTTGATTGCTTCTTGATAATGTTCTTCCCATTCCGTATTGTCGTAATATTGAAGCACGATAGAAAGTTCCCGTCCCTCTTCATTCTTCTCTGTAACAGAACCCACCATGTACTGTGTGCCCACCGTTTTGACATACTCCAAGTCCCGAATCTGCTGTTCCTGCGCTTTGGTCGGCATCGCAAGGGAAACATCGGCGGTTGTCCCTTCGGTGCGTACCTGCATTAACTTCATGTTCTCCGCATAGTTAATGCCCAAGCTGAATACGGTGGTAATCATAAACGTGGTGAGGATGATTGCAAATACTGCGAACAGATTCCGAATACGATTTGCTTTCATCATCCCTTTTTCCACGCGCTTTACTGCTTTTTTATTCCGGTTAGCGTGCATACCTCACACCTCCCGAAAAGACTTTGCCATCCTCAATGCGAATGATACGGTCTGCCATCCTCGCAATCTCCTCATTATGGGTGATCATAAGGATGGTCTGGTCGAACTCATGACTGAGTGACTGCATCAGCAGAATCACGTCCATACTCGTTTTAGAGTCCAAGTTGCCCGTAGGTTCGTCAGCCAGAATAATCGCAGGCTTTGTTGCCAAAGCCCTGGCGATCGCAACCCTCTGTTGCTGACCGCCGGAAAGATTATTGGGCATACTCTTTAGTTTCTTCTGCAAACCAAGAGCATGAATAATCTCTTTCACAAAATCTGTGTCTGTCCTGCCACCGTCAATCTCAATGGGATACACAATGTTCTCATACACATTGAGGACGGGAAGCAGGTTATAATTCTGAAAGACAAAACCGATATTCCTTCGTCTGAAAATCGTCAGTTCCTCATCTTTCATTCTCAGAAGTTCTTTTCCCCGGATTGTAACACTCCCCGAAGTAGGGCGGTCTAAACCGCCAAGCATATTGAGCAGTGTAGATTTTCCGCTGCCCGATGTACCGACTACTGCAACAAATTCACCTTCTTCTATGGAAATCGATACGCCATCCAGCGCACGCACTTCGTTCTCACCACTGCCATATATCTTTCGTAAATCTTTTGTTTCAAGTATTGCCATATAGAAAGACCTCCCATTTTGTATTTCTTATTTGTTATGTCGCTGTTGTAATCTATTCTCCTGTTCTCAAGCGCTCCACAATACTCTGTCGGTTCAGAAATCGAAGAGAAACCATCGGAATAATAAGCGCCAGCACAATATAAATAAGAGATAACAAAATTGCCGGAAGGATGGTCAGATGGAAGGTCATAAACCAGAACGGAAAACCACTCTCTACTAAAGGTTTCACAACTGCTACTCCCAAAATTACTGCAACCACAGTTCCAATCACACCTGCCCGCAGCACATAGGACAGACTTTCTGTCATCAACATTCTACGAAGCTGCTTTGTTGTCATTCCGATACTCTGCATAGAAGCAAACTCATGTCGTCTTGTCACAATGCTCGTCATAATCAAGTTCATGAGATTGATGATACCAACCAATGCAAAGATTCCTCCGATCAGACCTCCAATCAAAAGAACTGCATTTTTCGTTGTCTGAACAGTAGCGCCCAATTTATCTACTGACTGGTAGAGAACATCCATATTTTTCTGGGTTGTGTACTCTGATAAATAAGTTTCCATATCTTGTTGCTGCTCTTTTTCCGTATCAAACAAAACACAATAGAGAGACGGATTTTCGTAAATCTCTTTGAAGTGTTTCTCAGACATATACATAATAGGTGTGCTAATATCTCCACTTAGATTAGATCCTGCTCCAAGTAAACCACCTGTTTCCATATCTGCCGTAGCAGCCTTTGCAAGCACCGTAAATGTTTCTGTCGGAATGCCATTTTCATAAAACTGAATTTCATCTCCTACCTGCATGTTCTGGTATTCTTCTTCTTTATATTCATCAAATATTCCCTTGTCATTATAGCCAGATATTAAAATAATTCCATTTTCATTTTGAATCTTTTCTTTCAAAACAGATTTGTCTTTCTCTCCTTCGCGAATATCCAGTTTATCAATTAAAGACTCTGAAATACCAAATATATTTCCCAACGGTCGATTATCTGGATTCAATGCAGCGTAGTGCAGGTTTCCTTCTTCATCTCTATAGACTCCCCGATTAAACTTTTCCGGAGTAGAGGGGAAATAACCTTTATTCGTATTGTCAATTTCATATGGAATTCCCCAATCACAAGAAATGTGATTATCATCATACGTATTTCGATACATCTTTGTCACATTTTTAACACCTGGGCGCTGTGTAACTGTTTCTGCTACATCTTCTGGCAATGCAGCGCTATGCCCGGTAAACCCTTTCTGCATCAATCCTGCCTCTGCTGTATAGACTGCAAAATCACTTCGCATCTTGCGTTCTACATAGATATCTTCATCAACACTTCCGACAAACACAAATACGGAATTCAACAGGATAATACTCAGCATCAAGGAGACAATGACCAATACCATTCGTCCCTTATTTCTCTGTACGTTCGCTTTCGCCATGCGTGGAAGCAATGCTCCTTTCACGTGCTTGCGTTCCCTGATCTTTCCTGTGCTATGTTCTACATATCGGACAGCTTCAATCGGAGAGACACGGGATGCTTTCTTTGCTGATTTCCTTGTACTGATCCATACCGTCAGTGCAGAAAATATGACAGAGCCAATAATAATCGGCAGATATGGAAGTGAACCGACAACCACATTCTTCTCTCCCAGTTCCGCTACAAACATCTGAAGTACTGCCGGAAGCATTCCTTTTCCAAGTAAGATTCCCAAAAGCACTCCGATCGGTGTACCAATCAGGAACAAGTACATTGCCTGTTTTCGCACTAAACCTTTCACCTGCTTTGGTGTCGTTCCGATGGTTCGGAGCAAACCATACTGTCTGACATCATTGGTCACACTCATATCAAACACATTGTATATCAGAAGATACCCACAGAACATAAACAGAATTCCAAATACGCCCGCTGCCAGCCATACGACTAAATTTCCATCACTCTGTGTAGCAGATGGTGTCGGTGCAATCCTTACATAATTTTCCGCTTCCCGATCATCTGGATTCCCTCCGATACTGCGGATGAACTCTCCAATCCGTTCTTCCACCATACTGGGATCTTTCAAAATCACATGCGCATTATAGTAGTTTCTATTTTCTCGGTCTTTCCGAAGAGTCGAGATCATCTCTTCCTGTTCTTCCAAAAATGTCTTAGACACCATGACATATCCCACATCATTTTTTACCGGCTCATAGATACCGGATACTTTCATATCAAAATGTTCGATTTTTCCGTCTACTTTTAAATCAACTGGAAGCGTCTCCCCTGCTTTTTGTGGAATTCCCAGATCTTCCAGCACATTTGCAGATACCAGTACCTCATTCTCAGCCTTTGGTATGGTTCCGATATTTGGTGTCATAAAACAGACTTCCATTAATGTTTCATCTGCATAGTCCAGTTCCACATTAAGCTGCTTTGTATTTTCTAAAAATGCAATTCCGATCTGGATTCCCGCTTTTTCAAACATGGCGTTTTCTTTTAACTGCTCCGCCTGTTCTTTTGTCATTCCCTGCACCAGAGCATCCGCTTGTGAACCTAATAGTCTCGCCTCACTATACTGCATCGTATTTTTGGCACCAAACCCGATGGTCAGCACCGCAGTCAAAAGAAACGTGGTCAGGACGATGGCGATAACTGCAAGGATATTCCGTTTCTTATTGCTATGAAAGTTACGGTTCGCCACCTTTTTTATCACTGCTTTATTGTTGTTACCAAATAGAACATCACTCATAGTCCCGCCTCCTTACTGCACAATTTTTCCGTCTTCGATATGGATGATTCGGTCAGCGAGCTGTGCGATTTCATTATTATGAGTAATCATCACCAAAGTCTGCTTAAATTTGTAGCTGCTTGTTTTCATCAGACCTAATACGTCCATACTGGTCTTGCTGTCCAGGTTCCCGGTTGGCTCATCCGCCAACACAATCGTTGGACGGGCAATCAGCGCACGTGCGATTGCCACTCTCTGCTGCTGACCACCGGATAAATTATTCGGCATACTGTTTAACTTCTCTTTCAGTCCTAAAAATCCCACGACTTCCTCTAAAAAGTTTTTGTCTACCTTTCCTCCATCCAGTTCTACCGGAAGCGCAATATTTTCATATACATTCAAAACCGGCACCAGATTGTAGTTCTGGAAAACAAATCCGATTTTTCTTCTCCGGAAAATGGTCAACTGTTCCTCGTTGAGTTTTGATAACTCCGTACCATCCACAAAAACTTTTCCGGAAGTCGGAACGTCCAGACCACCGATCATATTTAATAACGTAGACTTACCGCTTCCGGAGGTTCCCACAATAGCGACAAACTCTCCTTTTTCTACGGAAAGGTTCACCCCATCCAACGCTTTTGTGATATTTGGTTCTTTTCCATAATATTTTTTCAGTTCAGTAGTTTCTAAGATATTCATACGAACACCGTCCTTTCTTTTTCGTTATCCTTATTGTAACGACCAAACCTCACAGGAATGTCACGAAAACAAAGAAATTTCGGTGTTTTTTGGGCTGAAATGTCACAATCTTGTGACATTTCAACTTTTTCCTTTATTTCCGAAGAAAGCGTACCGAAAATGTAGAACCTTTTCCCGGCTCAGATGACACCAGGATGTATCCGCCTTGAAGCGTGATAATTTCACGCGCAAGATACAGTCCAATCCCAATTCCTTCTGCATCGTGTACCGTATCCTCACGATAAAACCGTTTAAAAATCGTTCCCTGATGCTCTTCGGAAATTCCGATTCCATTATCTGTAATGTCAATCTTTACATACATTTCCCAACATTCCACCGATACCCAGATGTTTCCACCGTCCGGAGTATACTTCACTGCATTATCTAAAATGTTAAATAACGCTTCTGTGGTCCACTTCCGGTCATGGGAAACCAGCAGTCCCTCCGGGCAGTCTACCTGCACATCAATCTTCTTTTTCTCCGCATTTAAGAAAATCCCGCCCAGTGCTGCCGCCAGCGTTTCATAAATCGACTGTTCCTTCTGCTCCAAAGAAATCACTCCCGTTTCCAATCGGGACGTTTTGATCATCGCCTGCATCAGAAAATCCAGTTTGTCCAACTGGCTGCTCTGTGCTGTCAAAAATTCCTGTTGTTTCTGTGCCGGAACTTCTTGCTCCAGCAGCGTATTGTTGATCATTTTCAGATTTGCAATGGGTGTCTTGACCTGATGAGAAATGTCAGAAATCAACTCCTGCAAATCTTTCCGTTCTTTTGCAATGTGATTCCGGTTCTCCTGCATGACTTCATACAGCCGCTTCAAACGATAATGAATTTTATAGAACAGCCCTTCCTTCTGCTGTCTCTCTTCCGGCAACTCCTGTTTCCCGGACATCATCCCGTCCAACAGTTCACAAAGCTGGTCGGAAAATAAGACCAGTTTTTTTCGGACAATCCTTACAAAAAGCGCTCCGCATCCAAACGCAAACACACCAAAGCCCAGCACACACAAGGTGGCAACTACATTTCCGGTGATCCATAATACAGCAATGCTGATCCCGATGGTTGCCATCAATAACACCACTCCTAAGAAGAGACAGATATGATTGATGGAAAGATGATTTTTATGTCTCACTTCTGCACACCTCCCACCCACATATATCCCATACCATAAACGGTCTTGATATACTGCTGTCCGTTGGTCTCAATCTTGTTTCTTACTCTGCTGACTGCTACCGTCAGCGCATGTTCATCCACAAAGTTCTCATCAATATCCCACAGTCTTTCCAATAACATTTGCCGGGTTAATACATTTTGCGGATTCTTCGTAAAGATTTTAAGCAGACGATATTCCAGTGGGGTAAACACCAACGCTTTTCCCTCCAGTGAAGCGGTCATTTCTTTAAAATCAATAGCGAACGTTCTGTCGTTATATTTATCTTCTTCCGACTGTTTTGCAATCCGACTCAATAATGCCGCCAGTTTCTTCTGAAACACACTCATAGGAAATGGCTTTGTCACATAATCATCGGCTCCTAGTTCATAGCCTTTTAGCATATCGCTTTCCATATCATTTGCAGTCAGAAAAATTATTGCAGTCTCCGGACAGCGCTCTTTTACCTCCTTACAGAAATCAAAACCATTCCCATCCGGCAGATTCACATCCAGTACGATCAACTCATACCTTTGTTTCTCAATATAATTTTCCGCTTCCTGCTTGCATAACGCAGAATCCACCTTGTATCCAGCGGTGTTTAAGTTGTAGCATAACGTATTATTTAATAAATGGTCATCTTCGACTACCAAAATATGCATCGTATCACATCCTTTTTCTTTTTAGAGTATCACCCAAATGTCACAGAAACCTCACGAAATACTCTTTTTTTCTGTTTTATTTTACCTTGATGTTTTTTCATTGTCCACAACACATCATTTTTTTCAAAAATCAATATCTCATTAAAATGTCAAGATTGACGTAAAAAATATTGTGTTGTAAACTTTTAGTAAGTAATTACTATTAAAAATAATCAGCAG